>Ga0247733_1000019_pt1 | contig 298985 bp, 244 predicted proteins | sample UWRJL043104R2_FD_180932 | JGI IMG/M metagenome (GOLD analysis project Ga0247733, IMG submission 180932) | Plant litter microbial communities from Arlington Agricultural Research Station in Wisconsin, United States - UWRJ-L043-104R-2 | ecosystem: Environmental > Terrestrial > Plant litter >... | reverse complement strand
AACCCCCTCCCACCACCATCCCCCACTAACGCCCCCAGGCTACAACAAAGCAACGCACCTCTCGCACTTCCGCAACCTCGCCACGCCACACAACCGCACGATCCACGCGCCAAGCAGCTACATCACGTACGCGACGCCGGCGCAGCGCGCGAGCGACGCGCGCGAGGCCTGCGCACGCGAGTGCGTGGCGCTGACGGCCGCAGGCACCAACTGCGTGCTGTTCAACGTGTACGAGCGCGTGGTAGCCGGCGCGAGCAACGGCACCGTGTGCGCGTTCTTTGGCGCCGTCGAGGGCGTCGACACCGCGACGAATGGCGGCGATGCGAGTGTGGCGTTTCGCGATGCGAGTGCGTGGGCGGTGTTCGATTGGGATGTTTATCGTGGGTAGGTGGTTGTCGTGGGTTGGGGGCTTGTAGTGTGGCTTCGTACATGCTGCCCCCCTTTCGCAATGGACATCCTGATTCATAGCGGAGGATTGTGCTCGGTTTCTAAAAGTTCTCAAGGGAGGTTCGTCGATTATGTGGCCGGCGTTAAATTGGTATAGAGTCGGCCATTTTCAGTTTCCATCGACGACTCCCTTTCTTGATATTTCTCCCTAGATAGATAGATAGATCATCAGTAGTAATAATAATGTCTTTTACTTCCTTGCATTTCATCGCCTAACACCAAGTTGATCGTCCTCTTTCCTTGTCGTTCGATCAGATATTTGCGTTGGGCATTTGACAGCTCAACGCCTTGACTTGACTCCTAGCGGGATTCGCATCCCACCAGACCATGGATCGAAAGGCGAGGGTAGCGCTACGGTATCATTCCGTAGATGCAAAAAACACGGGCGAAGCGGTTGCGTGTGCTCAACATACACGTGTAGAAGTAAGTTGTGTCGTTGCGAAGCGCACGTGCATACAGTCCAAGGCCGTGCCCAGTTGTTGGCGGAATCTGCGAACCTAGAGATCAAGATGCCGAGGGAAATGTCGAAGCGTGCGAAGCTCCACAACGGTTGGCAAAGAAGACGGCCAAGTCAACCCCAGCCGTCGCCGGCTTACATAGCACCTGTTCGTGCAGCGTTAGCGCCCGTTCCCCGTCACAGGCCGAAGCGAAGAACCTTAGTCACACATCACGAACCAAGACCAGCGACATGAATTTGAAACATCTCATTTGGATAAAAAGCGAGGGTATCATCGATCAAGAGATGGTATCAACGCAGGCCACCCACAGCCACTCAACATTAACATTATATCGAAAGCCCCGCCAGCTCCCAGCGACGACGATGCAAACGCTGTCTAAGCGTGCGTAACACTCTCCTCGGCAACGCTGTGCCTCCGGTCGCGACCGACGTAGTTGGAGTCGGGCAACATGTTGAGGATATCCTCCTTCTTGTCCGTGGGACGTTGGTGGAACCAAAACAGGACACCACCGACGAACGCGAGGATGGCGGCGATGGTGTAGTTCCACACGAGAAGCGGGTCCTCGGACACGGCGACAAAGGCCTGGCCGAGCGCGTTGGAGAAGGCCGACATGAAGTACCAGTAGGACATGACGAGCGATCGCATGTTCTTGGGCGCCTTGGTGAAGGCATACTCGAGACCGGTGATGGAGGTGAAGATTTCAGAGAAACCGACGAGCACATAAGGCACGGCCTGCACCCAGACGCTGAAGGGAGCGGGGGTGTCGCACTTGTTCATGTACTTGCCGCATGCGCCCTGCTTGTAGATCTCATTCTGGATGACGGCAGCGGCGACCATGGCGAAGGAGGCGAGGATGAAGCCGAGAGCGATGCGCTTGATGGGCGTGAAGCGGATGCCGCGCTTGCGAAGGGCGGGGTAGAGGAAGTTGTCGACAATGGGGATGAAGATGACGAGCGAGATGGGGTTGAGGTTGGTGATGACGTCGTTGGGCACGCCCTTGAGCTGCAGGGTGGAGGCCTGCGAGGTCAAGTTGTTGTTCATCTGGTTGTAGGACAGCCAGTAGAGCGGGACCCAGGTGAAGCAGGAGCAGGCACGGAGACCACGGGCGACCTGGTCGACCCAGGCGTCGTCGAACTGCATCCAGCTGGGCTTGTTGGCGCCAAACTTGCTGGGCTTGACATCCTCCCAGAAGTTGTCGGCCTTGAAGTTGCGGCGCGTCGTGATGGGGTTGGCGGACCACTTGCCCTTTTGCGCGAGGCCAATGAGCTTGGTGGCGCGGAGCAGGACGGAGCCAGTCGGGGGGCTGCGGTGGTACTTGTTGCGGCAGAACCAGAGCACCACCGGGCACAAGCAGAACATGATGGTGGGCAGGAGGAAGGAGCACCAGAAGCCAATGTACTTCTCGACGTAGACCATGCCGATCTGGCCGGTGAGCGAGCCAATGTTGATGAACATGTAAAAGTACAGGAAGATGCGCGAGACGGTGATGTTGGGGTCGGAGATGACGCGCTCGCCCGTCTTGGGATCCTTGATGACACGCAGCTTGGTCTGCCTGTACTGCTCGGCAACCAGAGGCGCGATGTTGGCCTTGAAGGCGCCGGTGCCGAAGCCGAGGATGATCATGCCGATGACGAAGGGGGCAAGGGCGTGGCCACTAGCAAGGACCGTTGGCAGCGCCGAGACGACGAGGAGAATGTGGCCGATGATGGAGAAGGCAATGGCGACGAAGATGGTGTTGAAGCGACCGAGGTATTCGTCGGCGATGATGGCACCAATGATGGGAGTCGTGTAGGACCAGAACTGGTTGAAGGTGGTGAGACCAAAGGCGGCGCGCTGGCCCATACCGAGAGCTCCAGGTTGGCCTTCTGAGTCGGGGTCCCTGCCCGTAGGTTGGCCATCTGGCAGCGGCCATTGGATGAAGTTGGTGTCTGGACGGCATTAGTCGGTGGTTCATGGGGAAACAAGAAGCTGGAGCAAGACATACAGACGACCTGGCAGCCGTAGAAGCCGAATCGCTCACACAGCTCGACAAAGGCAATGGTAAAGGCAGTCCAGGGGATCTTGCCCGAGACACGAGGGAGGTTGATCAGGTCCTCGTCGGTGGGCTCCTCGCCGACCATGTCGGCATCGAATTCGACAACGGGCCCATGGGTGATGCTGTCGCTGGTGCCGTGACGGGCGAGGGCCTCCTTCTCGCCAATCTCGTACAGGGGGGTGGCGAGCTTGGGCTCGTGGCTCATGGCCAGCTCGACCGAGTTCTGTCCCGGGGCAGACATGGTGATGGAGTGACGGGGTGAAGGTGTCGTGTGCGCCACGGGTCGGAGGGGGTTGCTCGCGGACTATATAGACTGGAGGGGGGCGGGGAGAGCGAGCTGGACCGGGCGTGGCTACAGGGGAGGGGCCAATGCAATTATACCGCGGGCCCGCACGAGCGACGCACGGCGGCTGGAGCGAAAGGGCCAGGTCGGGACAGGCCAGGCAAGGTTGCTGTTTCGAGCAGGTGAGCAGTACGACGTTGCAATCAAGCCTGGGCGGGCGATGCGGGTGCCGAGTGCTATCGCGTCGGCCACCAGCTGGGAGAATTGCGCCAAGCATGTCGACATTGCTTCGTGACTTGGCGTATGCGGCGATCCCAGGGAACCCAACATGGCTGCCCGCCTGCAGCCACTCGACGCGCCCCGTCCGGGTGTTATCTGGGGGAGGCCGTGCGGGGCGTGCAGGGCGGCGCTGGCCATAGTGATTGCGGTGCTGCTGCCGAGCGCCCGTTGCGCGTGGGACTCGCTCGACATTGGAGTGATGGGGAGGGAGGCAGTGGGCAGGCAGACAGACCAGACGACGATCCACCGCCGCCGTGTGCGCACGCGCTTCCTCCGAAGGGAAGGCCATCAAGAAGGCCTTGGCACCGCGACCCACCCGTGCTGGCTCCACCGTGTCCGCCACAAGGAACAGAACAGCGTCCGTGCCGCCTCGCCCCTGGCCGGCACACCACACTCGAACAGGCAGCCCGTTACCTCACCTCTTCGGCCACGCCCGAGGGCCACCAATGAAGCCCGCCCCCGATCCAATCGCGCGACCCGATCGATGCTAGCCCCACAGTCTCCGTGCGCCCTCTGCGGACCACCCTTCTGGAAACCAGAACGAGCCGAAACGCCCATGCTTATCTCCTCACTATTGTGGTCAAGCCTCCGCGCCGTGGCGGAACCGACCCTCGCTCCACGGCGCCCAAGCCGTTTGTGGCTCCATGGCTGTTACAATGTCCCATGGCCTCTGGCGAATCACCTGCGCAGAGGCCAACGTCGCGCGAGAATGCGCCCTTGGGCCGTAGATATGCGCTGCCGAACGTGAGTATGCGCCCGGTTGGGCATACGGTACCGCGGCAATGCCTTGCCAAGCCGCTGGAAACGGTTGCCAAAGGACGACTGGCAATACTTGCTTATCGCTTTCTGCGCGCAACTTGGCAAGGCATCCTGCGAGAGAAGCTCCAACGCGTTTCGAGAAGGTGTTCGAGGGTGGGGTGCATCCATGCTCGTACAGCCTTCGTGCATCATCGACGATGGGTCCACTCCCCACACCACTGCGCTGCTCACCAGCGACCCACGTCCCGGAGCCGCTGTGGGTAGACTCGGCGGATGAATCGAACCCACGTCCATCTGCACAACTTGGGTCGTCTCTCCCAGCCACCGGGTCCCAGGTGAAAAGTAGAAGCCAACGACACGGGTGAGAAGAGCCGGCATGTGGTTTCAGGCATGGTAGGCTATCGGCTGCCGCGCTCTGACAAACGCGGCTGCCATCCGAAGTATCTTGCATTATCATTATGGTTTAGATAGTGGGGCTGCTGATGCCCTCTGCCCCCAAAGTCGTTAAGCGACCTCCAACTCTGTCATAGAGTCGTACCATCGCATGTCTAGCTACTGGCGTGGCTGACTATTCGCCAATGGGCTCCGAGTCAAGCTCGGTGCCCTTGGAAAAGTGGTTGATCCAGTTGAAAATCTCCTCGTTCCAGAAGAGAGAGTTCTCAGGGTCAAGCACATGGTGGTTCTCGTCGGGGAAGTTGAGGAATCGCGACGGAATGCCCTGGGTTTGCAGAATGTTGAACAGCATCAATCCATCGCTTTCCGGCAGACGGTAGTCGAGCGTGTTGTGGACAACAAACTGCGGCGTGCTGAAGTTCCCAATGTGGTTGAGTGGGTTCCACTTCTCGTACACCGAGTTCGGGTCCGCGATACTACCGTTGAAGTCGTGACGCATAAACCACAGCTCCTCGGATGTATACGCACTCTCCGTGTTCAAGATGCCATCGTGAGTCACAATGGCCTTGAACTCCTTGCCGAGGTCGTGGCCCTGGATCCAGTTGGTCATGAACCTGCACACTGTCAGATCTTGTCGTCACCAAAATTCAAAACGCCACTCACCCTCCATAACTAGCGCCTGCCACGATACCGTTATCTGTATCCACGAAAGAAAGATTCTCTTTGATATACTCCCAGGCGAGAACAATCTCCTCGTAGGGGTAGCTACCCCAGTTAGCTTCTATCCCATCAGTAAGCGCTTGTCCGAAGCCGGTGCTGCCTGTCGGATTCGGCGCGACAACAACATAGCCCTGGTCGGCCCAAAGCTGGAAGTTCCATCGGGAAGACCAGGCATTGGCGTTGGAACCTTGCGGTCCACCGTGAATGATATAAGCAAGTGGATATGTCTCATTCTCGCTGAAGTTGCTCGGCTTGACGACCAAAGCATGGAGCTGCTGGTCAAGGTTCGGAAGCACGCCGTCGTGGAAGAATTCCGAGTAGGTGTGCGGGCCAAGACCTGCCAGCTCCTCATCGACGTCAAGAGCAGAGAAGAGTTTCTCTTGCGTGCCGTTCTGGGCGAGAATGTAATAGTCTCTAGAAGTCCAGACGGCGGATGAGGACACCAGAAGCGAGCTATCCGGCAGAACCGAGATGCCACTGACCGTCGTCACGGCCGTCAAGTTCTTGGGAACAAAGTCTTCCTCGGCTGATAGCGGGATGTGGAAGGCGCGGACGAGAGCGTAGTCTTCAGCAGTGACGTAGATGGATTCGCCGTCAGGAGCCCAGTCAATTGAAGCGGCCGACCTGTCCCAGTCGGACGCAAGGCCCTTCCAGTTGCTGGTAGAAACATTGCTTCCGTCGTTACTGATGTCGACGACGTAGAGCTGCCACCTGTCTGACTCGTAGTAATCTCCATCCTGCTGGATGTACGCAAGCTTGGCTCCATCTGGTGAGAACGTCGGCACGCCTGATGCGCCCTTGTGGCCGGCTTCGCTTACTTCTGTCTCCGGGCCATTGAAGGCTACGGCTGGAGAAGAGTCATTGAAGGAGCCCAGGTAGATATAGCTAGCGGTGAAGTTGGCCTTGTTCAACTGCGGCGCTTTGCTGAGGAAAGCATAGGTCGAACCATCCGGACTGATGGCATAGTCTCCGCTTCCGCCAAACGGCTGGACAGGGCTCTCTGGTCGAGTGGTGGTGTAATTGATCCCTTGAAGGAGATTGCGTAGGCCGGATTCAGCTAGAGAGTAGCTGCCGTTTCCAAGCAATGTTCCAGCGAATACGGCATATCGCTCTTTGGTAAGCCACTGGTCCCAATGCCGCGGATAGACGTTGTCGTAAAGCCGACCCGTGTTTCGTCGCGTGGCGGCAGATTCTGGGTTGAAAGCCGTACCGTTGGCGTAAGCCAGAGAGTTCACGAGGAAATTGAGATTGCCCGATGGAGTCTGTGTGACCTTCAAGCCGGAATACGGTGCGTCTAATGAAGCTACCAGCTCACTATTTTCAAATTAGCGATTGCTGTGACATGGCCGGGTGCAACGTACCTCTCCGAAGGGCTGGATACATCTCCAATCCAAAGAGTCACCCCTCCTGGTGTCTCCTCGTTGGTTCCGTTGATATAAATGACCCCGGTCTCGGTACCCGGCAGCCAGATAATCTCGTTGACCTCGCTCGCATTGAACCCAGAGTCCGTGATATTGCCGGTCTCAAGGTCCAGGAGCTGAATCAGGGCCGTGCTTTCTTGCTCTTCGAACGAGTATTGTGAGGTTGTAAGAAGGCCAAGCTTGCCATTGGGGCTTGAACTCGCAACGCCGCGTCTTGGTGCACCAAGCATCTGCCTTCGACATGTTAGCCTTCCATGTCGAGATCGCAATTACGTTTGCGATTCCTACACTGGAGTGATTGCATAGGCTCCCGTAGCAGCCAATGCCGCCACAATGCCGAAATAAGTCGCCATGTTTACTGTGACGTGCTCGTAGGAACTCAATCGGAGCTATAGGTGCTAAAGATCAGGTACCCGCAGCGTATATAAGGCAGGTACTGAGCTGCAGGCATCAGGCTGTGCGCCAGCGGGGTAGCTGTACGACTTCGCCATCGGTCGGGATGTCGCGTCATGTTTCCCTACATGGTGCTATCCGAGGCTCCGTGGTCCGAACCTTGGACGAAACACAAACGCGATCAGCTCGCCTTCCTCTTCAGACCTAACGCGGCCCCGCGCATGCTGGCCGTGCAGCTTCACACAGTCGGTATCGCAGCCCTCCGCCGTGGTGGATCGATATTTCATTTAGCCAACTGGGCACCTTGGCAGCGCGCCGAACACCTCATTAGTGGTACAACCTCACTAAGAAGAAGGCCTGGGAGGATCCACATGGTAGCGGCATGTAAGCTTGCGGCGCTGTTTCTTCGCCCCATTGGCAACGGATAGAGAGGGCTGGGAGAGGCCACTGCCGTTCTCACAAGTCGTTGCCGGCCGTCGTAGTTGGTACCGTTCGTTTCTCGTTCTTGCTGACGCCGAGGTGCATGAAAATGTGCTCAAACGGGTGTTGCGACCAGGTACCCCTCACAATAGCAGGTATCCCGCTCAAAGCAGAATCCCGTGCGGTCCTCCTTTGCACACAGGCGCACTCGACCGGCCGTGTGATGGTGACAGCCATGGGCCGCATGACGCACGTGAAGAGTTGCCGCTTTCGTAATCAGACGATGAATTTCGTAGCGTGCCGCATAGCGAACACTACGCCTTCTTTCCAAGGCGCTACCACACTCATTTCTATTGCTTGGATGAGCAGCAGTTTCCTATTTGTGACGTTAAAATCGTACCTCGGTCAGCACGGAACACTACCATCATCTGCTGTGCGAGCTGGCGCGTAGCTCGGTCCGCCGTCTGCTGATCGTGCGCTGCGACAAGAGGAAAAAGGGAGAACATAGTGGAGGGAGTGCAGTTCAGGTATTTACGACGCCATGACGCTTGGGAAAGTGCGAGCCGAATACATCCCATGCAAAATGTCCGAAGCGCGGGATCACGTGACGTTTGAGCTTAGAATAACTATCTGGACATAGCGCTGGAATTTGATTGGTAAAACCTGCTTGCTAGGGCAAGAATACTTCCAACCGCTCGCATCTACAACGGCCCATCTTATCGAACTGTCTTCTCTTCATGACCACCTAATGACCTCACAGTCTGCTGCCCATTCCCCGGTTCCTCAAGAACAGCCCCTTCCCCACCCAAAACCCCGCTCTTCTTCGTTTCCTCCACTTCACTCCCTTTTACACTATCCTGCTCACTCTCACCCATCCCACTCTCGACCAGGTCATCCATCTGCGCCTCCACGACGCTGTTGTTTACCCCCGGCGCGGTAGGCATATCCCCCTCTAGCTTCCTGTGCTCCGGTACAATGGGATCGAACCACGCTGGCAGGATATACCCCACACCCACCATGATCAGCGCCACGTGCGAGATCGTGAACCCGAGAATATGCAAGGGGTCCATGCGCGATTGGTAGAAGTCCGGGTAGGAGAAGCTGAAGACGATGACGAGAATGGGCGCGGAGATATAGCGGAGGGTGGGCGCCCAGATGACGGGTATGTTCCAATTGTTGCCCATGCCGACTATTATGTTGAGGTCGTGGCGAAGTTGGTTACCCTGCGGATGGTTAGATTCGCGAGGAGTTCATCGAGGGGGATACATACCTGGTAGAAGGCGAGGTGCCATGCTTTGTTGAGCCAGGCGTTGCGTCCGAAGAAGCCGGGGGCAATAAAGTCCGGCATCTTTGCAATGAACAGTGCACCTGCAGTGCAGATAACGAAGAGTCCGAAACCAAGACCAGCACCTGCTTCAGGCGAAGCAGCATGGCCTATGACGACGCCGAGGATCATGCCAGAAAAGTATCCAACGTTGTATACGATGTATGCCGGCTTGCCAACTTGACTGGCGACGTCTTTCCAGCGATATACACTTGTCGCAGCTACCGCTTCCGCCCACACGACAAACACAAGCGCCAAATTGTTGACCCAAGCATCGACCGCGTTGAGTAGATGATACCCGAACTGTGTGCAAAACGGAAGCGAGACGAGAAAGCATGTAATGACTGTCCCAGTAACGACCCATATCCTCTTGAACTTCGGGTTTGCATCCAACAACAACGTGATGACGGCGTCGAGCATCGCAAAGGCAGAACTTACGCCCAAGACAAGGAGCGTGAGAAACCATATTGCAGACCAGAAGTTTGACCCGGGCAGTGCCCCAAGAGCTGAAGGAAACGTGATAAAGCCGATGTCGTAGGATCCCCCCATGACCGTCGTATCGGGGTGTAGGCCGAGGAATCCCACGATGCCGAAGACACCGAAGGCCATGAATATTTCGAAGCTTACGTTTGCGCTGACGATGATGATAGCGTCTTGAACGGCGTTGGCAAATTTCCTATTGTACGATGCGTAGGTGGTGTAATATCCGAAACCAACACCAGTCGAGAAGAATACCTGGAATCATTAGAGCCTGTTGAGGTTGGATGAGGGAGAACTCACCTGTCCACACGCTGCCTGCCAAACGGCTGGGCTGGAGAGCTGTTCACCCCTCCAAGTTGCGAAGTAAAGTTTGACTCCTTCTCCGGCGTTCTCCAGTGAGACACCACGTCCGACGATGATGATCCCCATGATGATTGGCATTCCCATGGTGAAGTATACGACTTTGCCTGTCCAGCTCGTTCCACGGAAGATGCTAAATGCCTCATTGTCAGCACCGCTCTCTACACCAGCACCGCCTCTCCCCTCGATAGATAGACTTACCAGAGCCATACCAAGAGCCAAACAAATGCACACCATCCCGCTAGCTCTCCAATGAGGCTCACTGCTGTATAGCTCGCGAATCCACCGTCTTCCACGGGGTCAACTGTCCTCAGGATCTCGCGCAAGAAGTATTCTTCTGGATCGCGGCCCACCCAAGGCAATGGGTTTTCGAAAGATCTCACGAAGAACACCATGAACCACGTAACGATGACGTTGAAGTACGTGAGCACCATGAATCCGATGAAGATGAGCGAGAGACCGGTTCCACGAAGGCGTTTGTTCATGGCATTGTATGCAACGACGGGGCCTCCTCGGTAAGCATTACCAATAGCGACTTCGAGTATCAAACCAGGAATAGCAATGATTACCACGGCCATGAGGTAAGGGATGAACCTGGGACAGAGTGAGCGAGGAATCTAATTGGGGATAGGATTAACACACCATTGCAAACCGTGATTGTTGAACGCTACGGATGGGAAGCGCAGCATATTGCCCATTCCGATCGTTCCAGCCATCGTGGCGAGGATGTACGAGGTACGGGATGGCCAAGTATCGCGTTCATCTGCTGCCTTCGGTGGAGGCGAGAGAAAGGCGCCGACTTTCCTGAGGGCGTTCATGGTTGATGGATTTCTGCTACCGAACGAGGTGCTCTGTATACACTTTGAATTATGGGGTTGAGATGAGCCCTGCAGGCTCCGCGTGCTCGTGCTTCCAAAGGGGAGGGCCGACTTTTTGTATGTACGACCAAAATTTGCGCCGAGCAGATAATCACTCGGCGCATATCATGGCTAGGGCATGCCAGCGACAAGCAAGTGCAGCTGCGATGTACATAGCCTTGCCCCGAATATCAGCGCACACAGGGTCCTCCATATCAGACGAAAGCCAAAAGTCTACTAGCCAACGTAGGAGGCTATTGTAAGAACGCGCGATCCTTGCTGTTCCGCGACGATACATCTCAGGGTCTTCGAACTGTCGGTCTGATCATCGTCGCTCGAAGTTCGGACATTCCAAGGAAACTGAGGTTCTCTAGGCGCACGCGAAACAACCCCGTGCACACGACGGCCCTTTTGGCCAAGGTGCCTGTTCGGAAAGACGGAGTTCATCTCAGTAGTACAGCCAGTTTGTTCAGCCTCATTGCTGTATGATAGGAGAGATAGTCGAAGGTGGAGCCGTGTTCCCACTGGGCGCCCCTGGCATTACGTCAGGCTTCGCTCCCAAGGACGAAGAAAGTGGCGGGTGTTCTTGGCTTGTTGAGAATGCACGCCGAAGCCTGATTATATCTGGAGGAGCGCACGAACTGGAGAGCAGTGCCTCACAGCGAAGTTTCTGGCTATGCAGAGACCGCGGTGGTAGGAGGGAGCGATGGCGCGACGTCACAGGTGCGAATGTGACTTGCGCTAACCCCCGCGTTCCGCGACGCGTCTCATTGGACCCTTAGTACCTCACACGATCCAACCTCAACCGCGCACCGTCGAACAGTCTCGAATCTGATCAGTCCATACTCAACGTCGGATGAGGCAGCCATTCTTACAAATTACCCTGCCCTATCCTAAAGACCCTCCTGGCGACGCACCTTCACGCGAGGATGGTAATTAATTCGTCCCAAGGCAACAGGTGCTGTTTGACCCCTGGAGCGTTGCTGGATCAGGAAGAAAAAATACATGGAAGCTGTCATGATCACACGCAAGATGGAGATAAAGCATGGCTGGAAGGGCGCCTGGGTGTACCCGCGCTACAACATCCGGAACGGCAAGCCCATCACGGAAGAAGACGGACACGTCAAGAAGATAGGCGCCGAGGATGTAAACTTGGTCAAGTTCTTCTCCGTTGACGTCCCGGGTAATTATGCCTTCAGACGCCCAAACATCTAGCAACGGCAGCCTTCGATCACTGAAGAAGATCATTACGAACCTCGTATGGCGTTGCCTCTTTAGGAAAACTCACCCACACCTACGATCACCTGGAAATGGCACGAATTTACGCCTTCTTGAGACTCTGTTCGCTGATACTGAAGACGACGCAGTCTACGAACCCCACCTTTACCGAACCGAGGCAGTCGCACTGTAAGCTTGAGATCCGGACACCCAGCTCGCTACTGTAAAGTATGAACCAGTCAATTTATATATCGAAGCATGGTGGAACATCATAGCATCAACAGCGATACTCTCCCGGTTACTTAGCAACCCTTCGAGACTTCCACCAACCTTTCACGTCCCCTAAACCACCACGCCTCCCTTCTTATATACGTACCACTATTCCTCCTCGAACTTGACATTTCCAACTTAACTCTTCTCCTTCCGCGTCTGCCTAACGCGCTGCTCACTATGCTGCACGCCACTACCACCTAACTTCTCCAGCAGGGCTTTCTCCACAGCCAGCAAATGCGCCGGCTTACTCGTCAGTGCCGCCATAAAGTAAATCACATTACCCAAAATACGCGTATGAACGTTCATCTTGTTCTGCGAGCCTTCGTGGCTGAGTGCGTCGCGGAGACCAATGGCGGCGGTTGATGTATAACCTGGTGATTCGTTAGACTGATGATCGTGGGATAAAAGGCGGAGACGAATGGAAAAGAGGACAGGACAATAACATACCCGAGCCCGACGTATCCTTCAGTGAAACCGCAAGGACAGACCCAATAGCGATGACATGGTCCACCTTAGTATGATAACTAAGTTTCTCCACTGTATCCTTGCTCCAAAAACTCCACACATCCTCACTATCCGACGACGGCTTGATCCGATTTATCCTGAATTTTACCTCATCCGATCCCTGGGCTACCCAATCTTTCCTATGTCTCGCCCAATCATGCGTCGTACTCAACCTTTCCATAGTCTGCAGACTGGTGTTCGCTACATGACAGCCGATAGGATGCGCCGTATAGCTATGACCATGCAACAACGCGTCCGCCTTCTCGTCGCCAAGGAAGGCGTTGAAGATGGACGTTGATGCGAGGGTTGTGGAAAGTGGGAGTAGACCACCTGTGAGCAGCTTGGCGTGGATGGATATGTCTGGGTGAACGCCTAGGAAGGAGGCGGCGCTAAAGCGGCCTAGGCGGTAGAGACCTGTGAAAACTTCATCGAACATAACCGGGAGGCCGGTCCAGGTGGTGGGGTCCGAGTCTGGGGGTGTTGAGTTTGAGCTTGAGGTGAAGGAGTAGTTGCGGATAGTTTGGACTAGGGTGCGTTGGAAGAGGGGATCGCTACGATGTTTGTCAGTACTCCTATACAGGCGATAAAGTGGGGGAACTACTCACACGAAGAGCATGCCACCGGCGCCGAGGAGAATAGGTTCCATGACAAGCGCACCGAATTTCCGGCCCTCCTCTTTGACAAGTCTGTCCAGGACGCTTGTGATGTACTGCTCATATCTTGGCGAATGTTCACGTTTCAAGACATCAAAGACCTCAGTCAGATTGTCAAAATGCTGCGTTGGGCCGAACTCGTCTTCCATACCCGCCGGCGCTTCAACAAGCCACCTCCCCTTTCTCATCTTGACGGTGGGAAAGTCGAACCAGTAGCCACGCCCGCGGTACCAGTCGACCTTTTTGTTGTAAACGCAAGGCTCAGACGCATCCATAGCACCGATCGTATCTCCGTGATAACTTCCCTTGAGACCGAGAATGCCAACATCTTCGGAAGACCCATCCCACTCGTAGCGCTTGCAAGCAGCTCGCAAAGCCATCTTGATGCCGGCCTCAGCGGCCGTACTTCCATCATCAGTGTAGAAGCACTTTGTAAGCCGAGGGTTCTCCATGCCCGTCAGAAGCCGCTCCGCGAGGGTGATAGCCGGTTCGTGTGTAGCCCCAGCAAACATTACGTGTCCGTACCGTCCCGCGGCGTACGCAGCAGCAAGTGAGAGCTCCGGATTCCCGTGACCGAGGCCCTGTGTCCACCATGAAGCCGAGCCGTCGAATTGTGGGAACAGCAATCCGTGTTGCTTCGGATTCTCTACCCCTGTCAAAGACTTGTTGGTGTGCTTGGTCTGGAAGAAATCGCCGTACGCAGAGTCAAAGACTAGGATATCGTCCGACTTTTCTACGCTTTTGTGCTGGGTGAAGGGATGCCATATCGCTTTTTGTGTTCGAGCGGAGAGGTTCTTGAGGTTTCCGAGGCGTTCAATGTGGCGATCGACGATGCGTCCAGCAACTTTGTAAGTGTGACCCTCCCCGCTTTGCTCTTCGTAATAAGCCTCCATCTTCTGAGTCTCTTGCTTGATCGTGCAGCCTTCCAGATTGGGTATCCACGGTATCTCAAAAGCCGCAATATCCCTTTTTCGGAAATGCTCAACGAGATACTGCGCATTCTCGTACTTGCCACCATCATTGAAACAAACAACAGCGTCAATATCGTAACCACGCACAATCAACGATTCGGCTGCAGAAATGGTGGAAGATATGCCACCAAGTCGATGATCGCCAACGAGAACAACAGGTAATCGCAATGGCCGGAAAAGGTCTGCTTGTAAGGTACCAGAGGGACCTGGACTGAGGGGACCTCCTGCGGTTTCGACAATGCTGACACCCATGTGGCCTTGACCGAGGTAGCGAACCGCTTCATCTCGGAGAGTATGTTGCAGTCTCTTAAGCAGGTAGTCATCGCTTGGCTGGACAGAATCAGTAGAAGACTATGGAAACAGGTCACGGAGTACTAACAGCGGTTTTGTCGTTGAGAGCAGCAATATGCGGGCTCACTGCTTCCGAGAATTTGAAGAGAGTCGCTACAGGCACCCCAGCGTACTTCCGCACATATCTGCTCATCCATTAGCCCGCATACACCAGCATTGAAATAGGCCGGATTCACATACGCATCATCGGCCTCATCTTTCGGCCCTGTAGACACCGGCTTCACGTAATGTAGGTTCCATTTCGTGCGTCCCGATCTCCTTAGGAAATGTGCGCCGAGAAGAGTCGAGAAAACTGTTTTCCCGACTCCGGTGTTTGCGCCGTAGACTTGGACTGCGATGAGGTTCTGCCAAAGCCCGCCTGGCACTCTCGTCATTTGTAGGGATTTTATTGGCGACGAACTGGTCGCAGGCGATGGCAATGGTAGTTAACGTAAGAAGCTGAGGTTGTTTTGGCCATGTTATTGAGGGGAGCGCTAGGCTCGACTGGGTCTAGTCATCCTGTTCCAGAAGACGCGTGCGACGGATACAACCCACAAAGAATGTATCATGAACGCTGTTGTATACCATAGAACCTTTGACGTCGGTAAGGGCACGTGGAACGTTTTTGCATAACTTTACTTTAAATTTTGGCTGGCGTGATCAAAACGTGTGGTGTTTGATTTCATATCTGCCAAGTGAGCGATGTAGCTGATCTCGCTGCTGCGAAATCCCAGGGTATCTCAAAAGTGTCCAATATTGAATGTTGCAACGTACAAAGACTTTCTTGCGTAGCCCTCAATGGATGTCCAGAATCGGACTTCCGTTCCGAGTTTCGGAAGCACCGTGGGGCAACGCCAAGCTACCAGCCCTACGAGTGGCGGCCGTTGATTTCCAATCTACCTATCGTATTCTAACTCCCAAATCTCATCCTATCTTGTACACACACACGCAATGGCGCCCTCCTTAGAAGAGCCAACCCAAGTCGATTTTGACGCGCCTCTCAAAAATGCGCCAAAGCTCGTTGCGCCAGAACCAGGTACATACCTCCACACCACCCCACAAGTACACCACAGCGCATCCAGAAACACTTACTGACCGAGTCTGAATTTGGACAGAACACTGCCCTGGCCCCGAATCTGAACAAGCCGGCTCAGCAGACAGCTGTGCCGGCTGCCCCAACCAGAAAATATGCGCCTCCGCCCCCAAAGGACCCGATCCCGACATCCCCCTCATAACCGCACGCCTCTCCTCCATCCGCCATAAAATCCTCGTCCTTTCGGGTAAAGGTGGTGTCGGAAAATCCACATTCTCCACTATGCTCTCGCACGCCTTCGCGCATAACCCCGATCTCGTAGTCGGCCTCATGGACACAGACATTTGCGGCCCGAGTATACCGAAGATGATGGGAGTGGAGGAAGAAACTATACATGTTAGTGGTGAGGGCTGGGAACCGGTCTGGGTCCAAGAGAATTTGGGGGTTATGAGTGTGCAGTTTATGTTGCCGGGGAGGGATGATGCGGTGATCTGGAGAGGTGCGAAAAAGAATGGATTGATTAAGAAGTTTTTGATGGAGGTCAGATGGGGGGATATGGATGTACTCGTTGTGGATACGCCGCCGGGGACATCGGACGAACACTTGTCTGTGAACTCCTTTTTGAAAGCGAGTGGGGTGGATGGCGCTGTCCTTGTTACCACACCGCAGGAAGTCTCGCTTTTGGATGTCCGCAAGGAGATCGACTTCTGCCGGAAGGCTCAGATACCGATTCTGGGCATCGTCGAGAATATGTCTGGGTTTGTTTGCCCTGGCTGCAAACACGAGTCGCAGATCTTTCGCGCATCGACCGGTGGCGCGAGGCGGCTGGCTGAGGACGAGAAGATACCTTTTTTGGGCGCCGTGCCGCTCGATCCGAGGATAGGCATGTCGTGTGATTTTGGAGAGAGCTTTTTGGACGCGTATCCGGACTCACCAGCGTGTAGCGCAATCAAAAATGTAGTGAGGAGAGTTGCTGAAGAGATGGGGATGAAGGGGGATGTGCTGGTTGAAGAGTAGATGGGTGTAGAAGCTAGTTAGTGTTGCATTTACGAATTATGGTCATGTTGCATCTGGGCGGTGTTTTGGCATTAGGCTTTATACCATTATATTATTCATCTACTCGAAAATACGAATACACTTAGACGAGTGTGTAGGAAAGACGTCGCGAAGATATCTGGGTATAACGCTGCACAATCGCATATCATACCCTTTCGATATGCTCTCCCGGCACACTTCTACCTCAGCACCTCTCAAACACCCGATACAGTCCTTTCAGATTCGCCACCTCAACCACGCCCTTCAACAGCCCCTTTGTAGCCACCAACCTCGCCTTACAAGCGGGGAAGATGACATACTCCACCGCCCTTCTCACTTTGTCCCTCCGCTTTGCAATCTCTGGATCCTCATCTACCACCTTAGCCTTACCCTTCTCGCTCTCGTCAACGACCGGCGGCAACGGCAAGTTTTCGGGTACATAAAAGGCGGCCAATTCGCGAAGAACCGATTGGAAGCACGCTTTTTCGCTGTCCCAGTCAACGTAGGGACCGAGCCGAAGTAGGAACTGCGGAAGCTTTGCTAGAGAGGGTGTGTACGATTTCACGAGGAGCGGGATGGAGCAGAGGTCTCCGTCTTCCGTGATGTTCATGGAGAAATATTCGGCAAGGAGAGCGCGACGGTTAATGAGCTGATTTTTGACGCTGTTGACGACTTCGACCCAATCTACCTCGTCGGCAGCATCGCCCGCGTTCTTCTTCTCCTGTTCAGCTGCCACCTTCAGTAGGCTATATAGAGGCAGTGGCGGGTCAAGCCGGATCGAGCCATAGTTGGCGAAGTCGGTGAGGCCGACCTGATAGAAGTACTCGTTGCAAAGCATACCATAGTCAACGAGGAAAAGCTTTACCCCGCCTTGGATAGCTGCTATGCGCTTCTGCTCGTCGACTATACCGACAAAGGTATGCGTAGAGATGATATCTGTGAGCTCGTTGTGCATTGCGTCTCGGACTTCGGCTCGGAGGTCTTTGATGGAGGTCAGCCGACATATGGATGGCTCTCTCTCTGTAATTTCGTAGTCGATGTCCTCATCTTCATTAGGAACTCCGTCGGCTGAAGGATGGGATTGAAGCATGGAGGTGATCTTCTGTGCCGAAGCATCGGTCCGGACGAGGTTGTTCTCGTATGGTTTCTTCGCTACGGTTTTGGGAGCAAACCTTGCAATGCTTCGATCGAGCATAGCTCCTGAGGCTGGAGTACCAGGTATGATCTGCTTCATTGGAGTCGCGAGTGGTACTTTTGGGTGATTTGCGAGGAGGGACTGCGTCATGAAGGAGCGACTAGTATCGACTTTGCTGAGACTGTTGCGTATCTCATCGCAGATGATAGCGATGATCTCATCCTCGTTCAAGAAGTGGACTTCGCGCTTCGTAGGATGCACGTTGACATCGACCCGTTGAGGCTCGATTTCTAGGCTGAGGTAGACGAATGGATGCCCGCCTTTGGGCAGGAAAGTAGCATATGTTTGCTCGACGCTCTTTTTGATCGCCGGCGACTCGACAGAGCGGTGGTTGATAAAGAGCAACAATGCTGTTCGTTTGTTGCTGTAATTAGCGTTACTGATCCAGCCATCGCACTTGAAACCCCAGCGGTCGTTCTCGGCCCTCAACGCGACAAGCTCGTTGGCTACGGCGCTGCCGTGTATCTGGCGAATACGATCGGCCGTACCAGCAGCAACTGGAACTGATATATCTGCGTTGGAGCCACCGTGCTTTTTGCAAGAAAACGATACACCCGCACAATGAACTGCGTATCGTCCTACAAGGTCCAAAATCTTGGTCCACTCCTCGCTGGCAGAGCGAAAAGCACGCCGTCGTGACGGGACGTTGTAAAACAGATCTTCCACCTGGACATTATCAGTCTTTTGTGGTGCAAAAGTAACGCTCGAAGTCTTACTGTGATCTGTGTGCCAGGCCTTCCGGCGATGGGCTTTGGCTCCGCACTCTGACCTGGTTTCGAGCTTGCGAGTTTGCCATCTGCGAAGTTCGCCCGCCATGCACAGCTTGACTCTTTCGTTCTAGTTGTGACGCTCAAATGAGCGATATGGCTGATGCTCGCGAGTGCTTCGCCGCGGAAGCCGTACGTGCCGATGGAGGTGAGGTCTTCAAAGGCCTTCAACTTGGACGTAGTGAAACGTTCGCAAAGAATTGGCAAATCTTCTTTCTACGATGGTCAGTCTTGGTAACCTTTGGATAGTAATGGCAAGCGCACGTCAATTCCATGCCCGTTGTCGGTGATCTGTAGAAGCTTCAGCCCACCATCTTTGATCACGACCTCCAACGCTGTCGACCCTGCATCGACCGCATTCTCGATCAACTCTTTCAACGCGTGCACAGGCGCGACAATGATTTCGCCCGCGGCGATCTTGTTCACGACATCCTGGGAAAGCGCTTTGATGCGGCGCGGGGCTGGGAGCGGCAGACTGTCATCGCCTCTGCGTTTTGTGCCGCGGGGAGAGGGTGGGGTGATCTCCATTTCCTCTATAATCGTGAGCGATGGAGCCTTGGATGCGTGTTGTCTTGGAGGTTTAGGTGACGGATGCGACACGGCGAATGAAGAAGAGCGATAACGCGTTATCACGACATCACGTGGTCGCCAATTTTGGTTAGCTCCTACCTTAGCTCCCGTACTAGGCAGCACCTCTGCGCCCGACTACTTACGCGATGGTGGGTGGCGCCCAGTATGAATCGATATCTACAGCACGAGCATGTTGCATGCTGTTACCTGATCACCCTCATGTATGCGTGCGGCGGAACCTCATTGGTGCCTATAGGTTACTGCACCTCGCCGCAAATGATGCCTGACAAGAACGATACATATACATGCTGCATTCACACCCTCTTGCCTGTTTTACAGATTCATGGTTCGAAGCAGGCTGTGTTCCGAACCAGTAAAACAACAAGACGCCGCTACCATCGGATACCATCGAAACACCATAACCTTGCCTCCGATGACACCATCCTACGCCCGCCCGACTAGAAGCTCTGTCGCAAGATCAAATCCACCATTCCCAGCTCCACCTAAGAGGCTCAAGCGGCCTTCGACACTCGTGGATCGTACTCAGCGTCGAAAATCTTCCACCGGACCTTTGATCATCAAGGCCGCCGACAGCAGCAAGCCATGTCCTCTCGCCAGCCTGCCTCCTGAACTTTCCACCGGGCGCTTCACTATCGAGGCCGCCGACAGGAGCAAGCCATGTTCTCTTGCAAGCCTGCCTCCTGAACTTCGTCTGCGCATCTACTTCTACCTGCTGCCCAAAGACTTTGATTGCAACACCAAATCTACTTATAGACGGTCGAAACGTGACAGGTCGAAATCCCGCTGGGAGTCGCTTTTCCGTGTATGCCGACTTGTTCATGCTGAAGTCACCTACGAGTTCTACACAAAGGCAAACTTTACACTTCCTTCCGTCAGTGTAGACAACTACGAAGCGCTCAAGACCTGGCTTTTGAGCATACCTCCGGCGCAACGCTCAGCTCTAGCCAAGAACCCAAACTTGAAGCTTCCGTTGACACTCGATTTGGACTATGGTATAGCGGGTCCGGAAATGCTTGCAGATTCGGATATGCTCTGGAAGCTTTGCGAGCGCTTTGGCAATGTATACGCTTTATCTCAACATCGAGACAGACTGCATTTCCTCGGTTTCTGCAAAATGGCATCGTGGTGGTTGTGGTGTGCAGGGCCCCTTTCGAAGGACATTACATGGTCATATAAAATCCGGCTTTCCGACAGATATTGGGGGAGTCGTCATGACCGGCGGTCCGCTGATATCTCCGACTTGGAGGAATGGTTTAGTCGAGTTCTGCAGACAAGTGCGCTACCTTGTGTGCACACTGCTTGGTCGAGAGAGCGACGTGAAGTGGAGATGAAGAAAGAAGCGCTGAACATGTTGGAGACGGTACACCAAACCATGAAATTGCGCCGCCGCAAAATGAGGTTGCCACCATCGGGGGTGGAGGATTGGAATAGCAGAGTTGCATTGTTGCGACGACTCTTCAACACATGGTAGGCGGTGCGGTTAATTGCTACCACCATAGGGCCAAGCTAGGAAGATGTCTCCATATCGCTATTCATGATGGCGAGGGTTCAGACACCAGACAAACCTGTCCGCTACCCGTTCATCAATTCTCTGAGGAGGTTCTCGCGTCGATTAACCGATCTGCTTTTCCGGCGCGGGCCGAAACGTCACCATTCTTCTTTGATGTTTTCGCTACGACGTCATCGATTCCAAATGAATCGCAAAATTAAGCATCCCTAGTGCCGATACACGATTATACACGATGACGCTTACACTGACATTTTATGCTTAATTCCAATCGCTCACGTTGATATTTTGATAGAATTATTCGCCATCGCCACATTTCCTGCAACCTTTTCAACATTGAACTGCTGGCTTTCATTGTCGCTCTCAACGTCTGAGCAGACTTTTATTCACCATGAGCGAGGGATCCGGCAATGAGGCTGCTGAAGCGAAAGCAGATGATGACTACTCCGACTCCAAGCCTGTTGGGTTCTGGGACCCAGCCTTGAAGCATGTGCGGAAACGAGCATTCGGGAAGTGGATCCTTACGACTGCAGTGTTGATGACATTCATCCTTTGCGTGCTTTCGCTGTACTGGGGCGTCTTCTTCCAAGTGGAAAACCGACTGAAGCATCTTCTCATTTACGTTGTGGACTTTGATGGCCAAACGCCTTACGATACTGGCATCACACCACTTGTCGGCCCTACGATCACGCGGCTGACAGAGCAGATGCTCAACTCGGAAAAGCCGACTCTTGGCTTTAGCATTCGGCCTCCTTCAGATTTCAGCAACGACCCGTTGCAGGTCAGGCAAGCGATTTACAATTTTGACGCCTGGGCCGCTATTGTGGTCAATCCGAATGCAACTGCACTTCTCTACTCAGCCATTGCGAATGGCAACGCTTCCTACGATCCACTAGGCGCCTGTCAGCTGATATTCCAAGATGCTCGAGACGACACCAACTGGTTCGATTTCATCGCGCCAATACTGAATCCTTTCATGACAGAAGCGCAAAGTATGGTCGGTCGACAATGGGCTAAACTCGTTCTCCAGAACGCTTCGGATCCGAACACGCTTCAGAACATGCAAGCCGTACCGCAGGCCATCAACCCAGCAATTGGCTTCTCACAATACAATCTTCGGCCTTTCTACCCTTATACCGGGATACCGGCGGTCTCCATTGGCCTCATCTACCTTATCATCATATCCTTCTTCTCCTTCTCCTTCTACTTGCCGATACACATGCAATACCTTAATCCGAAAGGCCATCCACGACTGAAGTTTTACCAGCTTGTCATTTGGCGCTGGTGCGCTACTATCATGGCATATATATTTCTTTCATTGGCATACTCGTTCGTCTCCTTGGCCTTCCAGGTCAATTTCGGCACCACAAATCCGATCACCTCAGAAACCCAGGTGACGGATACTGCGTTTGGGAACCCAATATCGTACGGTCACGGCACATTTCCCGTATACTGGATGTTGAACTTCTTCGGCATGCTTGCATTAGGACTGGCCTGTGAGAACATAGCGATGGTTGTCGGCGCGCCCTGGATGGGCTTGTGGCTCATTTTCTGGGTGATTACAAACGTATCGACGGCTTTCTACGATATTGAGATCGCGCCTGGGTTTTATAGATGGGGATATGCTTGGCCTCTGCATTCAGGTATGTGGAAATTGCAGTCTTAATACCGAACTTCACTGACATGACTACCTGCGCAGTCGTTGAAGGCAGCCGACAAGTTCTCTTCGGTCTCCATTCCCGCATAGGTGTCGACTTCGGCATCTTGATCGCTTGGGGAGTAGTCAATACGCTTTTCTTTCCGATCTGCTGCTGGTTCCAGCGTAAGTGGATCTATCTCGTTGTGCGACTTCCCTTTTGCGGGCCTAAATACTGACATGTAATTCAGGATGGAAAACGCAGAGAGGCGTGCACGAATACTGGCCTATGGAATAGGTGTTCTGAGCGTCGAAGGCTAGCTGAATATACCCATTCGGTCAACGAGTGAGTATGCATTTGTCGAACTCCGAGACCACGCCAAACGGGCATGCGAAATCATCTACTTTAGGTCTTTTAACGTTATGACGCGTCTATTCGCCAGATACATAGTAACTTTACCCAAACTTCCGTTTCTGACCACTCACTCATGTGGATGTCGAGCCAATGCGCATTCTACCATTTCAATGTTGAAGCCAACGCCAGCCGAGCCAGCCCAGCCCACTGCAGTGGAAAAGCCTATCCCAAAAAAAACTTTCAGCCGACCGGTATCTCAACTCTCCGAGGGCCTCCAAGCACTAAATGTGTCCGCCAGCTCACACTAAGTCGTGTGGCTTGCATACAGCTGCACCTCGCTTACGCCCACGCAGCCCCAGCCTTGCATTCAGCTGATCCATCGCCGCCACGATATTTCGGTTTTTCCGCTTCGTATTACTCGTACCTGGATCTACTATCCCAAACCGTCTATAAGCATAGTGTTGCTAGCGGTGACAACCCACTGCAGCCCTGCTACTGGAAGATATGCAGTTGCGCCCCTCGTGTGGAACTGCGTAGCTAGGCTGCCACGGCGAATTGCATGTAGCCTTACTAGAATATACGGTCGGTGAGTCGCTGCAAATGTGTGGAATGAGCGGCGATGGAGTGCGTAGCTAGGGTATGTAGGTGGGAAGTTTGAAAGCTGGAGTTGCATCTCAGCTTGAGTGAAAATAGAAGTGGTAGTCTTTGCGGCGGGGCAGGTTTAAGGTAGCATGGGGAGGTTGGTATATAACAGTTGCAGTTGTTCACTCGAAAGTGGTATCACAATACTTCGTTTGGTTCCTTTCAATCTCATACTTCGACGTCTTCTTGGTTTACTCTTGTTCTCTACCACTCCAACCCTATCCCAGCAAAATGCTTCTTCAGTCCACGACCATAATGGCCGATCTACTCTCACTCCCTCTCCTGCGACTTCCCAAATCCCTCAAGAGAACGGTACATTCCCCCCATCCCCCCATCCATGCGTTTTCCATCACCGCACAAAACTAAGACGCATCCTCCTCAGCTCACCCACCTAAACCACCTCCCCACCCACATCCATACACTCTTCCTCTTCACCAAAAACGACTTCCCAACCTTCGCCCTTCCAACAACCCTCTTCGCCCTCCTCACCACTCTCTCCGGCCACCCTTTAACTACGAATACTACGCCTACACTCTTTCCCACGCTCCTGCGTATCCCCTACACCCTTACCCTAATCTGGCTTGCCCTACTTGTAATAAACATCGCAAATCAACGCCACCCCGCCGCCGTCGCCGAAGACAAGACGAACAACGCGCACCGGCCGCTACCACAGGGTAGAATGACATGCGAGGACGCCAGAAAACTACTGTTGGTTGTAGTGCCAGTGGTGGTGGCGGTAGGATGGGGAAGTGGGGTCTTGGAAGAGACACTGCTTGTATGTGCGCTGGCTTGGATGTACAACGATCTCGGTGGCAGCGAACACCACTGGGGGCTGAAGAACCTCATCGTATCGGTGGGATATGGCGTCTTCTTCTCTCTTGCTCTACGCATCACCACCGGTCCCAACCATACCATCACTGCCAAGGGCTACCACTGGATCATCGTCATCACCCTTGTAATGTTCGCTACGCAGCACATCGCCGACGTCAAGGACGTCGAAGGTGACCGTTTGCGCGGGAGACGGACTGCGCCTGTTGCACTGGGTGAGGAGGTGTGTCGATGGAGTATCGCTGCTGGAGTAGTGCTTTCTTCGGGATTTTGTTCTGCGTTCTTCGACCTCGGAGTAGCATCGCACTGCTTTACGGTAACCTTGGGCTGTCTTGTTGCGGGACGCACGATTGTGTGCCGTGGTGTCAACGTGGATAAGACGACGTGGCGGCTTTGGGTCCTCTGGACATGCACTCTGTTTTCTCTTCCGCTTGTTGCAAGTCCTCTGGTGCTCTTCCAGGCGTGGGAAGAGGTGAAGGCGATGGTGTGCGTCCGCGGTGAGTGCAATGGCGTGCTGAACCTAGGGGCGGCTTCGGGAATTGCACTTATTATCAAGAGCAGGAGGGTGATTGCGCGGCTGGAGAGGGGAAATACGACGGTGGTAAGCGTTCCAGAGATTGCGATTAATGGTGTTGTTGGATGATTTGCCGTCGTTATATATAGAAGGGTTGGCGTCTTCATTGGTTGTCAATGTTGGTACTGTGTATCATATTAAGTTACAAATAGAACCTCCTCAACTCAACCAATCTCGCCACGCACTGCCCTTCAAAACTCCAAAGCCGCCTTATCCACCTTCTGGCCACTTTCTCTCCCCACCATGGCCGCCAAGGCATTCTCACCCTTCCCCTTCCCCTTCCTCACCACTCTTGTGTCCCTAGGATCAAACCCCCCGTTTCCCCAAAGCGCCCACTCGGGCGTCTCCATCCCTACATAATCCTCCGGTCGCCACCCCACCACCTCACCCTCCTCATTCATCCTCGTCCCTAGTACCTTCCCCTCCCATAAATCATAGAACTTCTCATAATCGATACGCGTAGCCCACTTCCCGTCCCTCTGGAATCGCGAGCTATCTGCGAGAAGGATGCAGCAGGAGTGTGCGTGCTCGGCGGCGATGCCGTATGGAAGGTTGCGTGCCACGAGTTCGGCGGCAAGCGCGGTGACGAAGGCGCTGATTTCGGAGTAGAAGGGTACATTTTGCATGGTAAGGCCGGCGGAACCGGCGGCGGGCGTGCCGCAGTATGTTACACCTTTCACTTCGACGAAGGCCGGAAGGGAGCGCTCGATAAGGTCTGCATAGCCTGCCACTTCGTCATCAATGTTGAAACCCTTGACGAGGGTGAAGCGGAAAACGGTGCGCTGCTCGAAGCGGCGATTCCGTAGAATATCGAGACAAGCGCAGAAACGCTCCCAGAAGTCGCGGTGCAGCGGACGGTCGATTTTGCGGAGGGACTCTTTGTTTGATGCGTCGATGGAGACGTAGAGTTGGGTGACTGGAACAAGGGCGGCAAGTTGAGCGGGATGCTGGGCGTTACAGACGAGGAAAGTGGAGATGCGTTGATCGTGCATTTTGGTGAGTAGCTCGTTGATGTGCGGGTAGAAGATAGGTTCACCAACGAGGGAAAGCGCACAGTGCCTGATCCGCATAGCTTCAGCGAAGCGCTCAGCACGCACTCCAGGCACACCCTTCATCATCTTGATCTTTTTGTAGTGCGCAGCCGTGATTCCATCGAATATCATATCCGGCGGATCGGTAATCCAGCGCCATGTTGTTCCAACAGGGTTCGTGCCGTGGCGCCAGCAAAAGACGCATTTGTTCGAGCAGGAGAGCGACGGCGTAGCCTCCATGCATAAATGGGATTGGATGCCGTAGAACGAGTATTTGTAGCAGGAGCCGCGGCCACGGAGGGCAGACTTGGTCCACCGGCAGATTTTGACGCCGGAGTGAGATCCAATTATAGAGTAGCCTTGTTTTGTGAGGGCGGCGTGGGTTGGTGAAGTGGTTGGGACCATTTCTTTAGGAACAGGGGTGGGTTTCAGCGTTGGTGTAGACTTGTAGGTTGTGAAGTCGATGGGGTCGGGGGTGGAGGAGGGGTCGACCATGGAGCCCAGGTCTTCTACATCGTCGACGCGGGCGGGTTTCTTAGATTTTGTGGATTGTCGATTCGAGGCGTCGCTGTCGCTGTCGTCCACCGCCTCCATATCCTCTTCGTCGCTCTCAACGGGATCACCACTTCCAAGGACCCCTTCGCCCAAACCCCGTCCCTCTGCAATCTCCACGAGCGCTTCTTGAACACCAACCCGCCACTCCTCTAGCCTCTTCTCAGCATCACCCTTAACATCGCCCATTCCCAACGGATACGCCCTCTTCCTCCCCGTCAGCCTCGCCATCCACCGATCCACCTGCCTCGCTTGTGTACAAAACCCCTCCTCTTCTGTTGGCCAGCCTTCCCGGTCGCCAAAGCCAAACACTGAGTATCCTAGCAACCCCCTCAGCGGCGCCGTATCAATTCTGAAATCATTGTGCGTCTCCTGAAGGTTTTCGAGGAGATTATCGAGGACAGAATCGATGTTGTAAGTGGGCACGAGAACAACATAAAAGTACTTGACGTTCGGCTCGTCTTTCGGGGGGCTAACGAAGAAGTCGTCGTACTCGATATACGAAAGGTCGTGGACCTGGGGCGCGAGGAAGGAGGCGGCTTGATCGCAGCCCGTCGTCCATTCGGCAAGGACCTTTGCGCATTGTGCAGCGTAGCGCTCGGTGGTTCCTGATAGCGATTGGAAGAAGACGAGCGGTCGTATTCTGTCCGTCTGGTGATTGAAGCTAGGAACCGTCTGTTGTGCCTTCTTCGCGATTTTCTTCCCTTTTACCGTTTTAGGTACTCTTTTCGTTTTTATAATCGGGACCGCTAGCACGACAGTCTCCTCCGCATGGCCATCCAAATTCAAGCCCGTAGAGACGAGCGTCGTATTCTCGGGTAGCCACTCCGGCTTCAGTTCCACCACCTTCTTCTCGATCGGCGACGACGGCGCTGGCGAGATTGATACCTTCGTTCGTCTACTCCGGAGGTTTACTGAAAGGCGCACGAGTGCGGCGAGCGCAACGGCGGACAGCAGTATGGGTACTCGGTGGGCGTGCCAGATGAGCAGCAGCTCTGTAGCTTTTGTGAGCTTGCAATTCGATCTTTCGAGCGCTCATTGTACTTACCAGCCGGTAATTTCTCCAAAAAGTCCATGGTTGTGGCGTCTGTTGAGCCTCGGTGTGCGCAAGGTGATGTGAACTTTTGCGAAGTGTGGGGTTAGTGGCGGGGTGCCAAGACATCATCGGAACCATCCCGGTGTTTGGGCACAAAACACAGCCTCTCTGAAGGAGAAGTTCTACTTACTCAAAATATTCAAGATCAAGATTATGTGACTAGGCAACATTGCCTAAGTCATTGAAGTTCCTTTCAAAAAGTGTGGCAACGTCTCCGATTATGCTAGCAAATATGCACGAGCTTGACGAAGTATTTCCTGCCCACATACCGACAAGCTCATTAGCCTGTCAGACTGATATCTCCAATCGTTTGATGGTAATTATGCTCCATGCCCATGTCACAAACGCCGCTTGACCGTTAAGGTCCAAATATGACAAGGGTATTTTCCATACTCCGGTGACTCGACTCCCTGATGCCCGTGTTCATGGTTAAATATGCGACAAAAATCCCCCAAATGCCTCAATATGCTCAATCAAGCGATGCAATGCAATGCTCTCATAGAGATGCGTGCGATTGCGCACCGTCGTTACCAGGCACCGCTGTTCGTTCCGAGTATTGTATGGTATGAACCCTACACTAACCACCCTTTCCTTAATCCCAGCCGTCCAAGTCGGGAGTTTTCGAGCTCCTCTTCTTGCTTTTGCCTCCCGGGGGTCGAGCACGGGCCTTCTTCGGTGTATTTCCGTTCGGGGCAGACGACTTCCTCTTGCGTCCGCGTCCACTGGTGGGCACCGCCGTTTCTTCGCCGCCTTCCTCCGGCGTAACATAGCCTGCCAGCTCGTCGGCGTCGGCATCTTCGTCTCCAAATTGGGCGTCTTTGTCGACTTCAAGCAACTCTGCAAAGTTGTAACAGCGCTGCATCATCGTCTCGCGACTGTCCATGGAGTTGTGGATCAACTCGAGACGTTCCCATAAATCCTTTCCAACTATCAGGTTGTTGCGCAGGGCAGGTTTCTGAAAGTCTTTCTGAGGGATACGCCCTGCAAGATTGCCCAAATTATACGCTTTGCGCACGAAAGATCGTGTTTCCCACATCATCTGGAGGATGATGCATGCTCGCGTAACCTGCGCGAGTCGAGCATCGGAGATGGCGTCCTTAGTATTGTCGTCATGTAGAGACGCCGGGGCTACCTCACCGACGGCAGCTTCATTCGAGGCTTCGTGCAGCTGCTGTTGAAGCTGGGGGTCCAGGACCGGCTCTGGTATGCCCTTCTTTGGCAGTTCTGTCTCGATTGCGACGCCAACGGAAGGACCGGTGTTTTTCATAACAATGCTCTCGAGAGCGCTCAGGATGATGGCGACATCTTCCAGTTTCGAAACGTCAAACAGTGCTAGATTCTCTAGACAGAACCGTGCAAAAAGAACGGCCGTGGAGCCTACCGCATCTTCCTCGAGTTTGACGAGCTCAAAGTCCATGTGCTTACAAAGATTGACGATGAACTTCTTTAGCGTCTTCCTGTTTCCACCTTTCAGTACATTGAAGACGTGGAGCAGTTTCGGCTTGTACGTCGATGCAATCATGCCGTGCGTGTCTTGGAAGACAACTTGTTGGTAGTCGAAGGCTATCTTGATCGCCGCCATGTATTCCTTTTCGAACATGGATTCATGGGCATCGTGTATCTTTTTGTGTTCAGCGGCCGCAATCTGTGCAATTTGTGCGTTTGGTGACGAGCCTAGAGCAATAAGGGCCGGTCCGCACTCTTTGGGATGCACTAGACCCTGCCGACTAATGCTCGTGATGATGGAGGTTGCTAGGAGAGCCAGTTCGTTGTCATTCGTTAAGGCAATGTCCACGATTTCCAATAGGAATTTGCGAGCGAGGTAGTTTGTTGTGAGCTGGCCGTCGCCAGCTACAAAGGTTATGCCTAGGCGGCCGACTCCCCCCGCTGATTCCTCATCACCAGCACCAACGCTCCCAGTCTCGGATGGCTTCTCCGCGACCAGAAAGAAGTCGTGAAACTGTGTAAGAGCAACACGCTTCAATGAGGGGACGTCGTTCTTGAATACCACCCGAAATGTGGCTTCGACATCTGAACGCATGAACAGACCAGGAGCTCCTTGACATATCTCACCCACACTGCTCAACGCGTGCTCGCGAGTCGTCAAATTCCATGGCTGCTTGGTGAACGGTCGCACGGCCTCAAGTAGAATGACAGAAGGCGCCTTTCCATCGAGGTTGAGTAAGCTCTTCAGTTGATCGCCGGTAGCCTTTTTGCCATCTACGTGTCTCCTAGCCCTGGTGGAAAGCGAGGCTCGGAAGAGATCGGCATCTTTGTCAAAATTGCAAATCTTCCCCAGCGTGCCGAGGAGAACCAAGTACGATCCGATCTTACTCTCTGCAGTTGCAGCAGCTTCGTGGGTAGATGACGAGAAGGGACCAAGTTGAACGAGCGTCGATGATACGAGGGTCAACAACTTGTTAACTCCGTTCGTGACGAGTGGAACGACCATCCAGGTACACTGCACAACATCCATCAGGGTGCTTTTGCTAGGGGCGTTTCCCCGACCTGCCCACGAGGCCAACTTCGCTATGGTTGTGCTTAGCATCTGCCATACTTCATCTGCAAATGCCGTCTGAAGGTGAGGCATGTGTGGGAGAACGACGCGGAAGATTGTGACAGTTGGTCGTAAAATAGCAAGATCCTCTGACGTGGTAGGGTTCTTAACATAGAGCTTCAGTAGTTGAAGCTGGTCTTGCGTGATCAGACCAGGGCGTACCCTCGTGAGGATACTAATTGTCGTCAAGACATGCGCTTGGGAGCAACCTGTAGCCAATGACTCGGGGCTAATGACGCCCTCCACCATATCTGCGACTAGCTCTTTGCAGATGTCGACATGCGCAGCGGCGTTAGGAGCTTTGTTTGCAAGGGCATCTGCAAAGAATCTCTCGAAAGCCGTGAGATGTTCTGCTTGGCCTTGGATGCGTCGCACTGTTTGGACCAACACCGAAGTTCCCTGCTCGCGGCGAAGCTTAAGCTGATTGTCATCAACCCTGCTGTCTGCACCCATTGAACCCAGCCATATATCCTCCAACGCTTGACGAGCCAAGTCCGCGATTGGCTTCTCGTGGTCTTGTGAGGGAAGCAGCAGCGACGCGATGATGTCGAGCTTGTGTTCGTTTACGTTGGAGTTCAGATATATCTTCCTCAAAAGATTGATCGCCTTCTTCTTCGGGCCGTTCGAAGGATCGATGGTGAGACCTAGAACACTGTGCAAACAATGTCGCTCCAGGCTTCTGTTCCCCTCCAAGCATTTCGAAACTAGGGACACCGCATCTGCTCGTACGAGCGGTGAATTGTCGCGCAGTAGGTTGATGACACCCATCACAGATGTCTCTGGCAATGCCTGTGGATCCTTGTTCAAAAAGGACTCTATGTTCTTGATGGCTCTGGACTTGAGCGTCGCAGCAGTCTCTTGTGTCTGTTGTAGCATTGTATTGACGATATGGGTGTAGTATTGGCAAAACGGTTGTTGCAGAGTTATGATACCAGCAGCGAGTTGACTCTGGGTAGCTACAACAGTCTGGAATTTGCTAGGTGGGAATTAGCTAGGCCATTGGTAAAGAGCAATAGAGAGCTTACTGTTCTTGGGATAGCCATTTTGGATCTACGATCATGCTCTCGAGTCGCACTTCAAGGTCAGACAAGGCTGGATCCGGAGGCGCATCTTCCACTGTCGACCCAAGGACTTGGCCGACTGAGTCAAGCCACAAGGCGACATAACAACCTCTTACTGAATGCAGATGCGGATCGTCCTGGTTAACCTCTACCTTCAGATAGTCGGGAAGACTCTCGATGACCATTCGATATGGCCCTTGGAAACCGAGTAAGTCTTTCTTGTGCATCCCTTTGTCCAGCGCATCTGCAGCCAACTGCTCCAGTTTTGCGGAGAGATCGGACTGTGGGACGTCGAGGTCGTGCTTAAGGCGCTTCACGCGTAGCTTGAAGTCTATAATACCGCAACCCATGGTCCCTAGCAGGGAAAGCGCCATGTCCCTGTTGGCCTGACCTTTCAGGATAGTAAACATGTGCGTGAATAGCCGCTGCAGAAGAATGGGTGCAGCCGGCCACTCAGGAGAACCAAGCACATTGCAAAAATCCTCGACGAACATGTCCAGTAGGTTGCGAAATGGCTTGTCGCCTGTCTTGGACACGTTCAACGCTCTCTGAGAAAGAGTAACAGCGATGCGAGCAGCTATGCCTGTGGCATTCCCCATGAGCCCTCGAGCTATAGACTTGGCGGACTCCTGGCCCTTGGCTTTAGACTTGACTTTCTTTGTCGACGCGTCACGCTCGAAGTCGCTTTCTTCCTCATTGTCGGACTCGTGCTTCGGCCTAGGAGCATCCACTTTCTTGTGCTGGTTTGGATGATACGTTGCAGCCACCTGGACAAAACGCAAGAAGAGAGCAGATACCGTCATGATGGGGGGATCGCGCGCCGATTTGAATTGCCTTGCGTTGATGCCCTTGTCTGGCAGCTTCTCCAGATTGTTCAAGATTTCTGCTATGATGTATTGCTGGTGATCTGCGTGCGAGGCAAATATTTGGACCAAGACTTCCATGGCGGCCTGACGTAATGTCTCGAACCTCTGAAGGCCAAAAACAGAGTCTTTTTCGGAGTCACTGTTTTGCTGGATGAGCAAAGCCAAAGCCATATATTCGATAGGATTCACGGCACTGTCTGATAGCGAGACTTTGCCGATCACATTTGCAAGAAGTTGCATGACACTCGTGCAAAGGCGAAGCACGGAGAGCATCTTGTCCTTGAGGCTCGAGGCGTGAGCAAATAGCTCAGGAGATTCGCCGGATCGACGGGACTCGGTAACTGGGAAGATGCAAAGCTCCAGTACCCGTTTCATGCCGTCGATGATAACAACGACGAGGTCTTCGGGAGTAATGCGTCTGTCGTCACGGCCCTCCAACATGGACGTGAGGGCCAGCTTGGCAGCCTTAAGTCCCGATTCCACAGTTCGAAGGTCCCCATCCCAGCCTTCTAGTTCACCTTGGCTGAAGAGGGCAGACTGATCCGTCGCCGCGACAGAGGGCTCACATAAGGATTGAATCCGCAAGATGACGTCCACAGGCACTGAAGAGAAGCAGCCGGTTGCACATACAGCCATGACTCTGTCATAAAGTCGACCAAGTGTATCGTTGCTTATAACAGTAAGATCGGCATCCAAACAGATGACTTTGGCAAAGTACTCCGAGTTATCGGGTTCCTCCTTCTCTTCGCAGAGTTTGTCGACAAGCTTGTGAAGCCGCTCGATCTTTTGTTCTGCTAGCTCTCGTTCTTGAGGCCGTAGCATCGACAGACCGGAGTCTTGCTGACGGTCCTCGTGTCGTGGTCCCTGCGCTTTCCCGTCGCCAGCTGTAATGTGATCGTAACGGTGGTATTCTTCTCGTGGAGCAGTCGGTGGTAGTGGTTTGATGACGACGGCCGAGCCTGAGCGTGACGGGACGCTGCTAGCGCTTGATGCAGGCGTGCTAGGTGGTAATTGTAGAGCACCGTTTTGGGCGTGTGCGACGTGGTTCGGACCAGAAGCTACTGGTTGTGAAGGCGTTCGAACGTTCGGCGGGGGTGGTGCTTCTTGTCGTGGAGCTTCTTGCTTCACTTTGGACTGCTGAGGTGACGCCGCACCTTCTGCTGCGGACGGTCAGTAAAAGGCCTGGCGCAATGTAAAAGAGAACTCACACAGATAATGCACGTCTGTCTGGCTCAATAGCAGACTAGCAAAGGGACTCAGAGTGGGAGCCTTTGTAGGATTGAATCCCTTTGTCTGTCCACTAGGGCTATCCGGTGGTGGGGTTGCAAGCTGCGCGGTGGGTTTGAAGTGACTAGGAAAGTCAGCAACGGGTCTACTGTAAAAAGGATGAACCTCACAATTGGGTCATCTCATGAGGATTGCCCAAGAGGGTGCGTAGCTCACGCAATGTGTTCTCGAGATGTTGCGCCGTAGACGTTGGTCCTTTGATCTCCTCATTCAAGATGCCGACAGCTTTACGGGCGGCAGCCTGTTGGTCTGCGGACAGGGTGGTGGGGGGAGTCGGCGGCTCGGCGAGAGGAAAAGGAAAGACATCTGTACGCTGTCAGTCTGTTGGTCCGCAGTATATGAGAGAGCGCAGCGGCGAGAGGCGACAGGTAAAGGCGGGCGACTGACCTGGCGAGAATGGCACCACCGAGGTGAATGGGGAATATGGAAGCGCCTCATCCACCGTGGGAGGGCGTAAGGGAAGGCCCCCGCCATTGACGTTGTGCCAATTTCCGTTCTGGTGGTCGTCCATGATGTGCGTCGCGGGACACTGGGCAGTGGTTGAGCGGCGCAAACGGGGTTGTCCCTATTGTCTTGGGGCTACGGCGGAAGCAGGACGGGCAGAGACAACCGAGATGGCAAGTCTACAGTAAGCATCGTCTTCAACGGGATGCTCAGTGACAGCTTGCGGGCCTAGACATGGGTCAGGGCTGCTTTACGCGTCGGCGGACAGAAAACGACGTGTAGCGGAGCGGCAACGTAATCACGTGCCGATCTGCACTAGCGCGCCCAACTTAATAACCACCTCGGACGGTCGCGCATCAAATTCTCACGGATTGCCAAAATAGCGATAAGGTGTCTTCCCGGTATCAAAAGCTGCTACTGGACATTCGGAGCAAAGAGACCAGTGTGATCTTCAAACCAATATCGCTATCCACCCAGCAAACGACCGCGCATTCACACTATAATGTCGGCCATCGGCTCTCTCGTCTTCTGCACCGACTGCGGCAACCTACTAGACGGCAGCGCCGGCAAACAGAACGCCATTCTCACATGTCAGGTCTGCGGCGCATCATGCAGAGGTACGCTCCCTGGCAAGTCACACAGGCGCAAAACCTGAGCTCACATCTCGCAGACACCTCCTCGAAAGTCGTCATCACGCACTCCAAGCCAGACGCCTTCCCCTCGACGTTGCGCTCGAAGCGGTCCGAAGTGCAGACCATCACCGAAGAAGATCAGCAGACATATGCCGCCGTCAAAGAGCAGTGCCAGAGGTGTGGACGCGAGGAGGTCAAGTTCTATACGCAGCAGGTGCGCGGCGCGGATGAGGGCACTACTGTGTTCTACGAATGCGATTGCGGAAACAAGTGCGTACCTCTGCCTCTATGCAGTTTTTTTTGCTAACGCTATCCTACAGGTGGAACAACGACAATTGAGTTCAGAACATGCTCTGTACTTGTCTCCTACCCAGTGTACCCAAACGCCTCATGCATGCATCAATAGCGACCCCACTACGCCGCGATCGGCTGCACCTCCGGCACAATCGCATACTCGGTCTCCCCGTTCTTCTCAAACTCAGCCATGTCGAGCGCGACTATAACGCTATCCCGCACCACCTGCTCTGGATCATCCAAGAATCTTCTCAGCGTATCCTCCACACCCTCTTCGTCGCCCAGGCTGCCCAGTGCCTCTGCGGCTTCGTGCCGCACCATGCTCGCCTCGCCAGTGTTGCTCAGCGTTTCGGTCAGACTAGGAATGGAGGCAGGGTGCGACAGCTGTCCGAAGATGAATGCGATTTCGTGTCGGAAGAGTGCTGAGGGGTCGCTGAAACCTCGCGCCAACGCTTGCACAGCCGGTACTGCGGTCGGGAGGTCTGGCGGCGAGGCTAGGTCGCGCAGGGCGAACATGGCTCGGTAGCGCTCGAACAGCTTGACCGAAGTATCTAGGAGGGTCTTTTCGAGTTCTGGTATCGAGGGTTTCTCGGTGCTTTGAGGTAGTGGCGGCGCAGGATCTACGGATGCGAAGTCGCTGGTACCCAGTCAGTCTAGAGTCTGCCAGTGAGATAGCTTCAACATACCTCTTCTTCAGTCGCTCCTGCTTGCTCTGCATCCCGTTCTCCCACTCAATGCGATCCACGGCAATGTCGCAAGTGTCCCGGATAACGTCGGGCTCCTGCACATCATCCCGCAATTGCCGAAGCAACTCTAAGCTCCCCTTGTCTGATAACGCGCCAAGGGCTTCAGCCGCCTCGTGGCGACACATGGAGTCCTCGGCCTTGTCTTCGAGCACATGTCGTAGAGGCGCGATGGCAGCGTCATTTCCCGATTGTCCGAGACAGTATGCGAGTTCGTGCTTGAGCAAAGCAGACGGCGATGTGAACGCAGCCGCGATAGCCTCTATGGCGGGAACAGACTGCTCCGTGGGCGGGTGCTGGGACGCGAGGTATTTGAGCGAAAAGAGAGCGCGGAAGCGGCGTGCGAGGGCTTCTTCCTCTGATGTGAGGATTTTGCGGAGCGTCTGGACTTGGTCGCCCTGCTCGGCGGTATTGGGGCCTGCCATTATAGTGAATAGCTCAATGTGATGCAGAATAAGGCGGAGTAGATCCAGATCACTTTCGCGTCGAACGCCGCCCTTTTCAATCGGAGAGGGGCCAAAAATTCTTGATCTGATCTGATAAGATTACTAGTCTCCCCCGCCATGCACGTGAGCTGGCGCTCTTCCCTTGTTCTCGCGGCGACCTGGTCCGTGCTAGCGCTTCCCAGCCACCGTTGTTCGACTCCGCGACCCTCTTATCACTTTCACCACGACAATGACAGGGAGCCGACACTCTGCTGCACGCTTCCTCCTCCTCGCGCCCCGCGCTACGCACAATACCATCAATACACGCAACAGCTAGCGCGCCACTGCACGCTTAGCAGTTCCTAAACCTCCCAAGAGCCCGATCGTCAACAACAGTCCGCGCTACGACGCACCCAGATCTCTCCTCTGCCTAAGGACCATTCAAGCCAAAAGCGCATCCTCCAGTACGCCATACACTACTACTCGGCAACCGTACACGCCATGGCCTTTCTACGCGATCTATCGGAGCGCGTCTGGAGCTATGTCAGTCCACGCAAGACGCAGCAACGGCGCGACAAACCTTTTAAGGTTCCTGCACTGCCCCTCAAAGCGAGACCTATGAAACAAGTTGTTACGACGCCTCAGACGAAGGTCGGCCACTGGCAGATGCCGACTCCAAGCTCTGCCAGCTCTGTAGACGAAACGCTCCTGCCGCCTTCTCCTCCCATCTCGGACGAACCTCACGAGCTCGATGGGGACACCCTCATCCACGACACCGTTGAGGATTCGCTACAGGAAAGCTCGGAGATTGATTGGGATGCCAACGAAGAAACCATGGTCGTAGATGACGGCCAGTATATGGAGCAGCAAAAGGGCATCAACCGCGAGAAGGAGAGAATGCGCCGTGAAGTCCAAGGTCGAGAGCTGCGGGATTCTGGCTGGAGTGAAGACGCTGTCTTTTTGTTTCAGAAGTTGGGGTTGCGCGGCTTCGAGCCGCTGCTACCAGATGACTGGGTGGACGACTTTCCAAGCCTCCCGGTGGATCTGTTCACCCACAATGAGAACAAAGCATTCGTCAAAGCAGAGTCTGGCCGCGAGTTCCGAGGTGAGTAGTGCCTGCCCACTGGTGACGGTACACAACTAACAATCTACCAGCTCAGCGTGCCCTGGAACATCTTTTCAACTTAGGCCCGTTCGCACGCGACGCAGTGCTCACCAATGCACCCCTTCGCACCCCGGAGCACCACATCCACCGGTCGGTGAAGAAGTATAATCAATGGGCCACGAAAGACAGCGACGTCTCTCACATCTGGAAAGACCTCTCGCTCTTCGAGACCGTTACCTGCGACAAGTTTACGTCTTCCCACATCGCTGAGCAGCGGATGGTTCGCAAACTCGGCAAGTTACACAACAGATGGAACGAGGCGTTCGACACTTACGACAAGGAGAACAGCAGTGATCCAAACCATGTCGCTGCCCCCGAGGAGACGCCTACCCTGTACGGTGTCATCGCATCTCACACCGTCATGGCCTTTGTTAGCTATGTCGCCGCAACTGAGGCTAACGCAAAAGCCTCGCTCCGCATGATTGCCATGTTTGACTTTAGCGAGGAGGGATACGATGTCTGGAATTCGCTGGCTATTGCCATCTTCATCGTTCACTGCCGTAACAGGATGAAGCAGCTGAAAGAGTTTCTTCCTGAGCCAGTCATCGTGCACCCTCGTGATCCGGATATCTGATCGACCGAACGCCGACTACAAACTATGTCCTAGCTAAGACAAAGTCTTGGATCCTAGTTTTGGATCCTAGTCTTGGTCGCGACGGCTATTGACGGGGGCGGCTGTTGGAGAGCCCACAACAAATAAGAACGATTGACGAATCGCGAGTACGGTGTTAGGATCTTTACGGTATACCCCCTTGGAGTTTTGGTGTTTCGGTGGATCGATGTTCTCATGGTGAGAGAATGGCAGGCTTCGCGATATAGCTTCGCTGTGCGCAGCTTCTGGTTTATTGTTTTGGTTTTTTTTAAGCTCATAGGTGCTACGCGTCCGAACAGGTTCCATGATGTTCGCTTGACCTTGGTTTTGTTCTAGCAGAGGAGGTTGAATGGCGCATGGACTTGAACTCGATACCCCAACACCCCGGTCTTTTCACGTAGCTAGTCAATATCAAACATTATCTAACTTTGCGCCAACTGGTGCCTGGCCGGCTGCCTAAACTCATCTCTAGGGCTCTCCCTAATTCAGAAGGTACAGCCGAAAAACGAGTCCCCGATTCCCCGCTATACACCGCTCCCAGCGCGGACGCGGTGTCACGGGAATCGCGTCCTGACATGGTTCGGCTACTTTCCCGCCTTCTGATTCGCCAGTTTGACAGCATCGCCGTCTCGGTCTCTTGCACGCCAGCGTACGATGACGAATATGTCGGAGTCCCTCCAGCAGTGAGGCATGCAAGGCGTGAACGGCGTATGCAGGTCGCTCGACTAACGCTGGTTGTCATTCAGACGCCGCAATTAGATAATGCTGCTGTGCTTGTCGCGGAGACGTCTGCGACGAGGATGAGTCGAGTGTGTATAAAGAGCTTGTAGCTTCACAGGGCTTGAAGACACAAACATTGCACTCTTTCCCAAGCATCTACATACAGCTCCATCCCAACATCTACATTCCCCCGCTCCCCAACCCAACCCAACCGAACCCACACCAAGATGTCTCCGCAAAACGACCAAGCGCAAACCCTCAAAGCCCTCCACCAGCCAGGCAAACCCCTCATCCTAACCAACGTCTGGGACGCCATCACCGCCAACGCGATCGCAGCGCTCCCGGAAACAAAAGCCCTCGCAACAGCCTCGTACGCCATCGCCGCAGCAGCCGGCATCGAGGACCCCGAGCTCACGCTCGAGATCAACCTGCGCGCCATCGAGGCCATCGCCAAAGTCGCCAAGAAATATGGCAAGCCGCTCACCGCGGACTTCCAGGACGGCTTCGGCGACGAGCTCGAGAGCGGCATCCGCCGCGTCATCCAGCTCGGCGCCGTGGGCATCAATCTCGAGGACTTCGGCCGCGAAATAGACGGCTTGTATCCCGTTGATGTGGCGCAGGACCGCATTAGACGCGTGCTCGCTGTCGCTGCGGAGGAAGGCGTGCCCGACTTTGTCATCAATGCGCGGACGGATGCCCTGCTTAAGGGACTCTCTATCGACGACGCGATTGCGCGGGGGAAGGCGTATCTTGAGGCGGGGGCGGCGAATGTGTTCATCTGGGGTGGGAAAGAGAGGAGGGGCACGAGGACGGAGGAGGTCGAGAAGGCGAGTAAGGAGCTTGGGGGGAGGTTGAATGTTATCTTGGTGAGGATCATGCCGGGGGCGTTGACGGTCAAGGAGTTGGGCGAGATTGGGGTCGCGCGGATTAGTGTTGGGCCGCAGCTTATGCTGAGGACGGTTGGGGCTGTGGCGGAGGAGGCTGGGAAGATACTGAATGGGGAGGGATTGTAAGGGATTGGTTAGGGAGTGTATGGGGATCATGGCTTTGGGGGGGAAGGGTTCAGAGCTGGGGTTCTTGATCACGGATTCGATGTTCAGCACAGCTTTTTACGAAGTCTTGCGGTAACGGTATGACACCTGTTAGAGCGATGTCGATCATGTTCCCAGACACCGCAAGATGCAAGAAGTTTGTTAATATTCGTTGGCTGCGAACTATAGACAGAGAACACATGTAAATTTTCTGCAACCCCCCGAACGCCGCTAAATGGATGTAGACAGCCGCACCATATGAACAAAAGTATGAAATGCACAATCCGCTAACTGAGCGGAACTCCCACGTCTCTCTCGTTTCTTTTTCATCCATGACCTATCATCTAACCAATTACGCAGTTTCACTCTCCATCAGATTCCTCTTCCGCAGTCTGGCAACATCTGTTAGCTGCAGCTCCTATTTTGAAGAAAGTGGAAGGAATGTACTTACGTTATCGTGGAAATTCGTTCCATGCGTAGTCTCATTAATGTATCCTGCCCGGATGACAAAGTCACCAAAATGCTCACCCTCCTGTCGCTCCTTGGCATAGTGCTTGATCAACGGCCTCATTATCTCCAGAATCTCGTCTTCTTTGATCGAGCTGCGGTACAGCTTGTTCAGGCGCTGGCCATGGTACCCGCCACCAAGGTACATGTTGTACGCGCCAAAAGCTTTGCCCACGAAAGCGACTTCGGCGAGCCATGGCCTTGCGCAGCCGTTCGGGCAACCTGTCATGCGCATAACGATGCTGTCTTGGCTCAGCCCTGCTTCTTCGAGCGTGGATTCGAGCTTGGAGATAAGCTCAGGGAGGTAGCGTTCCGACTCAGCCATTGCGAGGCCGCAGGTGGGGAAGGCGACGCAGGCGGAGCTGGACAGACGCATGCCGGAGAAGTTTGTGTTGTCAAGCTTGTATTTCTTCATGAGGGCCTTGACGTCTGGGAGGGCGTCGTCCGAGACGTTGGAGAGGATCAGATGCTGGTTACCTGTAAGGCGGTACTCTGCCTTGTCCTTGAGTGTCTTGGAAAGCTCCACCAGGCCGGACTTCATGGGAAAGTCGGCCGTGTCTTCAATGCGACCGTTCTCGATGAAGAAGGTGAAGTGGTTGAGGCCGTGTTCGTCTTTGAGCCAGCCGAACGTGTCGACGTTTGAGTCGAACTTGAATGGCTTGGGATCCGCAAACTGCTGGCCCCAGAGCTCCTCGACTTTTCCGCGGAACACGTCGATGCCCATGTCGTCGATGGTGTACTTGAGACGGGCATGCTTGCGGTTCTTGCGATCACCGTTGTCGCGCTGGACCAGCATGATCTTCTCGCAGACAAGGTGTACTTGGTCGGTCGACACGTAACCGAACATGCTGCCTGTACGTGGGTACGTCTTCTTGTTGTTGTGCGTAACGCCCATGCCACCACCAGCCAGGACGTTGAAACCTTCAAGACGACCGTTCTTGCCCTTTACAGCGATAAGACCAACGTCGTGGGCATACACGTCGGTGTCGTTGTGCGGTGGGATGGCGATGGTGATCTTGAACTTACGGGGCAGGTAGGTGGGACCGTAGAGGGGCTCGTGATCTTGAACAGCTTCGCCTGCGACCTTGCGCTTCTCTTTCGTCTCGTCATCCTCCAACCAGATTTCGTGGTAGGCAGAGGTAGAAGGGAGAAGATGATCGCTGATCTTCTGTGATATGGCGTGGACTTCACGGTGGTAAGCTGAGTGTTGAGGAAGGGAGCTGCACATGACGTTGCGGTTGATGTCACCGCAGGCGGCGATTGTAGTCATGAGCGCCTTGTTGATGCCCTGCATTGCAGGCTTAAGCTTGCCCTTGACGACACCATGGAACTGGAATGTTTGCCGAGTGGTGAGCTTCATAGTCTCGTTACCGAGCTTGGTGGCGATCTCGTCCATCTGCAGCCACTGTTTAGGTGTAGCGACACCGCCGGCAAGTCGGCATCGAATCATGAAGGAGTAAGCGGGCTCAAGACCTTGGGCTTTTCGCTCGTCTCGGAGGTCACGATCATCCTGCATATAGGTTCCGTGGAACTTGGTGAGCTGTTGATCACTAGCGGAGATAGCACCGGTCGTCGTGTCCTGCAGACCCTCTTCGATAGTACCACGGAGGAAGTTTGATTCAATCTTCATGTCCTCGTTGGTGATTGGTGGTGGTTCATCAGGAATGCCTTCAACCTTGTCGACCCCAAGGGCTTGCCACAGCTTGGGTTCCCAATCAGCATATGCCGTTTGGTAAGAATCTGGATCCTGATCGTCTCCGAGTCCGACATCTGCAAGAGGAGTGCCACCAAGTGTAAGGAACCGAGCGTGGATATCCTTCGCAGGCTTGTTGTAATAGATCTTGTCCTCCTTGCGCGGCCAGTAATGGCTGTCACCAAGACCAAACACAGCGAAGTTGACTGTCGCCAAGTCTAGATCAGTGGAATCCTTGACAGCCTCCCAGAATGTTCGTCCATTTTGAGGCATCTCTCCCTGGCCAGCAACACTGGTGATAAGAACAACATTTTGTTCGCCGGAAAGATCCTCGAGCGGGTAATCATCCATGGCCATGCAGATGGTCTTGAGGCCACGAGCTTTTCCGCGCCTGGCTAGACGCTTTGATAGGTTCTCAGAATTGCCGTTGTCGGAAGCAAAAAGAACGGTCAGAGGGTCTCCCGCAAGTCCGTCGAGAAGATTGCTATAGGCATCCTTGGCTTTCCTCTTCTGGAGTTGCCGTACCTCCGCGCCGTACGATCCCGAAAGGTTGGACGAGAAATCGGGATGTCTCTTCATAAGCTGTGAAAGGTAATTGTCGCGCTTGAGGAACTCCTCCAGCTCGTTCTTAATGCGCGTAGAGTCGAGCTGGAAGTTGGGCTCACCCTTCTCGTCGCCATGCGGGTCCCACCTGTAGAGTGGCCAGTATCCAATATCAACCGCCTTCTTTGTCTCTTGAAGTACGGTAATAGGGTTGTCATCCTCCTTCTCGTATGGCAGGTAGGCGAGGACAACGGAGGGACCGTCAAACTTGTCGGCCTCGATCATGGCCTCTAGCACCTGAGTGTAGGAGCTGTAAACCGCAACCGATGCAACGTATGCGTTACCAAAGTTCATAGCGTAGAGACCAATGTCCTTCTTCCTCCTGGCAGCATCAGCCGCGGTTCGCTCCGAGTAGGGCTGTGAGTCGATGATGAGCATGTTGACGTTCTCACCAGAGGCAAGTACGTGGTGGACACCAGAATTTCCGAGGTCGTAAGCCCAAGCGTCCGATCCGATGAGCCACGGCGATTCGCTGTAGAAGAGAGCCTTGGAAGAGAGGAGCGCATTAGCCGCCGCAGATCCATCGTTGCTAAGTCGGGAGAGGACTTCAGGAGCCAATGCGTTCGCCTTGTTACTGTCCTCAGCGTTCAGAGCCCACTTGCCTAACCATTCAAGAGGAGCTTTGGTGGTAAAGTCGTTGCCCTTGGATGCTGTGCGAACCTCGTCGATGAAGCGCTTGCGGTGCTCTTTGCGTGCGACCAAAGACCCGAAGCCGTATTCTGGGCTAGACGAGATCTGGGTAGAGACGCCCGCGTCCTGTTTACCTAACTGGTTTGCAATGAGGAGCTTGTCGCCGAACACTTGGCTCAAGATTTTGACGTACGCATTCTCCAGGGCGGGCTGCTCGAGCTTCAAGTCCTGGGGTGTGGGGCCGTCCAAGTTGCCAATCTGGAGGTTCTGCACTGGCGATTCGCTCAAGAGGTTCTGGAATACGCCTCGCAGCGCTTGTCGCACCGTCTTCTGATTGATATAGCCCAGTTGGTAGCCCACGATCGTAGGAGAGGCACCCCCACTTGACTTCACGGACATCAACAAGTCAAGAAGCAAAGGTCCCCACCGGGTCGTCTTTCGCCTAACCTGCTCCAACACAGCTATCCGCTTGATCGACTGTGGAAGCAGTGGTGCCAGAGAAGCGCCTAGCCACGGCCGGTATAGCCGGACCGTGATAATTCCCGCATTGCCGTAGGCCTCGTCTTCCACGGTATCGATCTCGGCGGCAAAAGTGGCGGTGTCCGCGCCGAAGAGGAAGATGGCAGCCTCCGCTTTCGGGTCACCGGTGTACTCGAACGCATCGTAAAACCGGCCGGTGGCTTCCTTCATGTTGGCCCAGATCTGGGAAGCGAAGCGGTAGATATCCTCGGATGAGACGGGCTTCGAAGCCAGCGACTCGACGGTCGTTGCTGTAGATGAAGACACGCCGCTTGCGGTGCTAGACTCGCGCCGTGATGAGTCCGAGGAAGAGTCCTGTCGTGTGCTGTTCCTTTCAGATACTGGTAGTGATTGTCCATTATCGGTCGAGCTCAATGGTGCAGTCGGAGCGCCATTGGCAGCCGCAACCTGGCTGCGCGCAACCGAGAGCGTCGCACTCCGCCCATCATCAGCGTATAGCGAAGTCTCGGTTGACTTCAAGCTCTTGAAGGTGGCGGCCGCATCTAGATCTATGATGCTTCCGACGAGTTCGCCACTCTCAAGCGGGATTTGCTTGTCGAACGCACTGGACCCAGGGTCGAAAAAGTGTATTACACCCTTTCCAGACTTGATGGCCAGGGCATGTGCGGTCACTGCAATATCTTGTGCCTGCTGCAATGTCTCCGACTGCAGGAATGCAAATCCACACTGCCTGATGGACGTGATGTCAGAGAAATCGGGAAAGCCCGTGGGCTGCACCGAGACGTGGATGACGACCGGGTACTGGGCGAGCTTGTAGAGGTGGGGTATCGACTTGACGAGGATCGACGAAGTGGTGGTCACGGAGGTGAGCTTGCCGGCGCGGATGGGTGTGAAGCACGAGAGGAGCGGGTCCGCATTCTCTTGAATTGCAACAAGCTATGGAAAGGTGAGCTCCAGTGGTCAAGGGCAAGCATTGCGCAGGGGGCGAATTACCTCTGGTTGTTGCTCTGCGACGATGCTTGGCGCTTTGCTCTTCTCCAGCTGTCGCAGCGTCTCTGAGAACTCGGAATGAGTGGCGAGAGATGGCTGGACGGAGATGATGACATCGCTGGCAAGATGGGCGATGCGCGCCACTGCAGGACAGGAATTGGGTCAGCCATTGGACTTGTAGATGGGATCGGGGGGTGGGAGAGGGGCGACGGGCGGGCACATACCAGCTTCTCCAGCAGTCGTGATGGAGCCCATGGCTGCAGATCAAGGGTGGTGGAGAGAGAAAGCAACGAGCGAGCGCAGAGAAGAAGTAGAAAGAGCACGAGGCATAGACATCGGCAACTGTGCTAATAACCAGCGGCAGCGGCAACTATTTTCTTTGGGATGCGTGCTACTTTTCCCCGAATCAGACAAGGGCAATATGGCGCCATCGTGCTCGGCGCGAGGTCGGAGGCCACTCAACATGGGCCATTTTGTCATGACAGCTCTCGCTCGGCAGTATTTTTCGCTGCCCGCCTACTCGCCGCGTGGGGACAGCGTGGATCCGCCGTCGGAATGTATGATGAGTCGCAGCGCGTAGCGCCCTTTTGGTCACCAGCAATATGTGAGGCCTGAGTGGGCAGCGGCGGGTGCCTCCCCGTCCCCGCCACAGCGTGTTGGGGGGGACAGAGAGATGCCGATATCGATAAGGCTTAGCCGACGGGCTCCACCTTGCACCTCCGCCGCCGCCTGCACGACGCTGGTTGCCCTGCATGGTGTCCTGAGAGCCACCAGCCCGCCAATCGCCCCATCACTCCATCGCCGTCCTGCGTCTCATGTCGAGTCGGCAGCCGCTGCGCCATGACCGCTGGAGACTTCGAAGCCCGCAATGTTGAAGTGCCTGCGGAGCCCCTCGTTTCCAATACCCCGCTACCCTTCCCGGAGCTGTGCGCGCGGATCAACGACCGCATAGATGCCTTCTTGGGGGACGACCAGGTGTCGGCGCGCGTCAAGAGCTTGCAGGAGCAGACGCGGCGGTCGCTAGATGTCATCGGAGAGGCCCTGGAGGACTACCAGTATGAGGACACGGTCTGCTTACGCACGAGGGAAGCTGAACGCGTAACAGGCTATCCGAGCTCTCTCTTGCCTACAATGGCGGCAAGGACTGCCTCGTACTCTTGATCCTCTACCTCTGCGCCCTCCACAAGAAGGGCCTCACCCCTCCAAACCCGAACGACGACCCCGACACGGCCATCAAGTCCGTCTACATCCAAGCCACACACCCCTTCCCCGAGGTGGAAGCTTTTGTGGAGACGAGCGTGAAGACATACTCGCTACAGATGCTGGAGATTGCGAAGCCCATGAAAGCCGCCTTTGCCGACTATCTACGCGACATCCCCTCGGTAAAGGCCATCTTGGTGGGGACGCGACGGACCGATCCCCATGGCGAGCATTTGAAGCACTTTGACCCCACAGACCACGGCTGGCCCAAGTTCATGCGCATACATCCTGTGATAGACTGGCACTATGTGGATATCTGGACGGTAAGCGTATCGGATGCGAGTGGCACGAGGGCGTTGCTGACTGTCTAGTTCATCCGTCACCTCAACATTCCCTACTGCAAGCTCTACGATGCCGGGTACACCTCGCTGGGCGGCACCGACGATACCCATCCAAACCCCGCACTTGCCCAACAACCAAATCTACCCTCGAACAGCGCCACATCAAATGGCCCCGTCACAAACGGAACAGGCACCCCAAAGTACAGACCAGCGTATGAGCTAGAGGATGATTATGAAGAGCGACTAGGCAGGGAAAGGTAGAGGAAGAGGCACACACCATACATATCACCATCTAAGCATCCACCATGGTCGCTTGTGGAGTCGTACATCTTGCAAATATCTTGAATAGATAGCATTAGACCGATTTGTCCCATTTACGAGTTCTTGTCATCAGCTGTTGCATTGCATTTTAGCCCCTAATCCGCATTTTTCAACAGAGCTCTAGTCACCTTAGCTCCTTATAATGTACAGGATACGAGATTCCATATCTCCAAGAAACCCAACGCGCTCAAGCTAACATGGACAATTCCCAACCTTGATATCTCTAACGTGTTTTACCACTCAGCCCGTTACACCACTTGTCTAGTCAGCCCTACCAAAATTTCGACGCACCTTCCCATCTCTACTAGGCCCGTTCCTGCCACGCCCCCAACGCCTCCCCGCTCGCCTCATCGACCTTACCATCCGGGCGTAGACTATATCTACTACTCATGGTGCTCTACAACATTTCAAAGCGAACTAAACGTAAGTAGTTCCAGCTCTAGCGCAGAAGCTCTTGCTAATACTTGTAGAGCTAGCGGAAGATGTTGGTCAGGAGAACGCCGCGATTGACAAGCTTATCGATCGTTGTGGGACAGATGAAGAGCTCTTGGAGCACACAGGACTAACAATGACTACGTTGGCAAGTGAAATCTTTACCTTCGTGACCACTACGCTCAGATCGGTTGTTCAAAGTCTCAACACGAAGCCCAAACTATCACTGATCACCCAAACAAGAAAGAGCTTTCCGAGCCCTCGATACTGCCCTTGGAATAAGCTCTATGTCAGTCCTCATCAGGTACAATCCACCACTACATCTGATCCATGGACGGTCACCAATCCACGGATTTCAGTCCATGGATTTAGAATCCATCCACGAGAATCACTGCGACTACAGCCTATCAAGAATCCATCTCCGACCGAGGCTTTCCCCACCCTTCTTCATCCTTTAGTGCCGCATCAAGCCCATCTAGCTCTTGCTGTTGTATTGCCGCAAGTTCAGCAGCGGAGAGATCCGTATCCAGCCTTGATTTCTCGAAATCAATAAATCGGGGGCCGTCTGCTGTTATAATAATGTTGAATTTGTTAATGTCCCCATGAACGCAGCCATAAGAGTGTAATGTCTGAAGAGCGTCTCTGCACTGGTCATAGTCGCTTGGCTCTGCGGAGCGCCCTTTTAGTTCTTCGCAGATGAATCCAATTATTTGCTCTTCACTCCTTTCATACACGTAGCTTAATACAGGAGGAATCAACCAGCATCCGCGATTGGAGAGTACCGTCAGGGCCGTGATTTCTTGCGTCAAGTATGGGAGCTCGTACTCGAATGGGCAGAATTTGAATATTTGCCGTTGCGATTCGAAATCTATGAGGGAGACGCGGTTCTTGTATCTATGCCTGACGACGAGATCTAGGACATTGTAGCGAGGAAGATCTTTTAAAGGGGTGTCCTTGGGTAAAGAATGTGGCGTCCATGTGTTTTCAGTCGACTGTACTTTGCCATTGAGTTTAAAGACCGTCAAGGTAGTCCAGAAACGATCCCAGGCATCTACCACAAGGCTGAATTGACGGATGATGGAAGGTCCGTAAGTGCGGCCATCGTCCTCGCCTAGAATGTCCAGATCTTGAAGATGAACGTAAACGACCGAGCTAGTATCTGCACGATCTCGACGAAAGCGATAGAAACAATCTTTTGTGCTCATATCGAGTGACACGAGTGTGTCTTTTGGGTACGTTTCGTTACTCATCTTCGACCCTGCAGTGCTCCTAAAGCCTGTTCTTCGCTAGCACCATTCCGTGACGCACGAGGTATTTCGAATGGTTGGAAGCTCGAGCTGAGACCGGTTGGTAACGTCGGCCGATATCGTTGTATGAACGAGGGATAGTTGTCTGGAAAAGATGTTTTGGGCAGTCAAGTCTGCTAGTGCGTCAGCACTGCATTAAGTAGGATCGAGCTGTTCGCCCTACCAGTACTTAGCTGCAGTGCTAGTTGAGCGTAGAATCCTCGCAGACAAAAGAGCCAAACTCGCTACTTCGAGTGCCAGCGCGCAGCGGGGCCTTTACTGTGCTGCGGGGGAAGATGTCTTCTAAGGACATCAAGTGTTGACGGCGAGGAAGCATCTCTAGGTTAGTCATCATCAGGGCTCGTGCGTTCTTCAACACCAACAACAACAACAGCCAACACCCACTGTTCATGCCCACCAAACGCGCGCGACCCGAAGACCCAGACGCTGGTAGTATTGCGTCCCAGTGTACTACTTTCCAGAAGCGTCTGCGGCCCATGACTCCCGTCTCGCTCTCGTCTCCCCGGGTGCCCTTTACAGTCTATGCAATCTCCCTCGTCGTCCAATCCCCACGTCGTTCGGTTGCTAATCTAGCCCATGAGCCAATAGAAGTCGATTGCCAGCCACGGCTTTCTCCGCTACACTTCACGTAGCAGGTCTCGACACTTACAGTGCTTACCTCTGCAGGAACCAGAACTTGACCTTGGACTCGGGAGCACATTGTGGCGCATGCGTACTGTTCCTTCGCAAGTTTGCAATGCCGTCGTGCGAGATGGGTGCAATGGGCTGGGGTGCACGTTTGATGTATGCAGGGGTAGTGCCTTCGGGCTTGTTGTTTAGTACGTTAGTGGCTAGAGTATAGGGAGGTTGAAAGCCGACCGTCGACCGATGGGCTAGGGAATCATGATGGAAGATGCCGATTTTACAGTTGCTTCTACACCGCGACGCACAGCAATGTCATTTTGCAGATTACCGAGAAGGACTTGGATGCACCTGCTTGATCATGTTCCCGAGTCCTTTCCAAAGCATCTCGCTTACCGTAACCCTAACGCATAGACTCCAACCTTAGCTTAACAACACTCCACCTCATCTCTCTCTCGCGCGAATAACGACACTATGGAGAATCCAACCCCGACATACATCGCCCACGGTTCAGCCCCTCTTGATTCACAACAATCGTTGTCTACCTTGCTTTGCTTTACCCGGCGGACACCGCATCGGTGTCTGGAATGGAAATCGTTGAATCGATAGACCAGTTCCAAATCCCGGTCGTCCCCGTAAGCATAGAGGATTGTTGCGCCGGGCTGGGCGCATTGCAAAGATGTAGGTAGGTAGGGTCGTGCCCATGGCTTGAGGTTTATTGTCACCTTCTTATGCGTCATCCTTTCTTCGTGGATTGCTGCTCTGTCTCGCGCTCCTATCCTCTTCATCAACACGCAAACTCGCGGGGCGCCTTCCACCGCTCCCTCTTAGAATGTCACAGTCACTCCTTTCAACAGCCCGTCTTCCATCTCTTCCCCTCCTTCTCACAGTCGTCCTCCTCTTCGTTTCCCTCGCCTCGTCAACCTGCTTCTCTCCCGACGGCAAACTCGAAAAGAACGTCGAATACGTACCCTGCGCGAATGACCCCTCGGACCCATTATACACCATTTGCTGCGCGACAAACCGATCGCCAGACCGAGGGCCAGACATTTGCGTTCCGAATGGCTTGTGCGAGGTGGGTCTGAAGAAGGGCGAGGCGCCTAAGGCGAACCCGGTGTACACGAAGCCGCAATGCACGAACAGTAATTATGATGAGCCTGGGTGTCTGCACGTTTGTGGGGTGAGTTACTAGTGTTTCGGTCGGAGTCTGTTGGTGCGAACGGGGTGCGCGCATGTCGTGAATTCCACCGACCAACAGTCCTATCCGGACGGCAACAAGGGAAAGCACAGCGTACTAACTATCACTCATAGACCGACAACCTCGGCTTCATAACCCCTTGCGATACTGCCGCTGGTCCAAACAGCAAGCGCTGGTGCTGCGGCTATGAAGACACAGACTGTTGCTCCCGCAGCGACTCCCAGTTCATCTTCCCCGACTTCGCCGACGCCCTCGTAAACGAAACCATCTCTTCCTCCTCCAGCAGCCCCTCAACACCCACATTATCCGCAACCCCATCTGTATCGCAGCCCTCCAACTCCGTTTCCAACGTCATTTCCTCCACAGCAGCGTCATCAACCACAAATGCTCCAATCCCTGCGTCTACAAATGATACAGTCCCTGCATCCACGAATGCTACAGCTTCTGCGTCTACATCAGGAACGTCCACAGGGCTAAGCACTGGCGCCAAAGTTGGCCTCGGCGTTGGTATTCCACTGGGCGCTGTTGCGCTTCTTGCTTGTGGAATATTCCTAGGTCGCTACCTCTCCACGCGTAGGAACGCTACTGCGCCCAACGCTAATAGCACTTATGATGCAGGTGGCTACCAGCATGGCGTCGTCACGTACGCGAGCAAGGCAGATGCGGTTCACGATGCCTGGCTGAGTGGACGACGCACGCCGACGGCTGAGCTTGCCGATGACAAGATTCCGGGCGAAATGGCGGTTGAGAACGATCCGGTTGAGAAATATTGATTGCCAGGTTTTGAGAGCCATACGATTCATAGATGGGCACGGCGACGCTGGATGATCGCAAAATTCAATTCGACATATACCTGGTTTATGCATAGCTTTGGTTTCGGGCGGCCGGTTGTTTTTATTGGATGTGTACTATTTCATATGTACGGATATTGGGTGTATATGTGCGTATGGACTAGGGTATCGGATGAGTTTTGCGCCAAAATGTGGATACGGATGTCATGAGAAACCGTAAACGGCAACGCTGTGATGTTTCGAACATGCCGCCCGACCTTCTAGTATGCAGCAAAAGGAATGGAGCCATGCCCATCGCACATAGTCCTTCTCATCTAATTGTATATACACCCCCTTCCAAGCCTAGTGCATTCCCATCGATCTCCTGACAATGTGTAACTTCGCAGCCCGCCATGCGACGTCAGCTTAACACCCAGCGTAGTCTGATTTCACACAACATAAGACGTGTTAGGTGAATTCTAGGATGAATCCGTATCATACGTTCGTAATCTACGTTCTCCCACCTAATTCGAACTCCTCAACTCGTCCAAAACCCATTCCACACCCTCAACAACCATCTCCGGCTGCGTCAACTGCACAAAGTGACCACTCTCGTGCGCAAACACCAACTTCCCCTTCGTCGACAGCTTCAAATGCTCCCTCATAAGCCCCGCACTCTTCTCATCAGCCCCCGCAATCAACTCCCTGACTAACCTCCTCTGCTCCTCCGTCCCATTGCCCCTCTCCACCCCCGCCTTATACCGCCCTCCCCAGTCCCGACTCCGCATGCCTCCAATCACGTAAACGGGCTTGTCGTCCAGCAGCGGCTGCCATTTGTCTAGTCCCTTCTTCCGAAGGGTGTCGAAACTAGGCCCGTATGCGGCATCTTCGACGTCTGCTTGCAGTCCCTGCTTTTTGCTTGTCTCGTCGCGGAAGAAGGCATCCCACTCTTGGGGTGTGAGTTTGTGCGCTGTCGTGAGACCCATGGCAGCGTAAGGGTCGACACCCGCAGACACAGCTCCGAGATTCGCATCGTTAGGGTCCAGCACCAACGGCGTATTTTCATGGTTCGCATCCACGAGGACTAGCCCCGCCACATTTGCATTCCCCTTCAACAGCAGAAACTCGCGCACAAGCACGCCGGCCCAGGAATGCCCCACGATCACCAACGGGTTCTCGAGGGGCGCCTTTTCGATTAAAAAGGAGAGCTCTAGGGCGATGTTTTCGGCTGTGGGCGCGAGCGGCGAGAGCTCCGACAAGCCATATCCCGAACGGTCGTATGTGTAGCTGCGGAGGGAGGGGGGAAGCAGGCGGGTTACGCCGGCCCAGACGAGACTACTTGTCCCGACGCCGGAGACGAAGAAGATGACAGGGTCGGAGGGGCTGGTGGGGGCAGGACCGTGGGCGTAAAGGGCGAGGGAGTGGGTGCCTATGTTGACAAGGGTTGGTTTGGTTGGGGAAGACATTTTGGGGTTGGAGGGCTCTGGGGTTGTAGGCCTCGTGGAGTGCTAATGAGTTACGCTGTTATATACGTAGAAGTCTGATATAAACTAGGCCTTGCACCACCTTCCTAATCCCTGCAATATAGTCGCACGACGCCATCCGCTTGCAGATGGCGAGAGTCTAGCTTTTGCGACCATCCTCTTTGGATCAAGTGGAGTAGAATATGACTCCAACGTCGTTCGTCCCGTCCAAGCTCTGATTACTAATTGCGACGGCTTCATGTGGACAAATGAAGACCTTATCCCACAAGTAGCAAAGCTTAGTAGATCCAATCATAATAGCTTCGGATTGAAAGCTTTCTGCGAATGCTTTAGAGTGACAGAAATGAGCTTCTATAATATCATGAGATATCATAACCGACGAACGCCATCGTGCCAAAAACGTACACCCCGCCCTAACTCCTACTACTATGCATAAAAACCTGAAAAGGGTACCAGTACTGAGAATGTCCCATAACCCACTTACGCAATGTCTTCAAAACGCCGCTCCAGTCCTATATACACCCCACCCAAACCCTACTCATCCAACTTTGACATCGGACTCTTCCTCCTAGGACTACTCGCTCGACTAAACCTCCCACCGGCTATCCTCTCCCGACTGTCCGTCCTAGCCATCAAGCCACCTCTCTCAACAGAGTTGCTAAATGTGCCAGGAGGACCCATACCCAAACTTGCACCCTGAGCCACAACATCCCTCCCCGCATCAAGATATGGCGAAGACGTGTCAGGCTCAGCCATCCCCGCCTTAATCTGTGGCGTAGCCCAGCCCGATGTCCGTCCTAAGCGCGACCCATCGCTAGAATCGGAGTGGTCGTTTTCCGAAGCGTCGGAGTAGGATGCCAGCTCGAACTCGTTGGAAGGGTCGCCTTCTTCTAGTATGCGGTCGTAGGAAGGTGTGCTGCGAAGACCAAATAGTTTCCCGGCGAAACCGCGGCGGCGGCGGAGTGATGTGGCTTTGCTGCCGCGGCCGAACATGCGTGATAGCTTGTTTTTCGCTGCCTTGCGGCGCTCGTGGCCGCACATCATGTACCCGATGACGAGGACGATGAGCACGAAGATGAGGAAGCCAGGAATGCGACGGGGGTTTTCGGAGAAGACTCCGTCGTGCCGGTCGTCGTCGGACCCTGCGTATGGATTGTATGCACCACCCGGGTATTGGAAGTCCTTGGGTATGCCAGGCTCGTTGCTGCCGAACCCTACGGCTAGCGCTTCTGTTGATGGCGCAGGCACTTCGCTCGATGCGTAGAGAATCATCTTTCCTAGCGTCCAGCTGAGCTCGACGTCGTTGATCTTGTTCACTGCCTGGAACGGATCCAGGAAGTGCTTCTTCTTCCCTCCCCCGACTTTGGCCTTGGTGACGTTATGCGCGCTGTCCAGATCTTCGATGCCAACGCGAGGGACACCAATGCCGTCGTGAAGCACGTTGATGAGCCATGAAGACTTGAAACATACTTCACGCGCAGTCTCTTGGTCCACCTTCTTTCCCCATTTCTTGTGTTTGATACCGTCTTCGATTTCTTTCCAGCTCTTGCTGCAAAAGTCGTTGACCGCTTTTTGGTAGCTCTCGAAATCGTAGCCATCGTCATCCTTATGCGCCATCTCGAAGATCTCGTGGGTAGTGTGGTAGTACTCGGATACGCCCACGAAATGGTTGACGTCGAAGTCAATGGCTGGTGTGTGCTGGCCGTTGATGAGACAAGGCGCATCCAGACATTCCTTCTCTTTCTCCAGCAACGGGTAAGTTTGGTGTATACACTCGGAGAAGACCCCTGTTCCTATGAGCGGGTGGCCGCTCGATTTCTTGTCCTCGACCACTTTTCCATCCTCCGACACTGTCAATTTCGCACCCGCTGGTAAGCATGGATCAGGGTATTCCTCCGCTCCCGGACTTGCTGCCAAAAGTGCCTTCACATATCTTTCCCTTGCCTGGTTGACACCGAACCCCAGCCAGGTCGTCACGAAGACTTTGTGTTCCAAGGGCTCTCCACCGAGAGACCGTAACCGCAGCAAAGTAAGATCCTCGGCGTGCTTTTTCGCTTCCGTCGCATTTGGCGCGAAGGCGATCTGAGCAGATGCGCCTCCCATGTCCAGAAATCCGTACGTATGGTGATCTTTTCCATGCTCGTGCCCCTCTGGATTGTCGAATCCTCCGAGTAGGTAATTTGCTGCTATCCACCCATACAACCCTTCTGTCTCACCCGGTATGACCTGGACGTGCAAATCGCAATCTGGTAACTGGAACTTGGTCGTCTTCCGCGCAAAGTCGCAAACTTCTTTCAGCACAGATTTCTGCTGCACGGGTGGCAGTATTCGCATGCCGGCGGTCGCGAGGAGAAAAAGCGGCGTGTTCGGGACATCCTCGAGCGGTACGTATTTGAGGGCATGGCTGAGGAGCTTGTCGAGGTGCTCGGGGCCGACATCGTGAGGGTGCTCGCCAAATGTGGAAATCCCCGGGTGGGTCTTCTTGGTCCACTTCTTGTCGGTCTCAATGTCGGGTAGTTTGTGCAGTTGCGCTTCGCTTGCCGACTTGCGCGCCGTGTCGCTATTCAGCCATCTGTAGATATGGACCCGTGTTCCGGAGGACCCAGCATCCAGAATCACTCCATATCTCCCTGCGCGACCACTGTTGTCAGCCTGAGATCAGGGCGGGGGGACGTCGCGGTGCGCCAAGGGGATTGCGTACACTTTCCCATCGGAGACGGCGAGGCCTCGGACTACCGAACAAGCGGCATCCGGCGATAACTGAGGGATAGAAAGGGTTTTATAGCGAGAGGCGATTGAAGCGGCGCGGCCGACAGTAGATTGAGGGGGAAGGGCGTGAAGTAACGAGCGACGTGGAGGAAGTGAGGAAAAGCGTTGGGTGCAAATGTTACGGATACGGGGTCCAGCCGTAGTCAGATATCGCGCGCGGCGATAGAAGGCGCAAGCGGGCCTCTGGCCTGTTTCAGGGCTAGCCTCCCTTACCGGCGCCCACTCTGGTCGCATCTCCCCACGCCTCCCACGCCCTCAGCTCACCAAAGAAGCCACGTCGTATTGACCCAATAAAGCCCCAAAATAGCATAATATCACGGTGCGCACATTACACTTTCTTTCGCGCCTTGTGATGAGCATTCAGCGAACGCCGACGACATGTTTCAAGGCTCCTCAGGTGGCAAGGATAATCCAGCGATGATCTCATTGCTTTAAAGCCCTATAGTACTCTACAGTCGAGTTGCCAACTTCCAGCAATCACGCAAGGCGCGCACATTGTCTGCAGGTCCACAGATTACCACTATATTGAAGCATGCTAATCTTCGAGCAAGAAGCGCAAGAACGCTTTCGCGACCGGAATCCCATCATGGTGTTTCCCCACCCGCTCCAAAGCATCCTCGGCCTCTGCCGTGTTGAAGATCCCCTGCTTGTTCCTCATCGTCACTAGGTAGCTCACAATAGCCTCGTGGAACTCTGGATGCCCTTGCACAGAGATCAACTTCCCTTTCTTGTACATGTCCTGCACAAGACACCTGGGGGAGCCACCGAGTGCCTCTACGCCTTCTGGGCGCTCGAATACCACATCTCGATGCATCTGGTGGATGCTCTAGGAATCTATTAGCAGAGTAAGAGATACTGTGAGCATTTTCACGTACGAGGGTGTCCTGCTGGAAGATTTCTTTGCCCTTTTGCGTCAGTTCCACCGGAAGCACAGAAACCTCCCATCCCCCCTCGCTTCGTCCGACCTTTGCACCAGCTGCTCGACCAATGATTTGATGGCCGAAGCAAACACCGATGATGCGGATTCGGTCATGTTTGAGTAGTTTCTCAGTGAACTCGACTAGCTTCAATATCCATGGATCGTTATCGAACGAGTTGTGCTCTTAGCGGGGTCAGTCATGCTTCGTCAGGACCACTTTGGGCAGAGCGACGACTCACTTGATCCTGTGATCAGAACGGCATCTACGTCGTCTAGTTCGGGGTACTTTTGTTCGCTAACAACATCGTATGCGCTCAGCTCCAGGTCATCTTTGGAGAAGCCGGGCTTGCCCAAGTTGTCGGCTGCGTTCTCTAGGAGCGTGCGGAAGACTTTGCCATATCGGCCAAATCTCGCAACGATGTCGTCTGGTGGAGTATCGGCCTCCAAGATCGCAATCCGGAGAGGTGGCTTCATCTTTCCTGGATCAAGACGTTTGTAGCAAGTTGAAGATGGCAAACTTTGTGATAAGCGGATACACACGCTCGGAGTAAAACAGCACGCTAGCTTGATGAGGCCTAGCCGACTGCAACCGCTTTGTCAGGAACTCCGAACATTTCGACTCTACCGGCTCAGTCCCCTTCCCTCTGCTCTCGATCTATTGGTCAGGTTCGGATAAGCAAATCTTGCGTTTTCCTTATGAGTGGTCATCATTCGTCTGAGCGTACACCGCTTCTACGACATCCTTCCGACAGTCACGGCAATGGGACGGCAATTCAAGATGACGACATTCAGGCCGCTGAGGTAGTAGGACAAGGTGCACTTGAAGCCCCTAACTTTCCAGGGCTTGGAAAGAGTAGGAGTAACTCACAAGACCATTGGATCGCACCGGTTGAAGGTGCAGCTGTAAGACCGGAGCCGGACGACCCTAGCGAATTTGGAGCAGATGGACTTCTCGCTGGGGTGACGAAAACGCAGTTTCGGTTCATCTTTGGAGGCATCCTAGGAGGCTACTTTGTAAGTCTCCCAGTAAATACTTCTTTCGAACATCGTTGTCCATCAAACAATAGACGGACTCGAAGGCTGACCAACTTGCAGATAGCCATGTTTGATTCCACGCTCATGGCATCAAGCCATCCAGTAATCACTTCATACTTCAATGCCTCAAACTCAGCTTCATGGCTCTCGACGGCGTTCCTCTTGACTTCAACCGCGCTTCAGCCACTCTTTGGACGTGTCTCAGATACCATCGGCCGACGTCCATTGTATCTTCTTGGACTTCTGTCGCTCGCGATCACCACAGCATGGTGTGCACTAGCACAGAGCATTGGCAGCTTCATTGCTGCCAGAGCCTTTTGTGGCCTTGGAGCCGCGGGTGTCCTGTCCATGGGCAACATCATGACCAACGACCTCGTCAGCATCCAAGTGCGTGGAACCTTCCAAGCGTACATCAACCTCTTCTATGGTGGCGGATCCGCAGCCGGCGCTGCTTTTGGCGGCTTCCTCTGCGATAAAATCGGGTGGCGTGCAACATTCGCCATTCAGATCCCCATGCTCATCGTCATTTTCATCAACGGGTACTTCACGACCCCCACAACTCTCGGACCCAATCTGGCCAAACGCGCAGGACAGGGTCTCCTCGACGCCATGAAAGGTTTCGATATCGCTGGATCCATCCTCTTGACAGGTTCTGTGGCGTTCCTGATCCTTGGTCTGAATCTAGGAGGTAACATCTACCCTTGGAGCCATTGGCTCGTCATCACATCTCTTGTCGTCGCCGTATTTGCTGGATCTCTCCTTGTCCGTGTTGAGTCAAGAGCGGGAAGGCCCGTCATGCCACTTCATATGCTCTTCACCAAACCCCGCGGCAACATGGTCTTCAACAACTTCTTTTCGCAAATGGGTATAAACACTATCATCTTCAACGCACCTCTATACTTCCAAGCAGTCAAGCTCGAATCAGCCTCCACATCCGGCTTCCGCCTCGCAGGTCCAACGCTAGCCCTCACTGTATGCGGCGTCTCTGCAGGCTTCATCATGACAGCGACGGGGCGCATGACCTGGCTCATCGTTATCGGCTCTCTTTTTATGTTGTTGGGCGCTCTTTGTCTGTCAATAATGTGGGACGGCATAGCAACGTGGGTCACAACCATCTTCCTCGTTCCAGCAAGCATCGGACAAGGTCTCGCTTTTCCAGCGACTTCTGTCGCCGTACTTGCTACTAGCCCACAGGCTGATCAGGCGGTTATGACGAGTACGTTGATTTTGTGGCGGAGTCTGGGTATTGTGATGGGCGTCTCCTTTAGCAGTCTCATTCTGCAGAACGCCCTGACTGCCTACCTTGAGCAGCTTGTCACCGGTCACAACAAAGCAGAAGTATGCATCCCAGATCCTTGCTCGGTGTGATTCGGCGGCAGCAGGCTGACTTGCTCTAGATTATTCTTACGGTGCGCAAATCGGTCCGATCCATCATCGACCTTGATCCCAAACACCAAAGTCAAGGTACGCAACGTGCCCCCTCCACATCCCTTCTGCCCGCTATACCCAATTTTCAATTGACCAAATCGGGCCTTTCGGTGATCATTCGTATTGCATTCCACCACCCATTGTTCCACAAACACGCGTTCGCATCGCATGTCCCCTCCGGAACCCCGCCCATTCCCGTCTACACAGCCACGCACACTAACACGCACGCAGTCATCGACGCATACGCACGCAGTCTCCGAGTAACATTCATCTTCGCCATCGCTGTATTCGTCATCGTCAATATCTTGGTCGTCGGCATCAAGTTGCCGCGTTTGGACCGCAAGCAACCCGAAGAGGAAGATGCGAGTACCACTGCACAGGATGAAGACGGTTAGGCGCACTCAAGGCAGATCCCTGCTTCTTCCTAAATGTGGGCTGATGTAGCGAGCGTCGGGGCGTTGTATGTACCTGCATGCGCGTGGTGCGAGGTGTGAGGCTGTGTTGCAGAAACTGGAACTCGGTGCAAGGGAGGATGTTGCGAGGCGGATTTGGAATCTACAACGATCAAGGTTGATGCTAAATGGTCTTTGAATGAGCGATGCCGTAGTGCTTAGCTCGAATATTTGAGTTGTTGCAGCTCGCATCACTGTACTAGCCTGTTGGCGTAGAATTACCATAGATGGTATTAGATACATACCTGAAATACATATGTGATTATTAAGGAATAAAGCACATCGCTACCGAATCTCGAAGTGTCATTCGTAGTGGATATCTCACTGTTCGAAGCTGCTCAATGTGTTCTGGGCAACCATGTTGGGGTAAACATGCACTGGTGTTCATGGCCATGGTTGATGATCAGATCCGCACGTTCACGAAAGAGCCTCAAGTGGGTACGATTGATACCTGAACTTGCTTGGGCGAATGACAATTCGTGACATGATCTCTGTCTTGTATGTAACGAGGGTACGTCCATTCCATTTGATAGTGAGACCAAATTTCCGTACATCAAATCAGAGACCAGACTTCACCACTGCAAGGCACGTTGCATTGAATAATTCCAATTCCACATTCGCGATACCCAATTGCTGCTCATTTACTCGTAAACTAATACAAGGCACCTCCCCCATCTCATCGTAAATGCCTCAACCTCCACATCCCCGGCCCAAACCACTAATCGCGTCTCCCAATCTGAAATCCAACCTTGCAAGGCAGCCCTCGACACAGCATACTCCCAACTAAGTCCATCTTGACACAAGGAGAATTCCCCAGCTTCACTCGGTACCCCAGTGTACTTCCATAAGCCTCGCCATCGCGACACGTACCTTGGGCGACTGCGAACTGAGACCAATATCTCGGCCAGCATAAATGTTTCATGTCGCAAGGCGAACTCGATCATGTTTCACCGGAACCATGGCTTTCCGTGAGCGCTATCCGATACTTTGACTACTGCAAGTATTTGTACCGATGTGGCTGTGGGTAGTATTGGCTATAGCGAGGGTAGTTATGGGTATGCAACGCGCGGCTGTATGGAGGTTTCGCAGCATAGTTCTTGTCCTTGGATGAGGCAGACAAGCTGCACTACCTTCTTGTCGAATTCATGGCTGGCCCGGGGTACTGGCCAAATAGATGCACGCGTCGGATAGCCACGGTAGTAATTGCAGTGCTGCGTTCCATATGTGCGGGGCGGATGTACTTCCTGCCTGAAGCACGAGTTTCATGCCTTGCGCTGTAGGACTCGCCCCGACTTCACCCTCACCAGAGCATTACTTGAGGAGTTACAATGTTCCTTCTGGCGAGGACATTAGCTGCGCATGTTCAAAGTTGCAGAAGAAATGTGCCGGAGTGCATCGAGCGGCTCGGTCTCCGAGTGAGAGGTCATGATGTGCGGTCGTCTCAGCCCTGAGTTTCCCGGGTTGATGCCTTGCATCGCAGGCATTTTCAATGGTACTACCGTGGTGCCGTAGCTCTCCGTACGCGGTGTCTCACGTCTGATAGGATGGTTAGGAGCTGGATATCACCTCATCACTGCAGCCTATGAGGGTACCGCGTAGAAGCTGCATTTTCCTTGGAGTCTGAATTGATCAGTGGACCAATTGCAGTATTAGCCAGTTAATCTCTGGCGATCCTTTACCGTTAGCCTTGTGCTCCTATTGCGCATAATGTCCAACGTGGCCCCCAAACACTACACCACGGACGGAAAAGCTCCGTACATCAATGGAGAGCCACAAATCCAATCTGGAATTTTACAAGTTTGGATCCCCGTGTCATTAACTCGTTATGCTGTGCAATCTTGAATGCACAGCCTACCTGCCAAGCGAGTCACCAACTCGCGAGATCTACCTTCCGCGCAAAATTTGCAATTTGCGCTCTCGGCAGCGAGCAAACGTACTCAGCCTGTATGTAGTGGCTGGCGGCCAAGAAACCGACGTTGTAGCCGATGCAGATTGGAAGCGAGGTGATGTGGGTGGCGGTCGTGTTCGGTTACCGCGTTTAAAATTACTGTATCGGATTGAAGTTATCGCCGTCGGCTTCGAAGTTGGAAACATCGTGTGTCGTCGAGTATCGAAAGAGGCTGGATGTGCGACAGCTTGGCTTGCTTTGGTAGAATACGATGAAGCGTATTGCAATCATATTGCTGCGCACAATCAGACTCGCTGAGCCGTAGAACGCTCGTATCGTAAAGCACGATGACTCTGCCTAGATCTCCAACTGCCAAAAGAGCTAGCGCCGATGCTGCTTATGAGAAATCTTTGGGTAGACGCGGACAGAGATGATTGATGTATGCCAGTGACCGCTGCCCAAATCTGTGACAATTGTTCAGATGACGGGACCATCAGGGTGCCTCAGAGCCACGCGCAAATTGGTGTTTTTGCATATGAAGGTCAATCCCCAATGACTCTCGCCGCTTGTGATCGTTAAAATGCTCTCATTCGCGACCGTTGTGGTTGATTGTTGACAGTGCTGTATCTTGAGACAAAGTCATATAATGCTATCGTTGATTAAGGTATGTTCCTTTAGGTAGAACCCTGCTTCTTCAGCCAACGGCAAGGAGACGGGAGTCTAATCGCAGAACGGGACTGAAGTCTCCGAAGGTTGCGAGTGAGGCCTCGCACGATAGCGCACATGACATCGTCGTCCAACATGAATAACCCCTAGCCAAAGATAGGCCAAGGGAGCAGCGTTTCCGTGCCGCACGAAGCGCCCGGACGCGGTCGTGGACTGTGGAGTGCATCGTGTTTTTAGATCTGGGGGCCGGTATGCAGGTACAGTTTGAGATTGAGACAGCGAGGCCAAAATAGAGTTATGGGGGCCGGCGGTACCTTGCAGATGTTTCTCATCAACGTCTTGCGATGTCGAAATAGTAGCATCGCAAAGTTGCCTACGAGCTCTGGTAAGAGAGGGTTGCGATGCGGTTGGCAGGGAACTGGGGTGCTCCAAGGCGGCTAACAAGGTGCATTCGCGTCGACCACTTCGTCTCGTATGGAATGATCGAACGGTTGACGATCGCATGTTACCGTACCTACAAACACAGTGCAAATCTGCCTTTAAACGTTTCTTGTGTCTTGTGAGATGCCATAGCCTTCGTGCAGCAAGGCGTTAGTGAACCATGTCGATTGGACGCTGATACGACGGCGGCGCTAGATAGTCGATGGTCGTTTGATGTTCGTCTGGGGTGGCTGACTGATGGCGCGAGGAGTTCACGAGGCTTACCTACATTTGTACGTTCTATCCCAAAGTTCACGGATCAGCTGGGATCTTGCATGGTCTGTGAATGGTGCTTGTGGAGGGCATTTCCAAGAGCTGTCGTCCCACGGAAACCGTATTGCGCAGATGCGTCTTGAGCGGGGTAGTCGAGGGCGCATAAATGGTGTGGCGGGAATCTTATCTGACTGGATTGAAAACGGTCGCATTCTGCACTCTGACGTGGGAAACTGTAAAGTGGCAGGGGCCGCAACAAGCTTGAGGCTTGGTGTCGGTGATGAAAGACAGCAAAGCCTGAAGCGAAGGCGGCCGATAACGCCCTAGACTGACAAGAATCCTGCTCCCGCTCCCCTGCCAAGTGCTGCGTCTAATCTGAATGTACCAAGCATCGAGGACCTGTGAGCGACAGAAGCTTGCTGCCGGAGAATAGCAAGTCGTCCTAGGCTCTCCATGCGCTCGTCATACCAAGACGCAGCGATGCGGGATTTGCTAAGGTTGAGCTCCGTACCGCCGAAGGTTTCGTGATGGCGGTCTTGGTGTTGGCGGTTGAGCAACAACACGGGCGCCTCGTCTGCGAATCAACATCAGCCGTCGCCGCTCGGCAGCATGTGCAAGCGGACCTTTGTCGTCGGTGGCCATGGTCCTAGCTGTCGCGCGCTTGGCCGCTAGGGCGGCCGTCTCGTCTGGCTCCGGACGGGTGATGTTCAGGAACCGAATGGGACCCACACACCACGCACCCTCTGGACAACGGAGGCTGCGTTGCAGGACACAGGACACAGGACACAGGACACAGGCGGCAAATGGGCGGCGAATGGCGGCTCGGGGGCACGCCCTCTCTTCGCTTTCGCCTTGCGCGAGTGGGTGTCGGTAATTGGGAGAGAGCATCGGCATGCCACCGTCGCCCACGCTCGCCGCCCAAAATCTTTGTTTTGCGGCCCCGGGGCGCGCCCTGACGCAGCACCATGCTTGGCCTCATCTCAGTGACACCCCGGGCCAGCACGTCTCCCGAGGCCTGTGGCGCCCGCTGTCTCGCGGCCACATGGCAGAGTGCGTCTCGCTGTCCTGCATGCCCTCGGCTTGGCGGACATGTGGTGGGCAGCGTCGCAGGCCACATCGGCGACGGCGTCGTGAAACGGATGCGTTTGGCGGATGAACAGATGGCGATGGTCTGCCCGCCAGAGCGAACAAGTCTAGCGCGGCGGCGGCCAAGCTAAACCCAAGCCGGGCTGCCCCAACTTAAGATGGCACTACCGCCGCACGCGGCCTAGCTCCGGGGCAGTGCTGGCCTTGGCATACTCTGGGAGCATCTCTCTCCAGATGCAGAACCAGGCCAATTCGCAGGCGGTCCTGGTCCTGCTCCTGGTCCTGGTCCTCGTCCTCTCACCTGGAATGTGCGTCTGTTGACCTTGGCTTCTTCTCTCTCCCAGACGACTCCCTTTTCCCTTGTTGTCGCGACCACTCCTTGCCCGTCCCCCCCCTCGTCATGCTCTTTTATTAGTCGGCCATAACTGCGTCCTCACCACAGACTATGTGCAGCCGTCTACACTGCCACGCCTAGTCCCTTTCGCCCCTCGTAGATATACCCTGACCTTCGCGTCCCGTCCGATTCGCGCCCCCTCCTCAGCAGTGCCGGGGACCTCAGAAACGACCGCCCGAACATCCTCTTGCCTTCGAACCGCGTGCGCGCCACCAGGTGAGCAAGATTCGCCTTCGCCGCAACCACGTCTCCGACCAGCGGAACAACAACGCACCTCCCTAGCGATTGTGTGGCTGTGCGCTGCAATCCATGACGACGGCCATAGCGACCACTTCCGCGCGTTTGCTAACCTGTGCTTGCTCTAGTCGTCTTCGCAGCCCTGGGTCTCCCTTCCTTGCTTTCCACACGTCAAGGGAAGGCGTGCAATAGCGTGTGCTAGAAACTCAGCCTCGTCCCTCGCCTTCACCACTTCCTGCCGCCTACATTATCCCGAGCACCCATCCGCATGCTGCACTGACTGCACACCGGCGAGACGCCTCAGCTCATTATTCCACGAACCCCATCGCTTAGCCCGCAGCACAGCCTACCTCTACAGCCCCCCTTCCTAGGCCCCCTGGGCTACCGCACGCCATCACATGGCGGACAATAAAGACATCGAGGCGCGAGATACCCCTTCTCCTGGTCCTCGCCGCCAACGCGCTCCCACCATCACCATCGACACATCCGCTGTCAACCCCAACGACCCGACCATGGGAGAGTCGGTGCCTCTTGGTGACCTGGAGGATAACTCATCGTCACCACCACTGCAGCAGCAACAGCAGCCGCAGCAGCCGCAACCCCAGCACGAGGAGACCAGAGATGTGTCGCCAATCACCCCGAGGCAGCCGTCGACGGAGCTGCGTGCCGCCGGCTCATTCGAGAGTCGTGACAGCCGACCGACCTCACCCCACAATGTCTCCTCGCCGCAGTCCAACTGGGCCAATTCGCACAACTTCCTCTCCGTACCGGGAACGAGGTCAAGAGTCAACTCGATGGACTCCGCAACCGAGAACGGCGAATCGACGTCCAGTGGGACCTACATTCCCTCGCAGCAGGGCGAGACGGGAGGAGAGCAGAATGCCAACCGGCTGATGAACGACAAAGAGGCTCTGCAACCCGATCCCGGAACCGAGTCGGAATTCGAGGTGCAGAACAATCCGTTCGCTTTCTCTCCTGGTCAGCTGGGGAAACTGTACAACCCCAAGAGTCTGGCAGCGTTTTATGCGCTCGGAGGCTTGGACGGTATCGAAAAGGGGTTGATGTCAGACAGAAAGGCGGGTTTGAGTATAGACGAGCAATATTGCCCAAAAACCGTAACTTTTGAGGAAGCGACAGCGACATCCAACGGGGCCACAAACTCTTCGCCCAAACAGGAGGTTCGTCGCAGCGACAGCACTCCATCTGACGCGGGTAAAGAATCATCCTTCGCCGACCGGAAACGAGTTTTCAGCGACAACCGGCTACCAACGCGGAAGTCCAAGAGTATTCTTCAATTGGCGTGGATAGCGTACAACGACAAGGTGCTCATTCTCCTGACCATTGCCGCTGTCATCTCGCTTGCACTAGGTCTCTATCAGACTTTCGGTGTCAAGCACGAGGATGGCGTACCCGCAGTGGAGTGGGTCGAGGGTGTGGCTATCATCATCGCTATTCTCATCGTCGTCGTGGTCGGCGCGGCCAACGACTGGCAGAAAGAGCGTCAGTTCGTCAAACTAAACAAGAAAAAGGAGGATCGCTACGTCAAAGCTATCAGATCCGGCAAGACGCTCGAAATCTCCGTCTATGAGGTTCTTGTCGGGGATGTGGTCCAGCTGGAACCTGGTGACATGGTACCTGTGGATGGCATTCTCATTGAAGGCCACGGCATCAAATGCGACGAATCCTCAGCTACTGGTGAATCAGACCTGCTCAAGAAAGCGCCTGGCTCTGATGTTTTCCGCGCAATTGAAAACCACGATTCGCTCAAAAAGATGGACCCTTTCATTCTTTCGGGCGCGAAGGTGTCCGAAGGTGTCGGCACTTTTATGGTCACCGCTACTGGTATTCACTCAAGCTACGGCAAGACGATGATGTCGCTCCGAGACGAGAGCGAGGTTACACCCTTGCAGGCGAAACTGAACGTCATGGCGACCTACATTGCAAAGCTCGGAGGAGCCTCGGCGCTATTGTTGTTCGTCGTTCTCTTCATCGAATTCCTGGTCGGCCTCCGCAGCAGCACCGAACCTCCTGCTCAGAAGGGCCAGAACTTCCTCAATATTCTCATTGTCGCCATCACTGTTGTTGTCGTAGCTGTACCCGAGGGCCTGCCTCTTGCTGTAACGCTTGCTTTGGCATTTGCCACAACTCGCATGTTAAAGGACAACAACTTGGTACGAGTGCTGCGATCTTGCGAGACCATGGGAAACGCCACCACCATCTGCTCTGACAAGACCGGCACGTTGACCCAGAACAAAATGAGTGTTGTTTCTGGAACACTTGGAACAGCGCTTCGTTTCGGCGACAGGAAGCTGAAGTCTTCCCCTGCTCCAGCTCCCTTGGACGATGGGACCAAAGCCAAGCAGACCTCGGAGGCCTCCGAAGACGTTTCCCCCTCCGAATTCGTCTCTACACTCAGCAAGGAGGTCAAGGAAGTTTTGGAGCAGTCCATCATACAAAACACGACAGCTTTCGAGGGCCCCGAAGGTGGACCAGACCCTTTCATTGGCTCAAAGACCGAAACTGCTCTCCTAGGATTCGCACACGATCATCTTGGCATGGGATCTCTCCGAACCGCGCGAGCGAACGCCACCATTGTCCAGGTCATCCCCTTCGATTCAGCCATCAAATGCTCCGCCGTTACGGCGAAGCTCGCTGATGGTCGCTACAGGCTTTACGTGAAGGGCGCGTCCGAGATCCTTCTCGGAAAGTGTGACAAGATCGTGTCCGATGCCACCAAGGAACTCACTGTGGTCCCGCTCTCCGAAGACAACCAAGAGACGCTCGAGCAGGTCATCACTACCTATGCATCTCGATCTCTACGAACCATCGGCCTCGTCTATCGCGACTTTGAAAGCTGGCCTCCTAGAGATGCTCGGAAGAACGAGGATGATCCGAGCCAAGCTATCTTTGAGGGTCTCTTCAACAAGATGACCTTCCTGGCCATTGTCGGTATCCAGGACCCTCTTCGCGACGGCGTACGTGAAGCTGTCAAGGATTGTCAAGGGGCCGGAGTGTATGTACGCATGGTCACCGGTGACAACGTTTTGACGGCCAAAGCTATCGCCGAGGACTGTGGTATACTCGTTCCTGGCGGGCTTGTCATGGAGGGACCAACTTTCAGAAAGCTCTCGAAGCGGGATATGGATGCTGCAATTCCGAAGCTATGCGTTCTTGCTCGTTCCAGTCCTGAGGATAAACGCAAGCTTGTGAAGCGACTGAAGGAACTGGGTGAGACTGTTGCTGTAACCGGCGACGGAACAAACGACGCACCAGCGCTCAAGACGGCTGACGTTGGATTTTCCATGGGTATTGCTGGAACCGAGGTGGCAAAGGAAGCCTCCGCTATCATCCTTATGGACGATAACTTTGCATCGATTGTCAAAGCCCTTCTTTGGGGTCGTGCTGTCAACGACGCTGTCAAGAAGTTCTTGCAGTTCCAGATCACTGTCAACATCACCGCTGTTCTACTCACGTTCATCTCGGCCGTCTCGAGCGACGATCAAACTTCGGTTCTCACTGCTGTCCAGCTTCTTTGGGTAAATCTTATCATGGACACATTTGCTGCGCTAGCATTGGCAACGGATCCCCCGACCCGGACGCTCCTCGACCGAAAGCCAGACCCGAAATCCGCACCTCTCATTACGCTGAGGATGTGGAAGATGATTATTGGACAGTCCATCTACCAGCTTACGGTGACCTTGATCCTGTTCTTTGCGGGCGAAAGAATACTGTCCTACGAAACGGAGGAAGAGCGGCTAACATTGCCTACACTGGTTTTCAACACCTTTGTTTGGATGCAGATCTTCAATGCACTCAACAATCGTCGTCTGGACAACCGCTTCAACGTCTTCGAAGGCATCTCGCACAACTACTTCTTCATTGTCATTCTCCTCATCATGATTGGTGGCCAAACCCTGATTGTTTTCGTCGGTGGCCATGCCTTCTCGGTTGTCAGAATCAACGGCGCGCAATGGGGATACTCCATCATTCTAGGCTTCTTGTCTCTCATTGTCGGTGTCATCATACGACTCATACCGGATGAGCTTATCAGACGATGCATTCCCAACTTCATGAAGCGCAAACGCACACCCGAGATCGCGGTATCCGATGAGTACCAATGGAACGAGGGCTTGCTCGAGATCCGCGATGAGCTTGCGTTCATCAAGAAGGTTCGTGGAGGCCGCCTCGGCAACCTCAAGTTCAAGGCTCAAAATCCTCGCGAACTCTTCCGGTCACGATCTAGTCACTCCTTGCCGAGAACCCCCAACAATGGCCCCAACAACGACGCGGAGGGCTCTCCTTGCCCTCCTACCCCCGACTCTAGACGCCGCCGTGGAAGATCGCGTTCCAACTCCGCGTTTGGTCCGGCCGCGGCCATGGCAGGTATCGTCGCTGGCAGTATTGCGGGATGGTCTCCTATTGACAGGCCTGGCGGCGCTGAAAATGACTCGCTCAAGTTCTCCCGGGATAGGACCAGGGCGGACATCGAAGCAGCAGAGGGTATCGAAGTGCACCCTGACACCAAATCGACAGATCCGATCCTCGCCCCTGATCCAGGCCAGTATCGCGGCCCTCCAAGTCAAAATCCGGACACGACGCCTGACTTCAAGGTCGGGCCATTCGCTGGAGAGCCCAAGTCAGACGACAAGTCGAAGTGATTATGATCATAATGAGGGTAGTTTCTACGCTCACCCTTTCTACTCTTCCGTCTATACCCGAGTTTAAGTTTTCTACCCTGCTCCGTCCTCCTCATTGTCCCGTCTGTACATTTTCTATCGTAATCATTATCGTCGAGGCATTTCCACGGCGTTTCGGGCGTTGAACGACGGGCAGTATCAAATGGCCAAACAGCGTTGTTTCTTTCATCGTCCTCTACGTAACATAATTCCACAGGTCTTCGCACCCCATCTCTGTATGTATACCGCTTTCCTGGCGCTGTCGGTGCACGGAAGAACCGCTCGTTAGTGTATTTTATTTGCTCTGCTCTTTGGCTGGAAGAGGGAAAGTAGATGTGGTCTTTCCTTGCGTCTTTTCCTATTGACTCTCGGGTGAGAGTGTTGCGCGTTGGGCGGCTGCCGTCGAAAAGCTGAGCGCAGTATATAGGAGGTATAAGTTATCTCTGGTGCCCTGAAATGAAGAGCGAAAAATAGTTCATTATTCTTTGTGCCATGCTTTGCCTTATCGTGACCTCTTGGATGCACAGATCGTTCAACATTGAGCGACTTAAGCTCTGAGAGTGCATTACATTTTCCTAAAATTTTGTATGTCGTACTATTACATCCACTCAACTCTTCCATGTCCACCGGTTCCTGATCCAATTCACCAGGTAGACCAACCCAAGCAGAACAGGCACTTCAACCAGAGGCCCTACAGTTGCGGCAAGCGCCTGGTCACTATCTGGGCCGTATGTGGCAACCGCAACAGCAATAGCAAGCTCGAAGTTGTTGCTCGCCGCCGTAAAGCTCTGAGTCGCCCCCAACTTGTATCCAAACCCGAGTTTGTGCGAAACCCAGAGCGTAAAGAAGAAGATGACAATGAAATAAACAATAAGAGGCGCGGCAACTCGGACCACTGAAACGATTTGGTGGACGACCTGGCGACCTTGGGATGCAAAGAGCACCAGGACTGTGTAAAGGAGGCCGATGAGTGACCATGGAGCCAGCCATTTCAAAAATACCGCCTCAAACCAATCTTTCCCAACTAGCTTGCGGAGCGCGAGCCGAGTCAAGATGGCAGCGCCCAAAGGAATGCCGAGAAATACGGCAACGCTCGTTGCAACCGTGGAATAGGAGACTTGCACCGTGCCGCTTTCGTGGCTGATGACTCGGAGAAAGAGAATGGAAAGTGGAGCGAATAGCACCATTTGCAGGACAGAATTCACCGCCACCAATATGGCGCAGTACTCTTCATCGCCACCGGCCAGCCCTGTCCAAATGAGCACCTGCTAGATGTAAGTGATATGATAGGATCGGAGAGAGCATGGAGACGAACCATAGCGATGCATCTCGCAAGGCCCACCAATATCAGTCCTGCGCGCAGTTCGCTCTTGTCTGGTAGAAAGGCCCAAGCAAGACCAAGCTGAATAATCATCAGTATTCCTGCCAGGGTGCGGAGAAGGACAGTGGCTCACTATCAACAGTGGAGCGATGATCCAGTTCATCACAACGCTAAATCCTATCTGTACCCAGAGGGCGCGTTGCTGGAACACAAGATGAGGTGATAGGGTAGCAGAGATTTGGGGGAGGGGAGTAGGTAGTAAACTGTAGTGTGTATTCGAGTGCTTCCAGAACAACGAGGAAAGTCTAAATGGCCAAATAGAGTGGTCAAAAAGAGGGGTCAAAAATAGTGGTCAAAAAGAGACCACAAAGGCCAAAACATACAACAGCGGGTATTCGCTAGTAGTCACCCATCTAACTACTAACCCGCCGGTATCATGCTTAAGTACAGCTGAGCGAACGTCCTTGATTTTGCTATTTGCGGTATGCGGAACTCATGCCGCGTTGCCATGAATGCACCGAAAGCAGCAACTCGTGAAGTAGCCGCGTCAGCACAGAAGGCCTGGAATTAAGGGGCGCTTCTGTGCTAGTAGCCATTACCATATTCTGACAGCCTTCGTCCGTACTATGAATGCGCAATGTGGTCTACGTAATGCGACTCATGAGAGGACGCCATACACGAAAGTATATGTACTCTTCGATGACTCGCACTGAACGCCAAAACAAGTACAATTGGACTGAAAGTGCGAGTCGCTTTTACTGTCAACATGGACGCGCTCCCTCGCCGATAACGTGCACGAGCCCATCGCGCACGTTATTTGGTAATTTCTTAGCGCGAAGGTTTCCGATTGCGCCTGCCTCGTTCCTCGTTAACAGCTCATCAGTTGCCCAACCATGCGAGATCTACAAGCTCACGACAACGGCATCCGATGCGCCATCAGACGAAACGTTGGAACTCTCGTCCCGTCGCAAGGTGGCGGGGCTTCCATATGACGACGAGGTCGACTTCTACGATTCATCCTTATTCCAAAACACGATCCGACCTCTCTACCTTCACCTAGTGTAGTAAGAGAGGTTGTAAGTCGCTCCAAAGACCCTAGAGTAAAACGTTGAACTCGGCTTCTGCCTATCTTCTCAAGTCTAGGTTTATGTGTAAAGTACGGGAGGAGGTGACAATCGCGGAAGGCTAATGTCTCCGATTTGTACGCAGCAAACTTTCCTAATATGTACCTTTTCCTAAGGTGTATAGATAGTGTAAAGACAATAGGCAGGTGTTCATCTATATGGAGCCTATGAATGGCGTTACTCTTGAAAAGAGCTGTGAGGGCTTAAACGAGGAAAATAGGCTGGAGTGTATGATACATGCGTGGCGTAGTCTTCGATGTAATTCTGAGTCAGCTTTTCTTGATAAATCAATGCCTGCACACACAGTCCGCGAAATTTCTTCTTGGGCGCATAAACTTAACGTTCAAGCCTATACTCACTTAACATTCCACTAAGCCTTTTGACTACTGTCTAGGCCACATCGGTAAGCAACCGCTGCTCGACTTGATCTTCGAGAGTGCCTGCTCCCTAACTGCAGGACCGTTTTCGAGCGTCTCTAGATTCCACGACCAGTTCACTTTTTCATATAGACTGCGTGAACACGATCGAAATAGGCCACCACATACAAACCAGTCCCTCCTTCCAGATGACGTGCTAATTGTTTTCACGCACGCTGATCTGCACCCAGGAAAATCCTCGTATCATCCGGATATAATCCTCAGGTTGTTGCCATAATAGACTAGCACCAGTCAAGATGATACCCTGCGTACTGGGGGTATTGCAAAGCTCGCTAGATCTCAGCGATTGGAGGGAAATTGGAGGTGATCTATATGCCTATCATCGTGGATCTTTACGAGTGTTATGATTACTGGGATAGTTTGCTCTGGGATGCGGGGCCTGTAGGAACAAGAGGCTTGGTGGCTTCAACAAGGGTGCAAATCGTCAAAGTGAGTTCGATGCGAAGGGCACAGGCAACCGAGGAACTCGAATTCGATCAACAATAGTAAGCGCAATGATCTATGCAGATTGTGACAACGATTCTCAATCTCATACATGTAAGTGCACGCTAGCTGTGTAAAGAATTTTGTGCGCTGAAGGAAACAGGAAGATAGATAGAATGTGCTAAAACATTTACAAGATACAGGGAAAATGTACAGCATGATCGAGAATACCCACCACTGCCCAGTGAAATTGATGTGTCGCGATGGCAGAGGCCCAAATATCCGGTGACGATCAGCAGACACTCCAACTACAAAACACTGAGTGCCAATCACCGATAATGCTCAACAGTAGTGATATCATCTCTTTGCCACCCGAGAGAGACCAGATGATCAAGAGCGTGAAAAAGCAGAAGATGACTAGAAGTAAAATGGCGATGCTGTACCTCACGTTCCAGTACAATGAGCAATTCTGCATCAGCAATACTTTCAGGCTCTCGATTGATCGCGTTCGGTTCGAGTGCGACATCGAGCATGGGTAATATTTCAGGTCGCCGCAGATCTCCTGTGCCTGCTTCGTGCCATCAGCAACAGATTCCACTGGAACACTACTCAGCTGATGAGATGCGCTCAAGCTAGCTGTGTCAAGATCTAACAAAGCCCTCAATGCCGGGGTATCGTGCTGATCAGCGGCCTCCTGTATTTCAAACGCGCGTTTGCGATCTACAGTTTGGAAGGTAATTCCGGTGGCGAGAAGAGCCTGAATAACTTGTGAAGCTCGTTTGGTTGCAGCCCCAGAGTGTAGAGCGGTGCGACCACTATGATCTCGAAGACCAACATATGCCCCACCAGTGCTGCAAAGATATTGTACGATCTCTATGTTGCCTCTCTCCGCAGCCAGATGTAAGACTGATCTGCCCTTGTTGTCTAGCGTTCGTAAGGTGATGCTGCTGCGCTCGTAGTACTTCCGAAACGTCTCAATCGGGGTTCTGCTCGACCATGCTAGGTAGTGTAAGAGGCTCATGCCTCGATCGTCGGTATCTGATAGATCTAAAACGTCTTCATGATGCTGCAAAAGACGGATATGGAGCCGATTGAAGAATGTGTGTAGAGGTGTCTGTCCATCCGCATTGCGATTCCATGAGTCGGCACCATGGTCTAGAAGAACGCGGCAAACGTCGTAGTTGTTGGACAATGATATTGCTGCATGGAGTGGTGTTCTTTCATTTGTCAGCACAATATATGGTGCCAAAACATAAGTGTTGATGGCTTACTCGCCGTAGCCATCCGTGGCATTGGGTTGAGCTCCGTGGTCAAGAAGAAAATGAATCATATCAAGTTGACCGCAGGATGCGGCGATCTAACGAAGAATGAGTGATGAAGCAGAATGAGGGTATATGGGACCGAACATGTAGTAGGCTTGTGCCATTCGGTAGCACGTCCAAAGACGTGAACTGTTTCGTGGAGAACTCATGCTGCATAGCTGCGATGTCTCCGATTGACGCGAATCCGACAACACGAGATCCGTAAGGTACTATTCGTGGCCAAGAAAGGTTCCATTGAAATGATATGCTCATGCCCTTTGTGACCCGTCGTTTGATGATGTGTGCACTCACTTCATAACGGTTCGAAGCGAAGCGGCCAAAAGCAGTGGCAAGTGCAATTCCATAACCATGGTTCAATGTTGATTCTTTTTCGCGATGTTCAAATTTGGTGTTCTTTTGTGCAGTAATAAGGCATCCGAGTCGCAAATTGACCTTGATGCCAGCAGGCTCGAAGGATCTTACCAAGGAAGATCTTAAATATGTGTTTTTCTGTTCCTCGGGTTCCCACCAAGTATGTTTGTCATAATTATTCTGCAACGGACAAGCCCGGTCCATTGGAACGGTGACTTGCTTATCGAAGTGATACTGAGCTGGAAGAGCGGTGGCCAGATGAAGCCCTAAACGTCTGGTCAGACATGTCAGTACTATCAGGATTCGGAATTCTACGTTTACGCACGCATTTAGGACCAGGAGATCCAGTGAGAAGCTTTGATAATATGCCTCGATCCGGCTGAGATGGTCATCCAACACTCGCCTCTGGTCGCCTATTGTCCATCTTATCCTGGCCACTGTTCGATTTCTTTGACTGTCCTCCAGCCTAGTAGCTACCGAGCTTACTATCTTCTCCATGGCCTGCAGGTCCAGTAGACAGTCATGCAGTTGGTCGTGAAAGTTGGGCATTACGATGCTGGCAAGTTGAGGGGCGTTCAGAGTTGCAATACCGGCTAGGGTGGTTTGCAGTGCTTGAATGAAAGCCATATGTCGATTAACATCTTTCGAGACTTGTGAGAAGCGTACTGTTGCGTGCTTGAGACTTTCGCATGCCTTTACAGCAAGAGCAGCTACAGTGATGACGCTGGCGGTGACAGAGAGTGGATCGCACATACTCAGACAGCTGCAGTAAAAAACAAACAACCTGTGTGAACAAAAGCTTAGCAGTACAGCGCTAGAAGACCATTAAAACCATGATGGTTGAGGCTGATGAGTGTGAAAAGGCTGATGAGTGTGACGAGGCTGAGGACCTCGATATTGGTGAGACAAAACAAGGCAAACATGGCTATGTATGTGCTACCCTCATTAGGCGAAATCCCATCGGCAACCGAGACTCCGTGGTACTGAGGCATATAAGTGCAGACGCTGCATAACGTGGCGAATTTCCTTCCATAGAGTTCTTGTCTCCATCATTGTTCCAGTTAAAAAGACATAGCCAACAAGCCCACGCCATGACATACAAGGCTGGTGACAGCGTTAAATTTTTTCGTTATGGTGAGTACTCTCGTCTCGTGCAATCAAGCGTACCTAACGGTTGCACATAGGCGGCTGGCGAAAAGGAAAGATCATCGGCTCTGATACCAGCGAGGATGGAACTCACAAGTTCCTAGTGAGAACACTAATCTTCTGTTGCCATGTTTATGAAAGGCTGAATCCAGCAGGTACGTGACGAGGAAACTCAGGTGGTGCACAAGGTCGCAGCCGAGGAAATCATGCATAGGCGGCCTCTTGTCTAGGCAAGAACCCAGTGCTACAGTTCCGCGGCAGAGAGGCATTCCTTTGATAGCGGCGTCTTATCAACAGCGATTCTGCCGTGTCTACATGTACTGCTGGAGTGACGACTGCATCTCTTCAATCTACACTAGTCTTGACCGGTCCGTGGCATATTGCATATAATTTGACACGTAAATGGCGCAACGTTACCCCAAAAGATGCCGGTAAGGCTTTTTAGTTGGCGCTGTTTCATTACATGCGGCGCTTCGATGCAACTTTAGGTTTGCGGCCACGCTGTCGCTCAGTTTTCGATTTGATATATAGGATGCTATGTCAGATTTCGAGTTTTACGACAAACAAGTGGTCGAGTGTTGGAGGCGGAGGTGGATGTGCATTGAAGTCGCGTTGCTGGCAAGCGTGGGTGTCATGTGCTTGCTCGGATCGGGCCGCGGCTTCCGAAGACGTGTTGAAACGGGTTATTGCGCAGCCTGGTGGTCCGCGTTATCGTGATTGTGTTGGTGACGTACGGGGCTTCTCAGCGTGGCTAAAAGGTCAGATCTTCGCCGCTCACAAGGCGTGTCAGAAGTATTACATTTTGTCCGTCGCGTCTTAGTCTCGATGCCTACTCGCACCATTTCCGTCCTCGGCGGGCTAGTCCAGGACCTAGTCACCATCACCGACCGCATCCCCAAGCGAGGGGAAACCATCGTCGCCAACAAATTCAACAGTTCACCAGGCGGGAAAGGCGCGAATTCGGCTGTAGCAGCGTATCGCCTGAGTCGTGCGAACCCCAAGAACCAGGATGCTGCTCAGGCTGCTCAGGCTGCTCAGGCTGCTCAGGCTTCTGAGCATGATGAGCTCTGTGTGCGTATGATCGGCGCCGTTGGTGACGACAACTTTGGGCCTGCGCTGAGAAGTGCTGTGGAAAACAGTGGAGTCAATGTCGATGGTGTCCAAGTGCTCCCTGGGCAGTCAACTGCACTTGGTATTATCCTCATTGAACAAGAAACTGGAGAAAACCGCATTCTGCTGCACCAAAACGCGGCCAATGCACTGAAGCCAGAGCAGTTCACAACACCAGAGAGCCTAGGCGCAGGTACCGTGCCCGACCTACTCATCGCGCAGTTGGAGGTTCGGCGAGACACTATCGAACAAGCGATCGAGACTGCGCACAGCAACGGCATCGAAGTCCTCCTTAATCCTGCACCCGCCTGCTACATCGACCCTGCCTTATTCCCTATGATAAGCCATTTGATCGTGAACGAGATTGAAGCCAAGATGCTATCGCATTCCAGAAGCGTTCTCGAGGACCCAGAAGCCAAGTGGATAGCCATAACAGAGTACTTCCACGCCCGCGGCGTTCGAAACGTGGTGATAACCTTGGGTGATCAGGGAGCGTTCTATTCATACGAGGACGGGAATACAAAGGAGCCTTTTAGAGGCCACGTCGAGGCTGAAAAGGGCTTGAAAGTATTGGACACTGCTGGGGCAGGGTGAGTCGAGTGCTTGGCTTTCATATTCAAGCATACTAACTCTGCTATAGGGATAGTTTTGTCGGCGGCTACGCAGCGAACTACATGGACCAGAAACAGAGAGGACAATGGGATATACTTGAGGCGGTGGCTTTCGGGTGCAAAGCAGCTGCACGGGTCATTGAGCATATCGGTTGTCTCGATCCAATCGCATGGCGTGACGAGGTCAACCATCCTCGCATTTTGAGCAAAACGTCTAGTGTACAAGATGGGTCTGTTGTAACTGATGCAGGGGAGATAAGCCCGCTAAACGTGTCTAAGCTGGGCATCGATTAGGTCCATACTCCAGCGGAACGAGTAAAGAATGTGGGAGCTGTATTGACCTCACCATACGACAGACGCTACGTGAATGTATGCTCATCATACTAACCACGAAAATGCTCCAAATGGTACATGAGAGATAAATCGATGAGTAGATACGACATGGACATTGTACAACAAAATGCATAAATTTTCGCCCTCGCAGGAAGCCAATCAGACGTCTGACTCAACACAGAAGAACTGTCTTTGTCCTTTTAGCCCTTTCAAGATAAAATGGGCCTTTGGTCTTTCCAGAGGATCTTCTTCGATCATATCCTTTATGGCGCGAAGCAGTGACTTGGTGCTTCTGGATTCCCCAAATTGTTCCATCCATGTCTTGACAGTTGGCAAGCAGTCGCGGAAGTGGATCTGATTGGAGCCCTTGGAGGGCTCTCGTCCCTTGTTCCGCTCCTTGTAGTAGTCTTTTGTCGATTTCTTCTGGGTGACGGTGAACATTTCCGTGAAGACACATCCTAGAGAGAAGATGTCCGCGCTCCGTCCACGTTTCTTCCCCATGACAACCTCTGGCGCGAAATAAACAGGAGTCCCATGCCTCTTCACGACTTGGGAAGAGCTATCACCCATGCCCTCGAAACTCTTGGCTAGCCCGAAGTCGCTTAGATACGGCTGGTTGTTTTTGATCAGAACATTTGATGGCTTGATATCCTGATGTTTGATCTCCTCCTTGTGTGCATAGGCTAGGGCGTCAAGCAAGCAGCCAAACCATGGATTGATGCACTTGATGAGGTTTTCTTCAAACTCTTTCTCTTCGCAGTGATCGAAGTACTTGCGGAGATCCCAATCAGCGACCGGCAGCATGAAGATGCTGTAGGAGTCTGCTTTCTTGACGTAGAAGAGAACACTGGCAATGTGCCTGTGCCGTAATTTCTGCATAATGGCAACTTCGTTCTTCACCTCCTCTTTAATAACCTCGGCCGGTTTCTCTTTGTCAAGATGGATGTGCTTTCGTGCATAGATAGCACCTGTGGTAAGCTCTTGTACTTCATCGACGTCTCCAAACGAACCGTTTCCTAGATGCTTTTGCGAAATAAAGGAAACCTCTAGCTCACGGTTCATGTCTTTATGCATGATACTTGGCAAATTCCGCTGGGCGCTGAGTGTTGGCTGCTGAGCTTCCTTTTCTGATCTATCGAAATCTTCGGCCTCTTTACTGAATCTTTTACCATGTATGCCTCTTGCCGTTTCATAGCTTTGCTGGATGGAATTGATATACTCCTGCAAACTCTGTTTGCTCATAGGAGCGGAACCCTTGGCTAGACAGCATCAGTAAGGTCTTCACACTAGAGAATCCGATGATCATAAATACGTACGTGGAGGAGTTTTCTTCATCTCCTCATACACATGAAAGTAAGAGTCGAGCAAGATGTTGAATATCGTCTGCAGCGGTTGCTGGACCTTCTTTGATTCTGGGAACCGGCTTTGTTGACTCTTCGGGATGTTCGGAAATCCTTGATTGAGCTCATAGAGCAGCGATATCGTGGGCTCAACTCCACAGCCAGCATCGAGCGCACACTTTATACTTGTCAGTTGAGATGTCGGCAGAATCGATGTGTAATCTCACCGTGAGAAGAGCGTATAAAGTCTCCCAAACAAGGGCCGCCAGCGATGAGCCAGGGTCCACATATTTCAGCTCGGGTGAACTTTGGTCGATAGATTTGGCGAGGTCGGATATTCGGAGGCAGTCGGGGAAGAGCTCGGCTTCGCGCTGGGCCGGGTAATGATGGTGGTACTTCTTGAGGAGAGCTTCTAGAGCGGTACGGAATTGCCGAATATCTGTTCGCTTTGTTGGAAACTTGTAGCGCTTGCCAAACACTTCGGTGATTTGGTATCTCCTAGCCTCCACTAGGCCGAGCCATGCAGCATCTGCATCGCTGGACGACATTGAGACGACGCTGCGAATGCGAGCGCCGACCAAATGCTAGGTTCGGTTGTCTAGCAAGACATCAGCTCAGTTACAGGTGGAAAAGGTGCGCATCACCTTGGGATACAGTAGCTTCACCAGTCAGACGAGGACAAGTGGTTCGAGTGCATGCGTCTGTGACACGAAAACGCTGTGAGAAGGCTATGACCTGCAAGCACAAGCCAAGCCTTACTCCAAAATGTCGACTGTTGATGCTGACACGCTATGAATGGACCGCAGAGACCATGCTAGATTCAAAGGTTGTGAAGGTCAAGCGTGCTGTACGAGAAAGATCGTGTCTGAGAGAGGTGGGGATCAGTGGCAACAGGTGGGGTGATTTGCGGGCTTTAAGGCATGCACCTGCTTCACACGAGGTGCTGTCTGCCTAGGGTGCCGGCTTTCAGCCTCGTCCGCTGTATGCTGAACAGCGTGGGGTATCCGAGAAAAAGTAAATAGTGAGGTAAGAAACCATGAATGTTCAAGTCAGCAAGAGAAATGAAAGCTACTCATGTACATAGTTGCTCGAATTCATCTGGTTGCGTCTGTTGTTCTTAGAAAGCCCGAGAAGACAATGGAAAGCGACCAGAGCGATCAGCAACGCAAGATGGCACAGTCTGACTTGCATATTGAAGGACAGCTTCATGCCTGTGATTAGTCTGCGCAGAGGCGTCGATACGTCTGTACCCCGCTTGAGTAAAGCACCCTGTCACCGGTAATTTTTCCCAGTCACTCAAACCACCTTAATCTTACCCACGCGAATAATCTGCTGTCGCTTATAAGCAGGACATTTACCTGCTATCGATCTCGTCCCATACGCAGAATGTCAAACTTTGTTCGATGTTATTAGAAATCAGACTCACACTTTTAACGATCAAGTGCTTGTAGTTGATGGTCTACCAGCGTGGGGTACAATCGGACGGTATTCAGGTCTTAGTCGCGGAGAGCCACAAAGCTAACTAGGATGAAGCACGTGCAGCATAGTAGTGGAAGTTGGGTGGATGTTGTGTAACCTCTCAAGGAAATTCTTCGGCATTGCGAAGCAGAGCGAAGGGAAACGGAGCGAAGCGGAAATCAAAAGCTCTGTACCAACATTCTTGGTAGCTACACGTTAGTACCGGACCCCGGTAGGCTAATTATCTACAAATCAACGCTCGAGCAACGAGCGACGAGTAGGGGAGCGAGGTGCGGGGGGAGCGGAGCACGAATCGAAGCAGGACGAACTGCCGCCACCGCCGCCGCCGCCGCCGGCGACGAAGTCCGAGGCGCCACCAATCTCAGGGCTACTAAAGCGGCGAGGCAAGGGGTGGAACACTACAGGTATCAGGACTCGGGCGTACGATACCCGAAGACGGCTAACGTACATAGTAGAACCGTTCACGGTCCCGTGGCAGATAGCGGAGCGGATAAGAGACTCTGTTTTCATGATCCTATAGTAGTATGTATAGGTCATACTCGTAGGTTGTATATATAGAGGCTCTTCAGCGCACGGGACGCAGCGTTGGCGAGCTAGTTTACCTAGGGCGGCACGATTCGGGGCTCCCTCAACGTTACTACGCAGAGCCTATATCCCATGATCTCTACGTTACATAAACTGTTCAAAACCGCTGGCCTGAAGAAGATCATCTGGTATTGCTGTACGTAGATCCGACCAAGCTCGAGGTTCTTCGTTTGGTGTCGCTGACTTGTTTCAATGTTTTGTAGCATCTTCACGTGGGCGAGGCAATCGTGCTGGTGGCTGGTTCGCTGATTATATCGCGGACCAGGGGGACACTGAAATGGCGAGTTTAGTCCTTTTCGAGGGCGTTGCAGGATGGGCGACGGCTGGGATCGAGTATATCCGGTGCATGAACGAATATGATGAGAAGGCCTGGTCATAGTCGTGGATATCTACCTTACATATGCTATGTAGTCTGTTCATCATCTCGTGCAGTGTATTGTTAGGGAAAAAGGGTTGTCGGCAGCCCAAGCAAACATTAGGGTTTTATTGTAAAATACTTATGTGTCAAAGTTCAATGACATGTCGGAAACTTTTGTCATGTTGATATCTGATTGCTGACCTTTAAGGTTCACATGCAGGACGTACGAAAAGAACGTTCAACAGTCTGTAAACAGGCTGAAAGAGGGCAGATCTAGCAATGCTCCATATGAAGCCCTTCTGCAGCTGAAGCTGCAACAAACGCGTGTGTAGTTTAACCAATAGCGCTACAAAAATAGCGATAACATATCGAAGATGCAAGTCGAGGCTGCGCTGCTCGGTAACGACTTAGCGGCGGTGTACATAGCACCAGTGACATACCAGCCTTTTTCCACAACTGTCGAATTGCCGCACTTAGTCATATACCACTTCATCAAGACACCGATGTGTCCATGGTACTGCATACAGCTACTCGACGCTTTGTCTTACAGCCAGTGTGCACCACGTGTCTCCTCGAATCGATGAGGCAGATGGCGACTCAAACGAGTGGAGATTTGGATAAGACAGCTGCAGTGCGCGCCCGGACAAAAATCACTACGGACCCAGCTTGTAGGCTTTTCCGCGAGATGACGTCATTAGTGTGACAAAGCAGGGCCCAGATACTTCGAGATTGGGAAAACAAGCTTGATAGGCAATACCATTTCATCCGAATGTATGCGTATGTCTGTGTGCTCGTGCAAGCAAGATGCCACCAGCGAAAAGCAAGAAATCGAAGGTGACATGCTCTAAGAACAATCATGACATGTAAGCTAACTCGCAGCGTATCCACTAGACCGACGAGCTGGCACGAGTCCGCAACAACCAACGGCGTTGTCGCGAGAGAAGACAAAAGTACATTGCGGAGCTCGAGGAAAAGGTCAAGGGGCTAGAGGCTGGAGATGGCGAGCGAGTCATTGAACAGACCCGCAGCCAGTACCGGCAGCAGAACAAGGTGCTGAGACGACTGCTGCGTTCCCTCGGACTCGAGGACACTTTCGTCCATGCCTATCTGCAGGCCGCCAAACTGGCCTCAACAGCAATGCAAAACGTTTCGTTGCAACAAGAGCCGCCTGCAGACCCCCTTGTTGACTCCAATTTTCTGTCAACTTCCCCGAAGGTAACCCCGTCCCCTGCAGAGACCACTAAGGGTACCTGTCACTTCAAGCACCTAAACTAAAGATACAAAGACATTTCGGAGCGGAGCCAATAGCAGTCCGAGCCAACTGGTACAGGATTCGGAGCCTCCATGGGATATGTTTACCTCCGAATCGCTCTATCCTGGACAACAGGATTCGATCGAGAATATCTCGTTTAACGACGACACATCAGCCCTTTTCGATATCCCGAGCACCTACCCTGGGCTTTCCTTAAACATTCCGCGTAGCTTGATAGGTGCGCCGCACACGAACTCGAATAATGCCCAATGTCCAACTACTTCCGCTACGACCGACCACATGGAGGCTCTGCTACATCCTGCGTCAGAAGGCGCTACACTATGCTCCATAGCGTATTCAATCATTCTTCAAAACAACAAAAAAGGATATGACTTCGCACAACTGGATCTCCGGCTCCAAATTGGATATACTGGGCGGTCGATTTCCGCAGGTTGCACAGTGGATAACAAAGTCTTGTTTGGGGTACTCGCTGAGATATCGTAAGGCTAATGAGTGTCTTCACCGTCGATAGTAAATTCAGTTATACATTGTGTCCACCGTTGGCGATAGTGGTTTGTCACCGGGCATGTCACTAAGTTACCTCCACAAGCCCAATCATATTTCATAATGGGATAGGTTAAGTAGAGCACCTAGCATAGTAGACCAGCTTGAACACAGGTTGTATTCTATCTTCGATTTCTACGAACGTGCGCGGAGGAACTCAAGTCTCTCTTCTTCGATTGTTCATGCTAGGACCCAGGCTAGCATCCAAGGTTAGTACGTATCATTCGCTTTTATCACGTACATGCTGCTAACGAAGTAAGAACACAGCACAGATACTTGAGCTCGTTGCACACGCTTGTCTCTAACAATTGGTTTGCCAGTAGCAACGTGGCGCTTCAAAACACACCCGTAGTCCTATAGCTTTGGTTACTGATTTGCTTCATACCTTCGGCTTCTTCTCATAGCCACAAGATGACAGCGCCCCAAAGCCTCACTGAGGAGAGTGACACAGAGGAAGAAGGCCCTACGAATGGCGGGTATGGTTGGATTTGCGTTGCTTCCTGCTTCATTGTCAACTGCTTCATTTGGGGTGTTGTCGCTGTAAGCCCAGGGGTTTCTAGAGCCTACTACTTTTGCACTGCTTACTTCTCTGAGCAGGCATACGGCATTTACCTCTCCCACTATCTAGCCGACAACATGTTTCCGGATGCGTCACCGTGGGACTATGCCTTCATCGGTGGCTTCAACTTCTCAATAGCTATGCTTGTCGCACCATTTGTCACCGTGCTGACGCGAAAATGTGGTATGCGCGTCGTCATGCTCATAGGCGCCCTGTTACAAAGCGGAGGCTTTATCGCAGCCTCGTTTGCAACACGAATCTGGCATTTGCATATATCCCAGGGCATCCTCGTGGGTTGCGGTATTGGTTTCCTCTATGTGCCTAGCGTTGCCGTTCTTTCTCACTGGTTCTCGAAAAAAAAACGCAGCCTTGCCAACGGCATCAGCGCTACGGGGTCAGGCATTGGGGGTGCTGCTATCGCATGGGGATCAGAGGCAATCATTCGCCATCTAAGTATTAGGTGGTCTCTGCGCATCACTGGTATTGCTGTTCTCGTTGCAAATCTCCTAGCAATCCTCGTCATACGCGATCGCAATCATGCCATCCAACCGCCTCAGTTGGGATTCGATGTTCGGCTTCTTCGAAGATACGACGTGATCTTGCTGCTTTTATGGGTCTTTACAAGCATGCTAGGCTACGTTGTGCTTCTCCTTTCCTTCTCAGATTTTGCCTTGTCCCTCGGGCTTTCGCATACTCAAGCTACGGACCTAATCGGCTTCCTAAATATCGGGACTGCACTTGGACGACCATTGATTGGTATACTTAGCGATCGTTGGAGCAGGATAGACACTGCAGGTGCTCTCACATTACTGTGTGGCCTTTGGTGTCTTGCCTTCTGGGTGCCAGCTATGCTCACGGTGTTCTTCGTCCTCGTCTGTGGAGCGATTGTTGGGGTATTCTGGATGGTCAGTTGCTCTTCTGATCGCATCTCGGTCATTTTCTTGCACAGCTACTAACGGTTTGATCATTAGCTTAGACTATAGGTCTACTTTGTGTAGAGATTGTCGGGCTCAAAGATCTCCAGTCCCTTTTGTCGCTATCGTGGGCGACGATTGTCATCCCGGCTACAGGCGAGCATCCGAAAACCGGTTAGGAGTTAGTCTTGCACGCTGACCCATTTATAGTATCAGAGGGTATTGCACTTACGCTCCGCCGCCCTGGTTCTCCTAGGGTGTACTTATATCCCCAGGTTTTCGCGGCCATTTCGTACATTGTTGCGAGTGGTTTCATGTACCAGCTTCGTAGAATCAAGCGTCGACAAGTACAAAATCACAACGCATAGCGCTAGGGAATGAGGAGAGGAGCCGGAGAAGGACCCAGGGTGGTGCAAGGGCTTGACGAGGGAATTGTCTGCTAGAGGTCTACAGGAGATTATACAGAGGAAGGACAGCATCTGCCTCCTATGTGCGAAAAGCTTCGGGCTTCCTACTCTATTGAGCGGCGGCTGCGCGCACAATCATGGAGATTAGAGTGAAGGACTTTGCCATAGAGCTTTAAAGTCGCGTTGGACGGCTGGCGTTGACAAGATGTGCAGTGCAGGGAAGTATGAGGTATCTCTGGTGCCCTGAAATGGAAGCCACAAAGACTTATTAATCCATGTGCCTCGCCGTGCCCAAATGGACGAGTTTTCTCTCGAACTACTTGAATCTCAACAGCCCTCAAACGCGACTCTTTGCGGTAACGTCCACGAACGTGCAATCGCTGACTAAGCCGATCACTGTTCCGAACTCCAAACACCGACTCGGAACGCGTCATTTACACAGCGCTCACCACTCCACGTACCAAGCTCTATACAACCGCGAACGTTCTATCCCACACCGCCTCCTCTCCATTGCGTCCCTCTACAATGGCCTCCCAAGCACGCGCCTCCACCACAAACGGCACCTACGGTCACCCCTCCACCACCCCCGCCGACGGCCCAGCGAAATCATACTACGAGCAACAACGCGAGCTCTTGATTTCGGAAATCGCGCAGGTACTTCCCCTACCTCTTCCTCAATCTCCTCCTTCTTCCAAGTCCTCAATCCCCAATCCCCATTCCTCCCCTACTTTGAATACACTTAGACAGGTGCTGATACCGCACAACACAGAGCCTCGAGCACGTCCTCCAAAACGTAAACCGCCTCAATCGCTCGCTGGAAGAGGTCATACAAGTGGGCAACGAGCTCGCGCCCGTGGAGAGTCTATGGAGTCATTTCGAGAGCGTCATGGGGCCGCGGGAGGAAGAAGCGAAGAAGGGTGGGGAGGATGAGGAGCGCGGGGAGAAGAGGGAGGGCGGCGAGGATGCGGAGGGGGAAGAGGAGGATGGTGGTGGGGAGGGAAAGTGAGAGGGCGCGGGTTGGGATGTTTGAGCGGTGGAACGGGTGGAATACCGCGTTCAGATGTGGTGGTTGGTTTGGAAATGATACCCAGCGGCATCGCTACGCGGAAATGCGGCACGTTACGGATAGAAGAAGTGCAGAGATAACATCACTGAATGCATGGACATTGGCGGGACACGGCATGATGAACATGGCAACTTTTTGATCGAAATACATTGCACAGGCACTTTCTGCCTGCCACCGATCCACCGAATACACACAAGGAAAAGAAGCAAGAACAATGTAGAGCTAAGACAAGACGACTATGGCAAAGCAAAGCTCGCGTTAATGTATGCTGTGGAAAATTTACCCCATCCCAGCCAACGCCAACACCCCATCCATGTATGTATAGGACTTGATCCAGATCAAGCCCTCACCCCTCCATTCGTGGTAACCGCACCGAAAACACATTCCGCGCCTACGTCGTGCGAAAAGAGTCGCGGAGAAAAGTCAGCGCGTCCATGATATGGTCATTAAGCATCTCGATCGTGTCGTCCAGCGTCGTGAGCCTCGAGAGTCTGAGGCCTGATCTCGTCTTATTCGAAACAGGCGTAGAGGAATGCGCAGAAGGAGAAGAAGAAGATGCATTAGTTGCTGCAGCAGTCGATGCCAAAGACGACGAAGAAGGGGCTTGCACAGAACTCTCGCTCAGCGACGCGGACGCTGCGGAAAAGGATGAACGCGTGCCCGGCTAGAGGATTGTGCACTTTTCTCGCTTCTTGGTCTTCTTGCCACCGGTGGTGAAGGCGGGCCGCGGGGCGTCGCTGCTCTCGGCGGGCGCTTTGTACTCATCGCCGACGGCCATTGTGACGGCCTGATCGAAGATTTCTTCTACACCATCCTGCTCTTTGCTGCTGCACTCCATGTACAAGGCACCCATCTTCTTGGCAACGGCACGGCCTTGGTCTGGGGTGACGGGTGTGAGACCTTGGGTCTTGAGTAGCTCGATGCAGTTCTTCTTGTTGCGGAGGTCGGACTTGAGGCCGAGGAGCATGAGGGGCGTGGTGGGGCAGAAGTGGAGGACTTCGGGATACCACTGCTGGGGTCAGTAGATGCTCATGTAATGTGGGAGAGGAGTCGTACCTTGTCCATGACGTTCTCGAGCGAGTTGGGGCAGTCGATAGCGAAACATACGAAGATGATGTCCGTCTCGGGGTACGAGAGCGGCCGCAGCCGGTCGTACTCTTCCTGTCCGGCGGTATCCCAGAGAGCCAGCTCGACCATCTTTCCCGTGGGGGGGTGTGGCGTGTGGGTGATGTAGTTCTCGAAGACAGTGGGCACATATTTCTGCTCGTCATTAGCATGCTTCGGTGGATCCATCTCGCTGCACGCACCTCTGGGAAGTTGCCGGAGCTGTAGCTGATCAACAGACACGTCTTGCCGCAGCCGCCGTCGCCCACAACCACCAGCTTCTTAGAGTACTGCGGCGGCTCGGTTATGTTGGTGTCTCGTGTCCCCGTCGTCGCATACGAGCTCACGGTGCCATTGCTGTTGCGCTCGCTGGGGGTGCGGACAGGCCTGCGGACGGGTGTGATGGAGGGGGTGGGTGCCTTGGTGCTCTGTTTCCGGCGCAGGTAGTCGTAGTTCTGCGGCGGTGCAGCCATTGCGGGCGAAGTGTGAGTGTGTGCGTGGAGGTGAGGGGAGAGATGCGGGACAGGCGGGCTTAGATTGGATTGACTGGTATCAATATGCAATGCACGGGTGTGGGCAGCGGTGTGGGCGGTCGTGTCTGGTGGTGAGCGAGCGGACTGGGCTCTTCTTGCGCAAGAGTTGGTGTTGATGTTTAGCTCGGGGCTGCTCACCTGGCAACCGCGGCGCTAAGGCTGGCCGCGGCCCAAGCCCCTTAGCGCGCAGGAACGGCATCCTGGGGACGGCGATCCCGCCTCGACGCTGCACTACTACTCACCGCAGGAGTCGCCCGCCCGCCGCCCGTCTGGCCATGCCCGCCGCTGCCATTACGCTTCGCATCTCGCCCCTCTGTCGCCGCCATGTGTCCCCAACATGACGGTCTCCCCACCGCAACGCCCGACCCCGTCAAGTCGTCTGTCATGGCGCCGGCGCACCAGCAGGAGCCGAGGCTCGATGCGGGCAACAAGCACCAGGACCACTGTGCGTGCAAAAATCACACGTCCTGACTACACAAGAGAGCACACGCTGATATGACACGGCACTGAACAGACGCCCGCCGCCTCCCGTCATGGCGCAACGCCATCCGCACGATGCTGATCCCCATTGTGCGCTGGGAGACTCCCTACCTTGCTTACATGCAAGACAAGCTGCGCACCCCGACCCTCGACTCGTACTTTGCCTTTACGGCTAACCTGGGGACGCACACCTTCTACATGGTCTTCTTGCCCATTCTGTTCTGGTGCGGATATACCGATGTGGCTCGCGCGTATGTCTTCAGACGACTGAATCCTTGAGTGACAAGCAATTGACATGTGTAGCATGGTGCATATGCTGGCCGCAGGCGTCTACTGGAGCGGCTTCTTGAAGGACTTGCTGTGTTTACCCCGTCCGCTTTCTCCGCCGCTGGCGCGCATCACCATGTCTGGCTCCGCCGCCCTCGAGTACGGATTCCCCTCGTCCCACTCCACCAACGCCGTGTCGGTGGCTCTCTATGCCATCTACAAGCTGCAGGGCACGCGGGATGAACTCCAACCGACCCACTTCATGGCCCTACAGGCCCTCTTCTACTTCTACACTGTGTCCATCATTTTTGGGAGACTGTACTGCGGCATGCACGGCTTCTTAGACGTTGTTGTTGGCAGCATTCTTGGCGGAACCATAGCAATTGCCCAGTTGATGTGGGGAGATCTGTTGAACAACTGGATCTTCAGCGGTGGCTATGTTCCACCTGTGGTCCTTTCGTTGATCGTCTTGACCTTGGTCCGCATACACCCCGAACCGGCTGATGACTGTCCTTGCTTCGACGACAGCGTGTCTTTCTCTGGTGTCGTTATTGGCATCAACGTCGGCGCCTGGCACTATGCTCGCTCCGGGTTCGCCCTGAGCGATCCAATGCCGTCGACTGCTCCTTTCAGCCTCGAGACTCTCGGCATCGGGAGGGCGGCCGGTAGGATTCTTCTCGGCGTTGTAGTCATCATCATATGGCGCGAGATCATGAAACCAGCTTTGTTCAGGGCGCTACCTCCCTTATTCCGACTCCTGGAGCAGGCCAGCCTCAACCTACCGCGCGCCTTCTTCCTCAGCGCTTCGTATGTTACTACCCGCCCTCGTATTAATTCAAACTAACCAGACCCCAGCAAATACACCAGCATTCCCAACCTCCGCGACGACGACAATGTCATCCCACCGGCATCCCAACTTCCCCACATGCTCAAGAACCTCGCCCATCCCCGCAAGCGCTCCGTCTCTGTCGGTCCCCAATCCGCCGCCGACGCCTACGAAACCCTCGCGTACCGCAACCGCCGCCGCCGCGAAAGCGTAAATTCCATGGACGCACCTCTCCCAGAGGAATCTGTATGGACGCCCGCTGCCGATGAGCGCCCTTCGCGCGCTAAAGAAGAGACACCGTTGGGCGTCGGTCTCCTCCCTACACCTATGGCGTCCCGCGTCCACTCGTACGAACAAATGATGGGTCGTGGACGCCCAGACACGTCCATATACAGCAACAACGACAAGAACACCAGCACCGGTACCCCACCCCCCGAACCAGATTCCGATAACGACTTTGCAGGCGAAGTCCTCTTCTCCCTCGAGGAAGCCGAGAGCGAAAAGAGGGAAATCTTCATGAAGTTGACGAAGCCTCGTGTCCGGTACGATGTCGAGGTTATTACGAAGTTAATTGTTTACGGTGGGATTGGGTGGTTGGCGGTCGAGGGCAATTTGGTGTTTTTCGAGTTGGTGGGGTTGGGTATGGGGGTTAGACCTTGGTGATCTCTTTCCCGACTCCTCCCGTTTTGGGGGGGACAGTGGAGCGAGGATTGGAGTGCACATGTCACTTTCACTGCAGCTTCCTCTTTTGCCTTTTGCCCTCTTTGTTTCCATCGTCAAAATCCATCTTTCTCTTCTTTTCCGAGGCCTAGAACTTCCTTTGGATCCTTTACACCCCTTTTTGGTTTATACATGAGATGGAGTGGACGTTCATGTCAGTGCGAGCTGTACAATAGATACCCCTGTTGCGACGTATGTAATGTTCACAAAGGTGTCTTGTTGTCTTCTTTTGCCTCGAGCTTGCAAATACTGGCAGTAGTGCGCAATACATGAGACCTGTAGCACGCCCCTGAACCGTTGATAGTCTCACTGTCTTTCATGTCAATATGTCGCCGTATAATGATGGGAGAGGGGAGGTGGGAGCGAAAGAGAGGGTCTTTCTTGCAAGCAGATGACACACGGGTGGGATGCGAAGGTAGGCCGTGGTGTGCAAAAGCGCGTACCACCGGTGATCAGATGCTCATATATTATGTATCGTTCATCTCCCATGGCAGATCATATGGTCCGTCGTTAAATGGATCCACTTCCCGTCCGCGTCCGCTTGGACCTCCATTATAGCCTATGTCTTAACGCGAAACGCCAACCACCATAGCGTGTAGCTATCCTAAGTCAATGCCCCAATCACTGCGTCGCACCTCAACTATCAAGCAGATCCTGCAACTCGCGCATGGCATCCTCCAGCCTTCGAACGGCTAGTCAATCGATCTTCCGCTTCTTGTTCGGCCTGTCACCACCCGTACCATCCTCCTCTACATCCTCCTTAGCACCAGCACCAGCAGCATCCGCTTTCCTCTTCCCCTTGCCCTTATCCTTCTTCTCCGGTTTGGCAGGCCAGAAGCGATGCTCGACAAACTCTTTATCGCCGATAACATCCTCAGTAATGGGTTGCTCCTCGCGCTCCTGGTCCGTCAACCCAAGATTGAGTGAGGTAACATCAAGTTCTTTATCGTCTTCACGGAAGAAAACGCGCTGGATAAACTTCATGTTCATGCTGCGAGGACGGCGACGAGAAAAGTTGGACCGGAAGCTCGAGAAAGGGAAGTAGGTACCGAAGAATCCAAAGTCGCTGTCCTTCTCTTCTACTTCGAGTATCTGCCAGCGCTCGTCCGAGAGGAGATCGCGCAGGCCCCCGCACTTGCCCCAGTCGTTGTAAATGTCGTTTGGAACGTTTGCCGTTAGTTTCTTCAGGTTCTTGAATTGTCGCGCGTAGCGCTCCCAGAAGCGGCGCCAGCCCTTCATCTCGCGCTGTAGCATGCCCAGCTCGGCATTGGTGGGCCGCTTTGAAGACCCTAGCCAGCCATGTATGCCGGGGACGTCTACGGGGTACTGTATGGTGAGCTCATCTACCATGTGGGCAATGCCAGTGAGATTGAAGCATGCCTGGGTCGGAGCGAGAACTTCGTGTCGGCTGTCGCCTTCGCCGACGATGGTCTTGTAGTCGCCGAAGTAGAGCGAGCCGTCCAGCCCTGAGCTAGCGCAGTTGTTCGTTCTGTCACCAATGGAGAGGCGGATGGGGATGTTGAGCGAGCGCAGTGTAGAAACCATGGTCTGGATACGAGTTAACACGTCGGCTTTTGGGAGAAAGGTGCGACTAGGCTCCAAATTTGCCGGAAATACGTCGCACATCATGCTGTCCCACGCGAGAATCGGCCTCCAGTCGCACTTTTCTGCTAGCCAGCGCAAAGCCTCCTGGACTGCCTGATTTGAGACAGGGTCCGGCTGCTGTGGTACGTTCGGCTGCTGTGGATGACCTCGCCGTTGGTTGACGTTAACTAGGTGAAATGGGTGCAGAGTAATATCCCGTAAAGTGTCGATAGGCTTGATGTTGACATTCGGATATTTGTCCGTGATGGTTCGTAAGCTCTGTAGGAGGTCCTCGAATGAGGCTCCAATGCCTTGCACGACGTCGTTGCCCAATGCCAGGTGGTCGCGTCCACAGACATCGAAGGTCTTATCGTCAAAAGCTTCTTCTTCTTCTCGATGATGGTTACCCTGGGTAATACGGTAAGGGATAGGTCCCTATAGCACATGTCAGTAAAACTCCCATCGAGTGACATATAAGAATGGTAGGAAACACGTGGGCTGCGTACGTGAAACCGACTTACTATCATATCTCTGTCCCGTCGATCTTCCATCCATGAGTACAGGCCAATCTCGATGTCCTTGATATTTGACCACGCAGATGCATCCGTTGAGAAGAGTGAGCGATATGGCGCGTAGTCGTGCACTCGCAATTTCGTCATGGTAGGCGGGCAATGCTGAGAAACGCCGTCAACGAGACAGCAGACACGCTGGTGAACTTCCCATTCATTCCAGGTGTGGAAGCCCGAGTATCGCTCTCGTATAGCAAGTGTCTTGAGCTTCTTGCAGTGCGGAAAGACCATGCTCGCAACGGAGCCGCCCTCTCGACGCCTCGACCATCTAAACTTTTGCTTGAATCGGTAGTCGTTATATGAGTAGCTGTACTCTATGCGTGAATGTGCCGTGTAGTCTGCCCAATTCGACACTTCCAGCTCATCCAATCGTCCAAAGAGCTTGGAGCAGGTTGTAGCTAATTCCTTCCAGGTCCATATCTCCTCCGGTGTCCACGCAAAGTCTTTGATCGCGGATATGTCCAAGCTCGTAAGGCCGGGAAGGTTGGCTTCGAGCCATTGGAAGTCGGCGATGCTGCACCAATGGCTCATGGCGATCTTCTGCACATAGCCCCGGTTCGTATCGTTGATGCTCTCCTGAGACTAGTCAGCAGACAACCCAACTCGAATGCCTCCATGGATCATGCCTACCTTGAAGTTATACCACCGGACCTGGCCCATGCTGCGGTACTTCCAGTCGTGGAGCTTGATGTCTTTAACATCGTTCGGCTGCAGCGGATACCGGTACAGCTTCTCGTCCACAGCTTTGGAGCTAGCCATACCGCGACATAGGCGCTTGAGTGACCACGCCGCATCGCGGTCCAGATAATCTAGGACACACTTGAAGAGGTCGTTGGGAAGCTGCAGAAACGGCGACGTCTGGGGCTTCGGGCTCTTCCGGTCCCTGTGCGCATGGTTGTGCTCAGGGATTAGCGGGCTGGTCTCGCGGCTGGAGCTGGAGTCCGAGCTGGCGTCGGAGAGAGCGAAGGGCGGCATGTCGAGGAGCTGCGCGAATTGAACGTAGTGGCGCAGAAAGCTCATGTGGATCGACAGTGTATCAGTGGCTGGCTTCAGTCTGCGGGTTACGTTGTGAGGTGTTCCGTCGGGCTGTGACCGCTCTAGGGAAGCGGGGAAAGACGCAGGGGAGGTTCTATCTTCGAACACGTGGTAATTTAAGACCGAGAGTTCTGGCAGGTCACCGACTGTGCGTACTACAAGCTCTGTTGTTTTCAATTTGCGAATAGTTTGCAGTGATTGTAGAGGTCAAGTTGCGCCTCAAGAGCTGCGGAGACCGGTGGTCGCGCTTCGGCGCTCGGGGGCACAATTCTCCGCGCCGCTTTTGGAGCTTTCTTTAATCCCATGGTGTTGACGATTCTTGTCGAAACATCACTTGAACTTTACTTTGTTTGCCTAAACAGCACCACCGACACCACTATACCGCCTGTGATATTTTCACTCACAACCCGCGCAACCACAAAGCCCTCAGCGAGCTGCCCGTACCCCCACCACCCATCCTCCCACGTCTACCACCCCCACCTAGCCCACCATGACCGACGCCGTCAAGTTCGATGAAACCTTCAGCATAACCTCGGTCGACAACGAGAAGTACGACCGCGTATCCCGTCTCCTTGGTACCTCCACCGACAACAGCATAAGCCTCACCCTCGACATCAACCACGAGCTGTTTCCAGTTCAACAGGGTGAGACGCTGACGGTTGCGCTCGCGACCACACTCAAGTTGGATGGCGGAAAGGACGAAGAGAAGATGGGGTGGCGGGAAATAGGCAAGGGCGGGGAGTCCTCGCTTGCGGATATGTACGATTATGTGTGCTATGGGAAGGTCTATCGGGTCACGGAGGAGAATGAGGGTGCCGATGTGTAAGTCGGCATTGGGTGCAGTCGGCTTAAAAGACATGGCTAATTCAGTGAACAGCAAGGTATATTTGAGCTTCGGAGGGTTGCTGCTCGTCCTGCACGGCCCCTACAGAAAGCTCACGAGCTTGAAGGTGGAGCAGATGTACCTACTCGTCAAGCGGTAAGACATGCTTTGTCTTCGCGACCTCAACAATCAACGAAAGTAGTTGAACACTCAGCATGGACGGCGTTTTGGAAAAATCTTGGCAAAGAGGCAGCATCTATGGTCTTTGTCTATTTACTTTGGCGGAATACCCAGCGATCCCTTCCTATAGAGTGGGAAACTCAAACCTGCGGTGCATCCGCGCAACAATCTCAATGTAGTCCTTCTCGTTCTCCGCCGTCAGTATGCCGTGCCGAATGAAGAAATCCAGCATGACCACCGCGGTGTTGGGCTTGAACTCTCCCTTCGCCAGGGCCACCTTGACCTCGTCGAGCGTCCACAGGTAGAAATCTTCCACCTCGTTGTCTCCCGGCTTAGGCACAATATCCTCCGGCAACTCCAAGTCATACACATACTCACACTCAGGCTGCAACAACCTCGTCTCTCCACCCGCTCTCTCGTCCCGTATATAGAAGTACGTCACACACCCACACGTCTTCACGTTATTCCTCACCAGCTCCTCCTCCAGAGAAGCTTCCTCCGCACACTCCCTAACCAAGCTCTCAAACGGGCTCTCACCAGACGCAATGCCTCCGGCAACAGCATTATCTAGCATACCCCCAAAAGTATGCTTACTCCTCGCCCTCCTCGGAACCCAAATCTTCAACCCATCCTCCGTCCTCACAAACGCCGTCATATGCACGCCATACGTAACAACGCCCAACAATGGACTCGCGGCGCGCTCCACACTGAACAGCAACTCCTTTCCGCGCCCGTACACGGGATACAGCTCATCCCGCCACTGCTCGAGTACCTTGAAGTGGCCTGTTGTGCGGAGCGCGAGGAAGGTGGTCTGGATGACGGCGGTGCGGGATGTGGCATCGGTGCCTTCGGTCAGCGTGAGGATGCGCTCGTCGTCGTCGATGCTCCAATGGGGGATGCCGCGGAAGACTTCGGCGACCGAGGGCAGCATGTAGCCGAGGGCATAGTCATGGTTTTGAACGCGTAATTCGTAGTAGGTGGATATGCTGGCGCCGTAGAGGTCGGGGTCTACTTGGTAGTAAGGGAAGCTGTGATGAGTGTTAGAAGTGGGTGGGCGAGGTGAGAAGGAGGTGAACTTACCCATCGCAGTCGTTCACTAGGTCAAGATTTGAGAGGGACATTTTTCTTATGGTGGTACAGGAATGTAGATAGCTTTTGAGTGTACGAGAGGAAGTTGTGAGACTCGAGGAAAGGTACGGTTGCCTTGCTGTCCGAGCTTTGGTGGGGGCGGGGTAGCTGTCAGAAGTTGTTCTAGCACTTTTTAGAATTGGCCATTCGCATCTCCTGGAAACACTCTTTGAGAAATTGATTGGGTCGAATAGTCTCATCCTTGCTCAGGCCCATCTCCTCCAGCACATCCAAATGCAATCGCATGCACGTAAACACAGACTCCTTTCCACCACCCAAGTATCCACAATGCACAAGGAAGACAAAGGAACAGACAACGCCATAGTAGCACTCTCAGTGCCTAGAAGGCACGTGAAAAGAGTCAAATCCGCACTGGAAGCACAGAATCTTTTCGACCGAACGACCAAGATCGCGACCCAACACTCTTCGGATTCTGAAGTGGAACCACGCATGACCCTTTTTACCACCATCCCTTACCCACTAAAAGGATCCAAGGATGGCGCGGACCACGACAGCGGCCCCCAACTCGAGACCATACTAGCGGAGCTCAAGCTTGAAGACGTTCAATCCACAATCACGCTCTTACCCTACAATGCAGTCTCCACCAACGATGCACCCACAACCAATCCTCTCCTCAAAGGCCTGAAGACAGCTCTGGAACAGTTACCGCAAGAACTCTTGATATCCCTAAGTCTTTCCCCAACACTCCTACTCTCCTCCTTCCCATCCACATACTCTCTCTACACACCCATGCTTCTCCTCCCGCCCAACGCCCTCGCCTCCCCACCATGGACAACCCTCCTCGCCTCCCACCCACCAACCTCGCCACTCCTCCAATCCATCTGGAAGCAGCTAGCCACATCCGTAGGCACAACACACGTCGCCATCAATGCCGGCATACCCCTCCAACACACCACCTCCCCATCAGGACCATATCCAGACACAGAACCCTCAAACATCCTCCGTAGCCCCACAAACCTCACCCCCCTATACGGCGACTTCGGGCCCCAACCAACGCCTCAGGCCCTCGCGCATCCGACGGCCGAAGACTACAACTCCGCATTCTGGGTCTCGCATATCCAGAATGGAATCCATCAAGTCTGGGCCCCGTTGTACACCATGTTCAGTCGCGGCAACATGCGCGAGAAAACGCGACTTTTGAATCTGCCTACCATCCAGCCCGACCAAGCGAGTACAGCCGTCGACCTCTACGCCGGAATCGGCTACTTTGCCTTCCCATACAAACGCGCCGGCACACACAAAATACTCGGTTGGGAGCTGAATCCCTGGAGTATTGAAGGTTTTCGTCGGGGTGCGCTGAAGAACAAATGGACAACGCAAATATTCAGTCCCACCGCCCTGCCCACTACCCCTGAGACATGGTCAGCTCTGCCGGGCCAAGTCCAAGATGTGGATTTCCTCATCTTCCAGCAATCGAACGAGTACGCGCTCGGCATCATTGCTGCTTTGCACCCCCAAGGTCTCGGTTTCGGTCCACCACTTGCGTCTCCCATCTCCGTCAACATCCCGCCTATTCGACACGTGAACTGCGGCTTCCTCCCCTCTTCGAAGCTTTCTTGGGCTACGGCTGTCAAGATTGTAGACCGCGAGATGGGCGGGTGGATACACGCGCATGAGAACGTTGGCTCGAATGACATTGATAGTCGGAAGTCGGAAATTGTCGCCGAGATGCAACGACACGTTAATTCCTGGGAAGCTGAAAGAGGAGCTTGCGGCTCGTATCAGAGACGCGTGAGCTGCGAGCATGTGGAGAAGGTGAAGACCTATGCGCCAGGTGTTTTGCATGTTGTCTTTGATGTGTGGGTTGGTGGTATGCAAGACGCAGAAGATTTAATCCTATAGCAATTTCTGCAGCGTGAAGGAGACGTTTCTAAGGCCTAGTCAAACAGCCTTTGCGAGGGCCTTCAAAATACGTACATTTGCAAAAAGGAAGAATCGATTTTCAATCTTTCCAATCTCTGCTCTATCTTCTCTTGCACGAGAACAGGAATCCCCCCCCAAAAAAAAAACTACAAAAAAGAATTTTGTAATTTGGAAAGTCTCAGCCTCGAACTGAGATCTCTCTCCCGTCTCCCCGCTCCTTCCCTCAGAAACCTACAACCTATAGTTAGCACATGGCGACCCTTCACCCACCTCAAGCCATGGATCACAGCGGCACCACAGCTTGAGGTAGGTTAGGTCCCATTTTACAAGTTAGTATATTCAGCATTGCCGGCTGCCAGATTCGAATCGAGGACCTTTGAGGGAAGGATTTCGCGGTTCGAGACAGTCGAGCGTGTTACCGATTACACTAACTCTCCTATGGGGTTTGATTTATGCGGGATCGTAGCGGGGAGTGGTATATATATGGGGTGGAGGGAGGGTGGTGGGGAATTGGATATATGCGGTGGGTGAGGAGGTGGTGGGTGAAGTGAGTGAATACCTTCACTGAGAGACGCTCTCAGTGCGGATAGCACAAAAGTGGAAAACACTGAGTTTCGCTAATAATACCCCTCTGCGCGCGAGCGTGCGATTGGTATTATTGCTGTTACTGTAGATCTGCGAAGCTGGCATTGATTTTCGTAACGCCTGTCGAGTAACGACGTATACTAATGCCATGTTGAGAAGTTGATATGTACCTGCCACCTCTAGATGATAATCCTGTACAAGGCGAGGACACGTTGACATACCTCTAGATGAGCTTCCGCAATATCATGCAAGATCTTCACTGCGAGTGTGATATGAGACAGCCAAAAACTTTTATGGAAGTCTAGCTACATGCCCATACCATAAGCTACTTCATTATAGCTGCCCATAACAGAGAAGATACTGAAACTTCAAAATGCACCCTTCGCCCTTTTAGAGCCTCCATGTGAAAGCCCGATCACAAATACGCACCCGCTAAACCGCAGCAACATCTCATCATTACCCGAAGACCAGCCTCGATTCATCAACTCAGCCCCCCCGAAACGATCTAGTCGTTATAATTCACAATGCCCGAGCCATCCTTGTTCGCCTTCGGGATTCCGAACCTCTCCGCCAAGTCCTCCTCCTGCGACTGGCTGTTCGGATCAAGATACGGCCGCTCAGCTCGGGCGCAGACACGCACAGCATGCCGCCGATGCGGCGCGAAGCCGTAGGAAGCGGAGTGGTTCTGCAACACAAGTCAGCTTCGACATTCCTTCTCGACAACACTTCCAGGAATACTCACTGTAACCCGATTATCCCAAAATGCGACATCCCCCACTCCCCACTGGAACCTCGCATGGATCTCCGGACTCGTCGCCACAACCTCATTCAACAATCCAATCACAGCATCGCTCTCGGTCTTCGGCACACCGATAATCTTGGTCACGAAGCCCGGGTTGAAGAAGAGTGACTTCCAGCCAGTCACTGGGTTAGTACGGATGAGTGGGTGCTCCGTGGTGACAGGGGCTCGGCGAACGGTACGGCCAAGTTCGCGCGTGCCCTGGGCTTGGAGGTCGGCTGAGTGCAGGGCGGTGAGTGACTCGAGGTACTTCTGCATGTAGGGCGAGAGCATGTCGTAGGCGGCGTAGCCCGAGGACCAGAGTGTGTCGCCGCCGCCGCCGACGGGTGGGCCGGTGAGGACTTTGAGGGAGGTGTAGGATGGCGGTTGGACTTCGTACGTGACCTTGTACAGTTAGTGTCGTGAAGTGCTGCTGGCGGTGGAGAAGTGGCTTACATCTGAATGCCACAGGAAAGACGACTTAAACAAAGCCCTCAGATCCGGCGAGTCTTCTCCCGTGTACACGACGTGCACATCTTCCAAGCCCTCGCGTCTCGGCACAGCCGTAGTGGAATGCTTGTGCAACTCGCCAAAATACTTCCCCAACTCACGCTGCTGCTCAATCCCAAAGTTCTTCTGGTCGCGGAAGAAGACGACGCCACGTGTAGCAATGAGGCGGGCGAGGTCGTTCTTCTGAGCGTCTGTGAGGTTGGCGAGGTCGATACCGGAGACTTCAGTGCCGATTTTGGGATTGTAGTCCCGGACGCCACTCGCTACGCTGAGAAGATTCTTGAAGCTGGAGTCGCCGAGAAGGCCTTTGTCGATATATGGGACTTCGGTGAGGGGGTCCCAGTGGAGGACTGGGAATCGTGGGCGGAGGTCTTCGTATTCATATGTTTCGTCGTGCTTCTGGATGGTTGTTCGGCCTGGGATGTAGCCGAGAGCGTTTGTTTGGGTGCCCTTGAGGGTTGTCTTGACGTTTGAGGGCGCGTTGGTGACCTCGGTCTGGACTTCGACAAGACCAGGTGCCATGGTGGCTTATTGTTGTGGGTGGCTTGACACAAGTCTGGGTACAATTGGAGAGAGACTGTCGACAGAACTCTGGACTAGCACCGCAGAAGAGATTGTGGGCTTAGCAAGATCGTAAAGAAGATGTTTCGAGTCGATGTTGGTGGCGGAAGTGGTAGTTGAAATATGAAAGAACAGATGTAGACTGCTTATCAAAGGATATATGATGGAGATATGGTCAATTGCAAACAGATCGATGGCGTGCGCGATGGCGTGATTGAGAGATAGCGTAATTAGGATAGGGCAAACGTGCACTCTGACCGCTAGTTGATGACAAGTGCATGATAGGAAAGAGCAGATTGTATTACTTATACGGTACTTGGAAGCCCGCCGGGGAATCCCATGGTCGCGCAATCGCACACCATAAGTCTTCCCCACAGTACTAACGCGCGTAGTGTGACTCCAGGAGGCGACCTAGACTGATTAGGCACAGGGACGAGTAACGTTGTAGGGCATCCTTGCATACTGCAGGAGGTACGTCGTCCGGGGTAGATCGCCGACTGCGGAGGACCGATGCGTGCTTGTAATCTTCGCCCAATACACTGACTCGAGGCTTCGCAAATAACCAGTCACAAACGAGCGACCGAACCGCAGAGGCAATATCGCTCACACTAAAAGCAGATGACCCCTGTGAATTTTGCTACTTTCTGTATAGAGTCTTCTAGACAACGTCTGACGTTGAGGCCGGAAGCAAGTTTGAAGATCGGCCAGAGCCGCGCTAGCCGCATTTGGAAAAGCGATGTCGATGGCACCATCTCAGGAGGCCATCACGACTTCGCCTATGTCAGGAACCGGCGCGTTTATAACGTCTTAGTCGCACAGATGCTGATGTGATTTTCCCTTACCGCATGATTACCTCCTGCTATCGCACACAAGCAAACATCGAGATTCATCCGTTCTGCTTCTCCTTCGACCGCGCCTATGCAGCATTCATTCATCCTTCTTCGGAGCGTACTCTGCATCTCAATTCCGAAGCATCCAGCGCTACAGGGATAAATGGCTCAGCTGCATGCTGCTAGTTTACAAAAGGATTGCAGTCGGCTGTACGGACGGACTGAGTGCGGAGTATTTGAGGGGACCACCGCTTCCACATGTACATGAAAGTGCATGCTGTACTATAGGTTCGACCGGGGAGATCTGCATTCACAGCAGGGTTTCGATCACGCTAGGACCGATGCCGGAGGTTGGGCGTGGTGATGAGGGGAGCGTTGATGGTGAGATTAAGCAGACTGTCAAATCGCTACGATTTGTCATCGCATGTGAGACAGGAGCATCCTGCTTCGCAACCAAGAGGGCTCGATGTGCTTCCATGAGGTCCAGGCGTAGAATCGTAACGTGCAGTTTACCACAGAAGGCCGGATGTAGACCAGAGAAAAAAGTTTCCTGCAATCAAAAGATTTCCCACAGGCTCACTTTCCCGTCTTTAGCACCTGCAACAACCCAATGCTTGAGTTGGACCTGCTCTTCCCTTTGCCGTTGCAGGCGACTCAGCCCGGTCTCCTTCCGGACAACGTTGTCGTTCCCAGCACCGTCAGCTGTCGAAGCTTCTTCGGGCCGTACAACGTCATCGGCCTCCAACACCACACCAAAATCCACAGCATACACGCCCTCCTTATGCCACTTCAACACTGCCATTTCTTTGAGTGTCTTGGTGCTGTAGACCCTGACTCGACTGTCCCAACCACCTGTTACAAGCAAACGACCGTCTGAACGGACGCAGAGTGACTGTTGCCCAGCGTGTTTTGTGCCGGTAGTCTTGTACGGAGACTGCGCTGATAACAGTACCGAGCGGCCCTCTGTTTCTCCAAAGTTCTCTCTATTGGGAAGCTGCGGGATACGATGGGTAGCGATGATTGCGTCTGCAGCCGAGGTGAAGTAAGTCGTGCCATCCGGTAAAGCGTCCAGCGACAGAATGGGCTGGGTGTGGGGTTGGCTCAAGTAAATGGTTCGCGCAACCGTTGGTATTGTCGTTCGTGTTCCAGCGTCCGCTAATGGACGTCGAGGTAGGAGATGCACGGCTGTGAAACCTCCCTCGTATCCGGCGACCACGAGCATATTCCTCGATGGCTGGTGGTGCACAAGCTTCACAGCCATGACCATACCTGCATGCTATTAGCGATTCGGACAGGGGTTATATTGGGACACGGATGACCACGTGGTAAATGTGAAGAAAGGTGCTAGACATTCCTAAAACCTGAACCCCGCTCGGAGGCTAGCTTACCTGTCTCTGTTGGCTCTACCCGTGGCACCACTGCCGCTAGCCTTTCGTCGGGGAATTGATAGACCTCTATCCTCTTGTCGTCCACCGCGGGCACGGCGATTAGGATGGGCTCGCTAGAACGAGTGGGTAGTGCAGACTGCGTTCCCGACGCCGTGCCACTCGGCTGCGTGTCAAGCGCGTGCTTGTCATAGCACATGGAAAGGGCACAGAAGTTCAAGGTGTTGACAGGTACTGAGTGTAGTAGCCATGGCTTCGGCCTGTGCGTGTCGGTTCCGTCCGCAGGGAGAACCGTTGACAAATTCGTTGCGTCTGTGGCACTGAATTGCCAGATCCTGAGTGAATTGTCCCGTCCATGGCTATGAACAGGTCAGTGGTCCGCGGAGCGCGCTGTGGAAGCATCACTCACGTTATCAGCTTCCCCGGACCCCACTCGGCAGTCCCAAGAATGGCGCCCTCGTGGGCCCTCCACACGGCGATGGGTCGTTTGGACTCCAGCCGCCAGTACACGACATAGCCATCCGCATCGCCAGTCACAAGGCACGTGTTGCGATGCACGATCTGGGCACTGTGGATCTGGGAGGTGTGGCCGCGGAAGACGTAGCTGGGCTGGGCGACGCCACGGGAAGCCGTCTGGCGCTCGATGTCGACCGTCATGGTCCGCGTAGGTCCGCGTAGAGCTGAGATGGGCGGCAGAGAGGCAGGCTGGGGCGATGATCGCCGCAAGGAAATGGCTGTTGGTTGCGTCAGAGGCCGAGGCCATATTCCATGTCGCAGCGGCATGGCGGCCTTCCGCGTCACAGAAGGCCTCTAGCCCCCAAGGGGAGACTGCAAATATTGCCTCGCTACCACACAGGCACGAATGCGCCGCCCGCCCGCCCGCTGTCCGCGCCGACGACGCTGGCTCTTCGTCACGCCTCGCACCTGTCATCCCGGCTGACGATTCGTCTGGAGCTGACGGCCTGCGGTAGGCGGCTCATGGCTGCTGGGATTCCCGTAAAAATAGACTTTGGCGGCCCCTGTTCGATTGCAGGCTTATCTCAAACCGTCAAGAAGACGCGAGCCATCGCCTGCGCCGTCGCCTACACCTCCCCAACCTGAGCGATCCACCTTCAACACCGACCACCCTCCACGCCCGCTCCCATCGCGACAGGCGTTCGACATATATGAACCGCCCTGCTAACGCCGCGCTGTCTGTCGCAGCATAGCACGCCGCGTGCAGATCCATGGGGCCGCGTCTCTTGCGCTGCGGCACCATTTCCCACCTGCAGACTGGACCGCGCGCCTCGGCTGTTTGCTCCATTTCACGACCGCACCAGCACCGGCACCACGCAATCGCAAGTTGGACGTGCTGCCTGCGTCGCGTTCGGTGAAAGCCGTGGTTTGCACCTCGAGACAGCAGGTACCGACGCCCCTCTGGCTACGCCTTGCGCACTCTCCATTCCAGCCATGGCCAGCACTGTCGCCCTGACCATGCTGGCGCAACGAAGTTCCTTCGCAGAGGCCGCGGCCGGGGAGCCGTCGACGCAGCAGATGGATGCCCACAGCGAAACCTCGGAAAGAACGCCACCTACGCAGCAGAAAGGCATCAAGTCGAAAAGGGTGCGCACAGGCTGCCTCACGTGCCGCGACCGCCATCTAAAATGCGACGAGGGCACGCCCGTCTGTATGAACTGCCTCAAGTCGAGTCGCAACTGCCAGCGCGGACTACGCATCAACTGGCAGGACACCCCGTCAAAGCACGTGCCATATCTCCTAGCCCAGTCCAACGACTGGTCTGTCACCTTCCAGGACGAATCCCGCGAGATCGCATCCGAGTACCAGGGTGGCCTGGAGCAGTATGGGCCACAGAAGAGGCCCGGGGCCTCGGAGCCGCAGGGGTACCACAACCATCGCACTCATCACCACCGGCCGTCGTATCCAGACGTCGCATTTCTAAACTTGAACAATCAGCACGACCTCCACCAACCGTCGCCCCAAAGCAGCATGAATATGCAGGTGCCAGAGCCCCAGGGAGCCGACTATCTCACCGACCAGAAGAAGGTCTTGTACATGCAAGTGTTCGTTGAGGAAATAGGCATATGGATGGATAGTATGGACTCCATGAAGCATGTAAGTTTTTGATGCCTCGAAAAGCCGTCGAGTTGATGTTGATTCCCAGTAGTTCTCACGGCTGCTTCCTTTTTACGCACTACGCGAGCCCATGCTTCTCAACGCCTGCTTAGCCTGCGGCGCCCGCCACCTCGCACTCGTCAACCCAAGATACAGTGACGAAGAGGCCCTACGCTACTACGAAAAAGCCACTAAATACTTACTAGACGCACTACATGATGCGAACAGAAACACCACCCTATGCGCCACCACAGCAGTCATCCTTAACGTTTACGAAATCATGTGCGAGCGAGCAATGCAGCGCATGAACCACATCGCCGGCGCCCGCGCGCTGATCAAAGAATGCCGCTGGAACGCCCGATCAGACGGCATCGGAGCCGCCTGCTTCTGGCTCAACGTCGGTATGGAATTACTCAGCTGTCTGCATTTCAACTGGCAGGTTGCATGGGACCCAGAGGAATGGGGCGTCGACATGGACCTGACGCAGGAGAACGAGCCCGGCCGCGAAGAAGTATGGACACATCGCATCGTCTACATTGTTGCCAAAGTCTGCAACTTCCGCTCCATCCCTCGCGATGCCAATATTCGACAGCAAGACCCGCAGCAGCGCTACGTCGAGTGGCTGCAACTCAAAGCGCTCACAGACACCTGGAACGAATGCATCCCCCGTACCATGCATCCCATGGGCTTCCTCCACCCTGGGCAAACCCTCTCTGGTTCCGCCTTCCCAGAAGTATGGCTCATCAAGCGCACGAGCATTGTAGCCCGTCTCTTCTACCACACGTGCATGTGTCTCCTCGCCCAGATCAACCCGCTCGTCGGCCGCGACGATCTCCACATGCAGGACATGCTCCAAGAACACGCGCAAATGATCTGCGGCATCAGCGCTCACGTAAAAGACCGCGGCGTTGCCTCGGTTGCACTACGATCTCTTGCCATCGCCGCCGAATGCCAGACCGATCGCCGCGCACAGGAAGAAGTCATTCAGATCATTGATAAGATTCGGCAGGAGACAGGCTGGCGTGTAGGCTTCATCAACGACGAGCTGCAGAAGAAGTGGGGCTGGAACGAACAGCAGGAGGTGCCACAGCAGCAGCAGCAACCTCTACAGGCACCACAACCACAGCCGCAGCAACAGGCTCCCCTTCCTATGATGCGTCCGGGGTATAATCCCCTCGCCGGCGTTGGATTTGAGAACCCGCAGCACCCGTATCAGGAAGTCTACGTCGCGCCTAATGTCAACAATATGATGCAGCACGCCGCCCACCACATGCAGCAGCAGCAACAAAACCAGTTTCCTCCCACAGTGCAGCAACAGCCCCAGCAGACCCACTTCCCGCCAAATGTCCAGCAACAAGCCCAGCAGAATCAATTTCCACCGAATGTTCAGCAACAGCCCCAGCAGCAACAACCGCATGATGGGTATTCTTTCTACTAACAGGTCCTCGACTCTTCCTTTCCTTGTTATCTCCTTTCCCCCGTATCCACGCATGTTGTACTACTACGCCTCCCTTTTTTCCGTCTTGGTTTCCCAAAAAGAGCGCTTTGCGATAGGTAATTTTTCACGATGGCGTTTGGGACGGGGCAAATACCTGTTGAGTTAAGACGCTTTTCTTAGTGATTGGACATCAAACATCTAGCGTGGTGGTCATCTGCTGTTTCTTTTTGTCTTCACTATGCGAATTACTGCATGGATGTGTACACGATTAGGCTGTTGGGAGCATGCATGGCTTCAGAATAATACTACATTCAAAGTTCAATCTCTTTGCTACCCTATGAAATCACGACATTGAAGTATGTCCTGCCGCAATCCTCATAACGCGACGAGCCGCACTCTTAGCCGTAGTCCTCACGACGATCGAGGTCATACGCTAGCTGAAGGCTCGGTCGGTACCGTGTTGAATTTGCCGTGCGCCTGCACCCTTATGCCTAGGAACAAGAAGAGCGAACTCAAAACATATTCTCCCCCTGTGGGTCGGTGAAAGCTTCAGTGGGTATCTCAGCTGCGTTATCTCGGCTGTCCGATCCGCTTGATCGTGACGAACACCCATTGTTGTTGAGCATGACATGCTGCGGTTGAGGTTCATCCTTGCGACACAACGATAGGGAGGGAGAACTGCGGCCTTTGGTGGTGCTGATTCCCGTGCTGCGGGGAAGCTTGGTGGGATCGATCGAGGTCGCGTATGTTGACATATGGATGATGGCACGATGCGGGAGACGGTGTGTTGACTTGATCTGTGGCATGGATTGTCGAATGTCAAGGTAAGACGCGTCGTATAAACGAATGATGGATCGATCATTAAGTACACAGGTGAGGCGACATGTTCAGTGGGTAGCTGAGACGATTCAATATGCGCATCGTGGGGTGAATTCCGCCTGTACACCGTAGTCGGATACGAATAGGCCTTTGGCCTTCTTTCGCTGCGAGGATCCTTGTATAGGACTTCGCTACCGGTCTAGCTTCAAGAGCTCTCCATACTGCGTGGGCCTAATCTTAAACGTCAGTCATCGCTCCATGTCTAAATTTCGCAACGCGCGGCGAAGAGCAAACTTACTGTCGACAGCCTCGCACAATGGGTACTCGTTTCTTTCCTCAGGGCACCGATGAACCACGTCGTATGGCGACGCGAAAGTATGGATTTCGCGTGGATACACCCATAGCTTCAAGAGCTCTCCGTAATGCGTAGCTGTCCTCGTACGTAAGCAAGTGCGTCAATTCAGTCATGTCGAATAGAATAGCTGACAGATCCCCGGCGGCGAGCCACACATAAGTCAAGCGGGGAGGCGTTTCTGTGACCGCTGGTATTTTGCAGTAGCGAGAAGAAGGAATGAGGGCCGCACCGAATTCATTTGTACACGGGTCTAGATCGTTTGTCGTGCAAGCGTGACGTCCATAGGAGAAAGCGGAGGCAGCCACGACTGTGTGCGCGGAAGTACCAGCGGCACGATCATCAGCAACATACGAGCGAAAACATGAGGCAACACACACGCAAACAATGGTATATTTTACAGCTAGTATACTGTTCACCTCGTCTCCGGCCAACCCCAAATCTCATTCCACCGATCCACGCCCAACTCAACAGGTCCATCGAATCTCCCGATTCTGGGGCCGCCAGTGCCGGATTCGGGAAGACACACCCACTCCCTGATACACCCAGGAACTTCCTGCTTGCTGTGGCTGACGCAGAGAAGGGCTTGGTGGTCTTGCAAGCCAGGCACCACAACAGCATCCTCTGTCGCTATCTTGCTCGGCAGGGGTTTTGGCCCGGCATCAGTGTAGTGCAATGCCATGCTCTCTCCGCGAGAGAGGAACAGTAGACATTTGTCGCGGACGAGGTCATCCATACCCGAGAACGCTTCATCTAGGATGACGATGTCGGGGTTGGAGATAGTGGCGCGGAGGAAGAGGGCTACGCGCTGGGCGGAGAAGGAGAGCTCGCCGAAGAGGGAGTGGGATGCCCAGTGTAAGTTTCCACGTGAGCTCTCGCCATCTTTGTGCTGCGGGTTTAGTTCTGCTTCGAACCAGCGGAGACAGGCATCGACACGATTCGAGGCCTCGCCATCCAGCCTTGGTTGGGTGATCGGGGTATCACTCCAAGCAGACTCTAGTGTCCGGCGCACAGATAGGTTCTTGGGGAAGAGCGCGTGCACCTCGGGAGAGGCATGGCCCATGCGAGACTGGATGTCAAAGATGGTGATACCAGGTACTCCCGGGGAAGGTAGTCTGGATCTTTGGAAGATCTTGACAGGGGCTGAGTACGTCTGGGGATGATCTGATGTGACAAGACTGATGAGCGTAGTCTTGCCAGAGCCGTTTGGTCCAAAGATGCCCCACCGTTCGCCGCGGCGGACATTCCACCACAGTCCGTCCTTTTGTGCGCCGTCGATCTGCTGTTCCCAGTCTCCAAGTACGGTGTTGGTGCCGTATCTGATACGAACGCCCTCCATCTCCACAATGGGCTCTCCAATGTTGGCCGGAGTTTTGTCGTGCTCTTCGTAGCCATCGCGGCTGAGCAGTGAATTGTCTGCTGCGGAACCTTGCCCTTCAGTGCTGCTTGCTTCGAAGTCGCCACGCTCAGATAGGTGCCGGCCAACCTCCCGAAGCTCGACCAGTTTCGGATCGAGTTCATGGCCTTTACCGTCTTGAGCGACAGTGGAATTCTCGATACCCTCATACTCCTGCTTCAGATAACGGAAAACCTCCTCTTTCGGCCCCAGTGTTTGCACATTCCCGTCTTCGCCTGCGTACACCACATGCGTGATCCACCCCGGAATAACATCCTGCGGTCTGAGCGACAGCACGATTCTCGGTGCGTTTGCCTCTGCCAACCGCTGTAGGACCTGCGATATATGCTGCGACACAAACGGATCCAGACCAATGAACGGCGCATCTAAGCAGAGTACTTCCGGCCGAGTCAATAACGCCTTTCCTATCCGTGCTCTTCGACTCTGCCCGTTACTCAGCGTGCTGACTGGCTTGTCAAAGAACCTCTCGAGCTCCAGATCCTTGACGACCTGCTTCATGACCCTCCCTTCCGGCGTCTTTTCTCGAACCACATCTTCACCGGGGTTCATACCCACGATGCCAGTCAAATAGTGAGCAAGCGTGAAGTCCGTCTCTTCTACTCTACTCTCGTATCGAGCCGAGAGATAAGCGCCACCGAAAGCTCTCCGCTCAACATCGAATCCCACGTATTCAATGGCGCGTTCCGGAGATCGTAAACTGGGATTCTTCTGGTGGATCTCGTCGCTGAGGAGATACGGATAGGAGCGAGCTACTGGCGGCAAACATATGAACTGGCCCCTCAAAATCTGCAAGAACGCGGTCCGTATGGTCGATGATGGACTGAGGATTGCCCATTGCTGATTCGGCGTCGCGAACGAAGGTAGATCCAGACTCAGATTGGGGAACAATGGCAGGTTCGGAGACGCGTCTTGTTCCCTTGATGTGGACGCTGGATGTTGACGATAGAAGGTAGCATTCGTGATACGCACTATAGGCTCCGAATGTAGAATCCTAGAGCTGTGGAACCGCGCAGGTTTCGATGCCGCAAACAACAGCGCTGGCGTTCGTCGCATGTCGAGTCCTGATGAAGTTCAGCCAGCATGCGACACCCAGGATGTTAAGTTTCTTGCACAACCGGTAGTATTGGTGTACCGTAGTCCCGCTGGGCGGAGACGAACCCGATTCCGCGACATGACGTTGGAGCCGTTGAGCCGAGGCTGTCAAAGTAGCGCAGCATCTACATGCCTGCTCGCATGAACAGCATACAACTTGTTGTTGGCGATGCTTCCTGCATTGCAGCCCTCACGGCCAAAGGTACCATCTCTATCCCTCTCATTCCTCCTCAAACTAACATACCAGCCACCGCAACAACGGCCCCAGCCAACCTACACCCATAACCAAACCCGCGCTATACACCAGACCCCGCAAACACACTCCTTACCCCACACACAGCTACTTCTTCCGTCGCCGCAGGCCCAAAGCACTTGGAAACCGCGATCGCAGATTGAAGCCATGCCTCCATTCGCTCCGTCGCCCTTCTCTCCGCCCCGCGCCTTTTATGATAGCGCAATCAGGCACCCTGTTTTCTTCACGGATGCGCTGATGAAACCGCCGTTCCCTATACCGCAGGTGGCGAGCCAGGGCTGGAATCCAGTCGCGAGTGGGTATATAACGGAGCAGAGGAAGAGGCAGGGCGATGGGGGGCCGAAGACAAAGCTATAAGGAAGGGTTGGCAGTGGGAGAGGGCGTGGGATGTCTGCAGTTGGTCACGAGCGTGAAAAGACGCAGGGTGATGGATGTGCATGTTTATAGGAGTTAAAGGCGCGCGCTTCATTCTTTCATTAGCTGCTGTTCGGAGATCTGGTATACATGCACTAAGCGTGAAAGCGTTATTAAGGGGGAGAATTGCGCACATCGTATGGCGACCGACAGGAGCAGTAAGGAGTAGGCAAAATACTTCAAAACGATTCATTCACTTCGGCGAGCCATAGTATGATCTTCAAAATCGTCCCCGTATTTGCGCTGTCTAGCTGACTTGCGCTTCCTGTTACGCTGTCTAGCTGATCTGCGCTTCCATACCACCGTGGTACGCTCGCCCCGGAGTTGCATATCGTGAGTAGAGTGATAGGTAATGCAGTCGCTGCCTCCAACGCCAAAACGCCATCCCTAAACATGCACCAAGAATGCGGCCCTGTTCTACACCGTGATGTACATGCAGCCAAACGCCATCCCATCTCATCATCATCTAAGTCGATTCCGGAAATCGGAACCCGACCAATTTTTGTACGGTCATAACCACAGCTTCACGAGTATTCTCCCTGTCTCAGCCTTTCCGAAATGGCCGTATGAGCATCTCAAGACTTGGTATTGGCACCCCGTTCATCCGTGTCCATCCGTCCTCTTCCGCTTGGCTGTCCCCCGAGCGCTCTAGCCTCTTATCCCCAGACTGCTTCTCCGCAGCATCTTTGCTGTCCGCAGTATTAACCGAGTATATGCCGGCTTTCTCAAGGTATGTGGAGAAGGTGGGATGCGTCCCCTTGTATATGCGGTACATCTCGTAGTTGCCCCAGCATAGGAAGGCGGTATTGAGGAAGATAGGTAGGACGGGTTTCTGCCGGTATATTACTTTGACGGTCGCCATTTCGATATGTGAATTGCGTTGACGGGCGGGGTGGCGATGGAGACGTGGAATGGAAGTGACGGCGGAGATGGTGAGAGCTGGTTGGCCAACAGCGCGGAGAAATAGTTCGATCACGTGAACGCTGGGGCCTTTCGCGACATCTACGTAAAACTTCCCACCACCACTCCCCTCAACCTCCTCGCCACGCCGTCCCCGCCGCCCGGGGATCACGAACACTATGGACGACTTCGCGAATCTCGAGCTGTTCTCGCTCGTGCAGAAAGTCACCGACGAAATCCGGAATCACGTTGGCGTTTCCGACAAAACGCTCGCCGAGTTCGTCATCGATCAGCATGGCAAGGTCAAGGGTGTCGCCGACTTCAAGGCACAGCTGGAGGAAATGGGCGCCGAGTTCCCAGAGAGCTTGGTCGCGAGCATCGACCGGTTGATCCTTACGATGCATCCAAAGTGCAAGAACAAGACGGCGAATGGAAAGGAGGCGCATGAGGAAGAGGGTGATGAGCGCGATCGCAAGACGCGCGTTTTCAAGGGCTTGGCGATTCCTGACAAGGAGGTGGATTACCAGGTTGCCGACCAGGAAGAGAGTGGCGTGGATGCTTTGGACGATACATTTGCGATGCTTGAGAGCCTAGGAGGGAAAGCTGCAGGCAAGCCAAAGGACAGGGCGTCACGGAAGAGGAACATGAGTCCGATTGGTGGCGATGAGCGAGATACAGGCAGGAACAAGCGCTACAGACGGTCACGGTCGCGGTCTCAATCGCGGAGTCCTAGGGGCCGGCGAGACGAGCGCAACGAGGAATTCGTCTTCGAGGATGAGTTCGGGCGCACCAGGACCGTCAAGCGACACGAGAAACAGCGCAACCGGAGAAAGTACCGCGACGAAGACATTGACGAGTTCCGCCGCCCGCCTACCCCCGAGCTCGATAATGACCCAGTCCTCTACAAAGTCTACGACGGAATGGTGACTGGGGTGAAGAACTTTGGAGCTTTCGTCAACCTGAAGGGTGTGCGGGGCAAAGTAGATGGGCTGGTACACGTCTCGCAAATTCAGGAGGGCATGCGGGTGAACGACCCCAACGATCTCCTTTCCCGCGGCCAACAGGTCAAAGTCAAGGTCATCAAGATGGAAAATGGCAAGATCTCGCTGTCCTTGAAAGAGGTGGACCAGCGAACTGGTCGCGACATGGCCCCGCAAGCACGCATAGGTTCTGGCGCGAACATGCAGGCCCTCGGAGGTGGTGACGTTGTTCCCGTCATTGAGGATGGCTTCAACAATCGGCGCAACGGAATACGGAAACGCATGACTTCACCTGAAAGATGGGAAATCAAACAGCTCATCGCATCTGGCGTCGTTCCCAAATCAGATTACCCGGATATTGACGAAGAATTCAACGCCCATATCAACGGCGAGGGCGGTTTTGAGGAAGAGGAAGACGTTGACATTGAGCTTACTGAATTTGAACCTCAATTCCTCCAAGGTCAAACACAAAAGTCTCTCGAGCTTTCGCCTATCCGAGTAGTCAAGGCGCCAGACGGGTCTCTCAACCGTGCGGCGATGCAAGGTGCTGCAATAGCACAGGACCGTCGTGAAGCGAAACAGCAGGAGGCTCAAGAGAAGGCAGCGCAGGAGGCCTCAAAGGTCGATCTTAGCAGTCAGTGGAACGACCCAATGACGGAGACGAAACAATTTGCCAGCGATCTGCGGAACACCCGAAAAGATCAGGCTCCTGAAGCAATACCCGAGTGGAAAAAGATCTCACAAGGGAAGAACGCTTCCTTCGGCAAACGCACCGACATGAGTATCAAGGATCAGAGGGAGAGCCTGCCGGTCTACAAATTCCGAAATCAGTTGTTGGAAGCGATTAAGACGAACCAAATTCTTATCGTTGTCGGCGATACTGGCAGTGGAAAGACAACACAAATGACGCAGTATCTGGCCGAGGCTGGCTATGGAAACGAAGGCATCATCGGGTGTACGCAGCCGCGCCGCGTCGCCGCTATGAGTGTCGCTAAACGTGTTGCCGAGGAGGTCGGATGTCGCTTAGGAGAAGAGGTTGGGTATACAATCCGTTTCGAGGACAACACAAGTGACAAGACGATGATCAAATACATGACGGATGGTATCCTCCAGCGCGAGATCCTCTTAGATCCCATGTTGTCCAAATACAGCTGCATCATGCTCGACGAAGCCCACGAACGGACCATCGCCACGGATGTACTCTTCGGCTTGCTCAAGAAGACGCTGAAGAGGCGGCCAGACATGAGGTTCATCGTTACTTCTGCCACCTTAGACGCCGACAAGTTCAGCGAGTATTTCAACAAGTGCCCCATCTTCTCGATACCCGGGCGCACGTTTCCTGTAAGTTTCTAGTCCATATACTACCAATATCTAAGCTGACATCAAAACAGGTTGAAGTACTTTACTCAAGAGAGCCTGAGGATGATTATCTTGACGCGGCTCTCATGACTACAATGCAGATCCATCTCACGGAGCCGGACGGCGATATCCTAGTCTTCTTGACCGGCAAAGAAGAAATCGACAACGCATGCGAGATCATATCGGAGAGAATGAAGGCACTTGGGCCGGAAGTCCCCGAGTTGATTGTCCTTCCAATTTATGGCGCACTTCCGACAGATACGGCAACGAAAATCTTCGAACCAGCTCCAAATGGAGCTCGCAAGGTCGTCGTTGCCACCAATATCGCTGAGACGAGTTTGACCATTGATGGTATCTACTTTGTCATCGATCCAGGCTTTTCAAAGCAATCTAGCTATGATCCCAAGCTTGGGATGGACAGGCTCCAGGTCACCCCAATCTCACAGGCCCAAGCTCGTCAACGAAGTGGACGGGCAGGTCGTACGGGGCCCGGAAAGTGTTTCAGACTCTACACCGAAGCGGCGTTCCAAAATGAAATGCTACCAACAACGGTACGTCATCCTATTCAAGCCTCCCTCCCGGTATCAAAAGCTAACAAGTAGTAGATTCCCGATATTCAACGACAGAATCTGTCCAATACTATTCTCATGCTGAAAGCGATGGGCATCAACGACCTCCTTCACTTCGACTTTATGGACCCCCCACCAACGAATACTATGCTCACTGCCCTCGAAGAACTCTACTGCCTCGGTGCTCTCGACGATGAAGGCCTCCTTACACGCCTGGGCCGCCAAATGGCTGACTTCCCAATGGATCCTTCATTGTCGAAAGCAACAATCGCCTCCGTTGGTCTTCAGTGCAGCGATGAAGTCCTCACAATCGTCTCCATGATATCCGCTACGCCAAACATCTTCTTCAGGCCAAGGGATAAACAGCAGCAAGCCGACCAGAAAAAGGCCAAGTTCAACGACCCGAGCGGTGATCACATCACACTTCTAAACGTTTATAATGCCTGGAAAACAAGCAACTTCTCCACACCTTGGTGCCACGAAAACTTCATCCAGCCCAGAAACCTAATGCGCGTGAAAGACGTGCGAACACAACTCCAACAACTAATGACCCGCCACAAACTGCCCCTAGTCTCTTGCGGCCGCAACACGATTAAAGTCCGACAAGCCCTCTGCTCCGGCTTTTTCCGCAACAGCGCTCGGAAAGATCCTAGCGAGGGGTACAAGACGCTCGTCGAAGGGACACCTGTCGCTATGCATCCTTCATCCGCGTTGTTCGGTAAACCCGCCGAACACGTCATTTACCATTCGCTGGTGGAGACGACGAAGGAGTATATGCATGTTGTGAGTGCGATTGAACCGAAGTGGCTGGTGGAGGCGGCACCGACGTTCTTCAAGGTGGCGCCAACGGATCGATTGAGTAAGAGGAAGAAGGCGGAGAGGATTGCACCGTTGCATAATAAATTCGCGGGTGAGGATGATTGGAGGTTGAGTGCACAGAAAAAGCAGGGACGGGGTGGGGGTGGAACTTGGGGGTAGTGAAGGGGTGGTGGATAGGAACAGGTTGGCGATTCTGGAAATGGAGACAGCAGTTGCGTTCAAGCTCATATTGATACCTAGATTGCTGATAGGAACTAGTTGGGGGCAAATCTTTCTGCGTAATCTGAGCAGTCGTAAATGCACATATTTCCGCCTGACTTTCTTGTGCCGAATAAATCACCTCTGGAAATCTCTCCTGCAAAGCAGATCCACTCAACGATCTAACAGATTTTAACACTAATGACACTACTAGCGCATAGCACATTCTATCGAGAGCTATAGCAATTAAGGAGCGGATAAAGTCGGTATTTATAAGTCTAGAAACTCACAAACACCACACTAAACTATATCCATCCTGTCATCCACATGTCGATGCGACCATCGTCTACCTATCACCCACGCTCTAATAGCACCCCACCACTTAATTGCAGTAATCGCTGTTTCCATCCCCATTGTTGACACACCTCCCATCCGTGCACTTATGCTGCCAGATGATATCTCCGTTCGACCCGCCCTTGCAGAAGAACGTCGAGTCGTTGATGTAGTTGTCGGCAGTGGACTCGCCGCGAGCGCGGAGCTCGGCCGCGATCTGAGCGAAGTAGTTGCCTACACACGAAGAGCGAATAGTTAGCGTACGAAGGAAAGGAGGGACAGTATGAGTGCCATGGAATGAGGTGTTGGGAGAAGGAGGTGGGCGTTTACCTCTGGTGAGGAGGGTGCGGCCGCAGTACACAAGTCCAGTCTTGCAGTTGGCTGCGAGCACGAAGGAGCTGCTGCTTGCGAGAGCAAGGGCGAAGAGAGTGGTGAGCTGCATGTTGAGTGTTGGGATGGAGTTGAGTAGGTCTTGATGGAGGAAGAGTGAACTGTGGGTTGAATGATAGCTTCCATTGACGTCCAGTGCCTCTCCTTATATACCTTGAACTCACCAGTCTAGTAGACAATCCGGACCATTCTAATGCCACACCGACGAACCCGCCCCCAGCATCACGTCGACTCTCGACCCATCTTCAGATGCTTCATGTCCGAAAGCCCCATCCAGCCAGAGCTATGCACCGAACCCATATCCTGCAAAGAGCAACGCTTCTCACGATAGAGTCAGATGCAACGCAGTGTTCTTCTCGCCGCCGGCAAAAATACACCATCACAACACTAGTGTGAACCGGTAAGTACGGTGTGCACGTACGATGTGGGCCATTTAATAAACGCGGCGCAAAATACTTTCTTAAAGCTTGGAAATGAGGTCCATGCCACATGCTACATACATACTGTGCGACGACCCTTTTGCAGTTCCTAGTGTAGCCCGACTCGCCTAGCCCTGCACGGAAGTCTACAAACTGTGATTCTATATGAGCGCTTGAAGTATGTGCTCGGAGCATGGGGCTGTATGCGGCTGATTGTGGGGTCAGGGTCCACCTTGTAGATTACCCGTCGGGCCGCGCCTGTGCATCAAAACGGAAGATATGGTGCCGGGATCTGTGAACACACATGACAAAAGTGAGAGAAACTGAATTCACATCGTTGGGCCAGGTATCCTCCTTACCAAAAACTCATCATGTATACACCGCAAGAGATCGTTTCACCTAACACCGCTCTCACGATATCCACTCATATCCATTATCGACTCCTCGCAAACACGGAGTTATGATTCAGTACATGTCATACTCAAGCAGGGTAATGCGATGGGTGTAAGGCGGTGAGTGTAAAACGGATGGTTGGCAACAGCTTTCATTTCTGAATTAGGATTGTGGGGCCGGATGATAAGTTCGCTGAATGTGTTGTTTGCAATAGTGCCTAGTCGCGACTGTACTTAGTGCCTGTCGCGACTGTACTTAGTGCCTCTCGCGACTGAAGTGCGTTGGTCTGGTTGGAGGAATTTCGTCCATGGCTAACGATTTGGGTCTAGGTGCTTCCGGCGTGACCTATTATTTCCTCTCGAACACGAACGCACACTCCTTTTCGATCGATTGGGGGCGTAAACGGAGCGGAAATGCTTGAGAAAGAGCGAAGAAGGCGCCAAACGGTCCGACCGAAAGTCGAGCTCGACCCATTGAACAATGGCATAGGACTAGCGGTCTCAGTCCTGGAACTTAAGGCTATAGTACTAGTCGCCGGGTCCAAACCACCCGGCCACAGTACAGTCATTCCGTGCGTAACCGTCCTAGCCGGATCCACTAATTTCGACATCTTCATCATGGTAGTCGCCGCCGACCTAGCCGCAATATCTGAGAAGTACTTGGGCCACGTGCGTCGTTACCAGAAGCGTCAGGATATCAGGGAGTGTACTAGCGGTGCTAAGTTCCACGAATTGACCTTCCTAATTAAGGCCCTCGCACTCGGTGGGTGGATAGCTTTGGATTTCGGGGTTCTAGGGAACCTCGGCGGACAATGCTCACCCTAGAACGTCAGATACGTGCATCCATAGTGATACGCTTGACCTATACCAGCGTTGTAGCATATATTATGCTGCAAGCACTTATTCCCGGCTTCGCAGCAGGAGTTGTGCGGTGGTTTGTTAAAGGTCCAGCAGTAAGTTATATAGTCCGGGGCGAGTTTTTCACATTGGTGTAGTAGCGTTGTGGGGTTGAGGATGTAGAGAAAGCGAGGGTATAAGTAGGGACGTGCTTGTGGGGAGAAAGGGGTCATGCTGGCACGCATAGTGCACTTATGGTGAGGCTTAGTGTTACGGATGAACCGGCAGAGTAGTAGACCGTAGAGCGAACCGTCTCCAAGAAAGGTAGAGGGGAAGTTAGGGGAACGTATTTACTACATATGATGCTTGGAAAAAGGAAACATTGATTTGGAGCTCGGTGCTTATCATTTTTGGCCACGGTTAATTCGTTCCTCTCGCTACGCCCGGCCGTGTAGATGTGGGAGGATGGAACATAGCAATTAAGGGGCGAACAAAGTTGGAATTCCCGGGTCTATGGTCTATAAATCAACGAAAACGACACTAAACTATCTACATCTTGCCATCCACATATTGATGCGGCCATCGCCCACCCATCGCCCACCCATCAACCACGCTCTAATAACATCCCACCACTTAATGGCAGAAATCGCTGTTTCCCTCCCCACCGTCGACACACCTCCCATCCGTGCACTTGTGCTGCCAGATAATATCTCCGTTCGACCCGCCCTTGCAGTAGAAGGTCGACTCATTGATGAAATTGTCGGCAGTGTCCTGGGCGCGATTGCGGAGCTCGGCCGTGATCTGACCGAAGTAGTTGCCTACACATGAAAAGCGAATAGTTAGCGTACGAAGGAAAGGAGGGACATTATGAGGGACATTATGAGGGCCATGGAATGAGGTGTTGGGAGAAGGAGGTGGCATTTACCTCTGGCGAGGAGGGTGCGGCCGCAGTACACAAGTCCAGGCCTGCAGTTGTCTGCGAGCACGAAGGAGGTGCTGCTTGCGAGGGCAAGGGCGAAGAGAGTGGTGAGCTGCATGTTGAGTGTTGGGATGGAGTTGGATAGTTCTTGATGGAGAAAGAGTGTTGGGATGGAGAAAGAGCGTTGGGATGGAGAAAGAGTGTTGGGATGGAGAAAGAGTGTTGGGATGGAGTTGGATAGTTCTTGATGGAGAAAGAGTGAATTGTGAGTTGAATGAATAGCTTCCCTTGACGTCCAGTGCCTCTCTTTATATACCCTGAACTCACCAGTCTAGCAAACAATCCGGACTATTCTAATGCTATACCGAAGAACCCGCCCCCAGCATCACGTCGACTCTCGGCCCATCTTCAGATGCTTCATGTCCGAAAGCCCCATCAACTTTGCACCGATCCCATATCCTACAAAGAGCAATTCTCCTCACGATAGAGCCAGATGCTTCATGTCCGAAAGCCCCATCCAGCAATAACTTTGCACCGAACCCATATCCTACAAAGAGCAATCCTTCTCACGATAGAGTCAGATGCACCGCAGCGTTCTTCTCGCTGCCGGCCAAAAATACACCATCGCTACACTAGTGGTAACCAAAAAGGACAATGTGCAACGTACGATGTGGGCCAATCAACAAACGCCGCGCAAAATACTTGCTAGCTTGGAAATGAGGTCCATGCCACATGCTGTCGTGGCTGTCTACATAATATACGAAGACCCTTTTGCAGTTTCTAGTGTAGCCCGACTCGCTTAGCTCAGCACGGAAATCTAACGTGTTTTACCACTCATCCGGACACCCCAGTCATCCGGACGCTCTGAAACCCACCAAAAATCGTAAAATCTAAGCCCTAATATCTTAACAACGCCATGATAATAAAGCCTAAAAGTTAAATGCTAGACTTGAGTATATATTGTAAAACTCTTACCAGTATCTAAGAACAAGAGGTTTATTATTACTCAACATATTAATATTCTGGACCCCAAACATGATAAAACTACGACTTCTCTAGATAAACGAATAACCTATCTATTGTCTATCTAGAGTAGAGTCTAAGAATGGGTATCGAATAGGCATAAGGCGTTGTGGAGATATCAAGGCTCAGATTTTGCGATTTTTGGTGGGTTTCAGAGCGTCCGATGACTAGGGTGTCCGGATGAGTGGTAAAACACATTACAAGCTGTGATTCGATACAAACGCTTGAAGTATGTGCTCGGAGTATGTGCTCGGAGTATTGTATGTGCTCGATGAGGCACTGTGCGGCTGATTGTGGGGTCAGGGTCCGCCTTGGGGATTTCCCGTCGGGCCGCGCCTGTGCATGAAAACGGAAGATATTGCGCCAGGTTTTATGACCAGACATCACACGAGAAAATTTGAATTCACATCGTGAAGGCCATGTATCCTCCTGCCACAATTCCAATCATGTATACACCGCAAGAGATCATTCCACCTAACACCGCCCTCCTCACTCCATATCCTCCATACCCATCATCGACTCCTTTCAAACACGACGCCAGGTTTCAGCATACTCATTCGAAGGCTTTCAGCAGGTCGGGTACTATCATACTCCGCAAGGTAATGCGGTGGTTGTAAGGGGGTGAGTGTGAGACGGGCTTGGTAATAGCTTTTATTTCTCGATAATGGTTGTGGGCCCGGATGGTAAGTCCATTGCATGTGTTGTTTGCACAGTGCCTAGTCGCGACTGCAGTGCGGTTGGTCTGGTTGGAGAAGGATTCTGTTTATGGCAGGCGATGATGGTCTAGGTCCTTCCGGCGTGACCCATTATTTCCTCTTGGGCACGAACGCGAATTCCTTCCGATCGATTGGGGGCGTAAACGGAGCGGAAACGCTTGAGAAAGAGCCTCATACCGACCGACCGGAAACCCCAAGACTCGCCTTTCTCTTTCCATTGGTCGAGCTCGACCTGTTCAAAAATAGCGTAGGGCTAGCGGTCTCCGTCCTAGTAGCTGAGGCCGTGGTACTAGTCGCCAGGCCCGAACCACCCGGCCACAGTACAGTCTTTACGTGGGTAGCCGTCCCAGTCGGGTCCGCTGTTTTCGACGTCTTCATCGTAGTGGTCGCCGCCCACCTATTCGCATTATCTGAGAAGTATTTGGGCACGTCCGTTGCTACCGGAAGCGTCACAATATCAGATATTGTACTAGCTGCGTTGAATGTCACGAATTGACCTTCCTGATTGACATCCTCTCACTTGGGCAGCTTTGGGTTCCGGGGTCCCAGGGGTGTGTGGGTACAGCAGATCTTGCAGTTGTCTGGGTGGTGGAAACCTGTTGTTCGCATTCGGAATAGAAGTCAGTCAGCAATTTGGATAGCTCTTGGATGCACGCACCCAAGTATTATCCGGCGTCCTAACCATTCTATCATGGGCCATGCTGGCACGCATAGTGTCCGTATAGTGAAGCCGTGGTAGAGTCGTCAAAGGGAATGTGAAAGGAGATTAGTGTTACGGATGAGCTGGCAGAGCAGCAACGCAGAGCGAACCGTGTCCGAGAAGGATGGAAGGGAAGGCGGGAGAAGGTAATGAGCACGTGTGGTGCTTGCAAAAAGGAAATTGATCTGGACCTCGGTGCTCATCTTTTGAGACACTATGGTACTTATATCTCTCATGGACCCATTGCTCTTTGATGGAACACACGCCAGGGCGGCTCTGTGATGTTTGGCTATGGTCGATTCGTTCCTCTCGCTACGCCCGGCCGCGTAAATATGGGAGGATGGAACGTGGTAGCAAACGGCCGCTCTTTAGAAATTTGTGAGTAGTGGAGAGCCGCTCCATCATCGCTAAGGTATCCCTTGTTCGGTCTATTTGGTCTTCACTCGGTAAGCCACTCTGGTTTATCGAAGACAAAAGTTGGACACCCTTTTCCATGTGGTAGTGGAACGGTGAGATGCTTACCATTTTAGCAATTGATTTCAAATTTAAGTCTGGCGGCACCCCTGCACCGACGTCGAAGTATGATGAGAGCGCGAGAGAATGATTCCTATGCACGTAAGTAAGAAGCGGATCAATAGATCAAATGTCAACCCGAATCGTCCAAGAGGTGCACCGGACCAGCAGTGACTCCACTCAATTGTCCCTATATACTGTAGGCGTTCTCGTAAATCTAAGCTATGTCGTCAGTCATGCCCGCAAGAACACCTGCCCCAATAATGCCTCCATCAAGTGCTTCCCTGAGCACTACCTTCTTGGATGTATTCGTGGGCGACCCTTTCGCGACAAGCGTATCAATCCACTTCTGGCAGGTCTCGAGCCATTCCGGGTATTGCGAGATCGTGCCGCCGGCAAATGCAATGACCAATTCCTCTCCTACGTCCTCTTTGTGTGTCCCGTTGCCATTCTGTGTCGTCTGACCGTCGCGATCTAATCGGATGTCATGTACACAGTCCAGCAGGCCGACACAGGCTGCAGCAATTAGGGCCGATGAGCGTTGTTGCACCGCATAGGCTATGTCGCGTAGCAGACCTATTCGTGTAGGTGTCCAAGAAAATGAGTCGGATGATGGGTACTTCTCGTTGAGCTTTTGCACCAATACGTTGTCGGGAGCTCTGGCTATTACCTCAGATAAGAATCTCGTCTGTATGGCGTTCTTCTTTTGTAAGGAGGGCGGTAGTTGTGATTCCGAATCCTTTGACAATACGTCTACGAAGACTAGCCGCACTATTTCGCCGAGGTATCGACCTGCCGTCATGTATTCGAACGGTTGGAATCCAGGTGCATCGCTCTGCGCGTCCAGTATCAGGTCCCAGGGAGTTTTGATGTTCAAATCTAGAAGCGGTTTCTCGGACCCATTTATCGTCCATTCCGTATTGATGACTACCGTCTCAACGTTTTCAGGATCGGCCAGGTCGGCCTTTTTGGCAGGGTGCAGGTTTTCCAGCTTCATAGGCACTGTAGCATTCGTGCCAGTGCCCACGATAAGTCCCATCGCAACCCGACTATTGGGAGCAGCCTTTACGCCGTACGCCAGAGAAGCAAAGGTTGCGACGGTATCGTTGGTTATAGCTGCTATTCGGATCCTTGGTAGTCGCGATAGCCTCCTCTTCTTGCTCGACTGCTTATCTTCGCCGTGACCATTGGTGAGATCAGCCGAAGACTCAACAATGTGGCGTTGATAGCCAGCCAGTAGCATCTTGCCAAGATTCAAGTCAGAGGTTATGGCGAAGCCTTTACCCATGGGCAATAATGTGGCTTCCGAGAGCCGCTTTTGGCTGTAGAAACGTCAGGCTTGCTGAATCTGAGATGAAGATGTCCCTGGTACTTACGCCATAGGGAAGCTGAATGTAATGCCCAGCAGCAGCTCCTCGCTGAACGGTGACTCGACAGACGCAGATACCTGCGCTTCATTGAGCGCATCTGTAAGAATTTCGGCTATGCAATCGCCTATCCACGCAAACAGATCCTCCGCCTTGTCCATCTTCAGATGATCTCCAATCGGCCAACTCTTATCGTGTGATCTCTTCACCTTCTCCGGTGGTCCTCTCCCCTCCCGCTGAACGTCATCCTCGATCTCACCGACAAGTTCAATCAATCCGACTCTTAAATTCGTCCCACCGACGTCAATGCTAACGAACTTTCCCTTCTCTTTCCCGGTTGGAAGTGCCGTCACTGGTGTTATCAGGAACTGGTCCAACGACGTCTTAGCAAGACTCGAATACGTGTCCGAGAACCGGACCGCTAGATCAAGTAACGTGCTCTCATTGACGCAATCTGTGAATGCTGCAATAGCTTTGGAAGCCTCTTCGGAGCGTTTTGAGAATGGGGAATTCGCCATAATGTACTGCCTGGGGCTAAACGGTAAGAGATATGAACACGGAGACAGCAGGGAAAGACAAGGCTCGATGGCGCCACAGATGCATGCGATGCTGACTTGACTCATACAAGGGGCATCAACGAAAATAAGTTGAGCCGCGCGGCATAGGTCCGCAGAAGGGCCGTCAGAAGGCGAGGTCGGCTGAATCGTCGTAGGAATAACGAGGGTCAAAAAGTCGGGATGGGGGGCAGCATCGACCTCGGTGGTACAGCCCTGCCGTGATCGGCTTCCCAGTGTTGTGTTTAGGTACGAAGCGCAGACTAACCGCTTCGGGCTGGGCCGAGGTGCGTGGGGGGGAGCTGTGACAGCTGCTCGGTCATGTTCTCCGCAATCAAGGTCGGCGCGCTGAAGAGCATTTCGACAACTTCACGCACTGCTTACTCGTGATACATCGTCAGTCAGCAGTACTGCAGACCTGAAAAGACCAGACCGCCATACCTTCGCACACACGCGCCCCGCCCACGATGGAGAAAGCCCCCCTCCTCCCGCAAACCGAGGGCACCGACGAGGCCGCTCCTCGCCACCCGGCCACCAAACGTCCCAGCTACCTCCACGCTGCCACTATCGCCATAATCCTGGGTATCTTTTGGTTGTCGACGACGAGATGGAATTGCGGACACAGCCATCAGGTCATAGACCAGGAAACACGGGTGCCACTCGAGGTGCACATAATGTAAGCTCAAGGAAGGGCGGCTGATATCTCGCCTTCCCCGAGATCTAACGTAGGAGTACAGGTCAAAATGTCCAGACGCAAAGCTCTGTCTCCAAGAACTCGTGATCCCCGCCATGGCCAATGTATCCGACAAAGTCGACTTTAGGCTATCCTTTATCGGAAAGTAGGTACTACCTGCATATCTACCTGCATCACCCCTGCATGTCTGCCCAATCCTCCAGCCCTATACTAACCCCAACTCCAGAACCACCGAAGAAGACGACGGCGTTCAATGCATGCATGGCCAAACAGAATGTCTAGGCAACATCCTCCTTCTCTGCGCCGCCTCCGTATACCCCGATCCGAAGATCTACCTCGGCTTCACTGGCTGCCTCATCCGCGACTACACACAAATACCGAAGAAAGAGCTGATTGAGGATTGTGCGCTGGAACATGGGATGAGCTTCGATAAGCTGAATGATTGTATGAGCGAGGACAATGGGGCGTATGGGATGGGGCTGCTGCGGGATAGTGTGACGAGGAGTAGCGATTTGCACGTTAGTACGAGTTGTACAGTGCGGTTGAATAATAAGACGAGGTGTGTGACGGATGGGGGGAAGTTCAAGGATTGTGAGGGGGGAAGCAAGCCGAAGGACTTGATCCATGATATCAAGACGCTTTACAAGGAGTAGGGCTAAGCGCATCGTCCATAGTGTTCGTGATGTGGGCGTTCTGAGGACGAGAAAAGTTGATTTTGATACCCATTGTTCCAAGGTGGCTAGATTGTACTGTACAAATGACATGGTTATATTACCACGGCACCGATCACTTTGGCATGCGGATGGCTCGTTTGACCTCAGCTGCACCTTTCTTTTAGGTCGTCAATAGATATTAATCCAGCATCCAGCCGCCATAACGCCATAAATGCAAGTCCAACCCATGCACCATGCTAACAAATACCGAAAATGACCACAACAACCTTCCACCCCCACTACTGAAACTCTCCAAACTCCCCGTCATCAAATCCCAAGTCCTGAGGCTTCGGCTGCTCAAAATTCTGCCTACTCCTCCTCCGCTCCTCCTTCACGCTCTTCGCGCTCGGCGGCGGCGGCAAAAAGGACGACCCTCCACTCCCCGGCGGCGGTTTAATGCTAAACAGCGCGTCCTGATCACTCTTCTCCTGCTCCGGCGGACTCCGACCCTCTTCCTTCCTCTCCCGTCTCCCCTTCAGTCCACCCAGATTGATCGATATAGTCTCCCCTTCCTTCAAGCTGAAATCGCGCTTCGGCTCCTCAACAGGCTTCTGACTCGATTTCCCAGACGCAGAACCAGGCGCATTGGGATTCATTTCGAATCCCAACACCCGCCTCGCATCCTGCAGCACGATATTGAAATCAATCGCCTCACTCCTCTCTTCGAATCCCATTCCGAGCACCGCCTTCCTCCCCTCCCCCACAACCGTCACCGCAAAAAACCGACTGCTATCCAACGCCTGCTCGACGACCCCCGCACTCGTATACGGCGCCGCGGCGAACAGCTGGCCGTTGGAAGAGTCCTCGAGCAGCAGCGTTGTGCTTACTTTTTCTGCGGCGTCATCGTCGGCGGTGGGGGCGGGGATCGAGGTCTCGAGGATGCGGAGGCGGGCGGTGAAGATCTGGCGCTTGTTGTTGTCGGCTGTCCATTGCGAGGCTTGGTAGCCTTTGGTTGAGGTCAGGGGTGGGATTTGGTAGACGTGGACTTGCGGGGCGAGGTAGAGGATACGTTGGATGGCATTGGGGGGAAGCGGGTTGCCGGTTAGGGGGTCGGTGTTCATCTTGTAGTGTAGGACTGGGGTGCCTTGGACTGTATTCAGGTGCGCGGTTCTGTGGAGAGGTGGATGCGTTGCTAGACTTTCTGTGAGTGTGGGTTGAGGGCAGTAGTGGAGCTCTGCGAGTCACGGCGGGGTAAGTTTACAGCGGGCGAGCCGGGAATGCGGAGATCTGAAGGTGAAACGGCAGTCAAATCGTCAGCCACAGCCGCGCGGCGATTGTCGAATGGGCGTGGTGGAGGGATTGGAGCGCGCCGAGACATGTTCGCAGGTCTTTGCCTGGAACTGTGAGAGTCGGTGATGAGCTGGCAGTGCTTCCTGCAGGGCATCACATCCTTGTACTCATGCATATATGTATTGACCCCGCCATCACGTGGAATATTATTCACAGCATGGGTGATGAGCTGCTTCTGGGTGCTAGATGGGCAATTGTAGTGTAGTGTCTGTATCTTCTTTCTTAGTCTATCCCTTCGTAAAGGTCGTGTCTATGCTCTATATCTTCGTGTAGTGTGAACTATAATGTGCATGCCCGCATTAACTCATTACTTCGTCGTCTCCTTCGCCGGAGGGACGCCTGCTTGTCCCGACTTGTATGCTTCCCAGCCCTCCTTTGCAGCGTCTTGTGCGGTGCTCTTGCCGCCAACAATCTCCTTACACTTGGCCAAAATGGAAGACCAGTCATCGAAAACGGTGAATGGCACGTTCTCCCGCGCACAGTACGTGACGAGATCGCGACCCTTCTTCGCGAACAACAGATCGGTTTCCCGCGCGGCGGATAGATCTGACACGCCGTCGCCGGCGTAGAACATGGTCGGTCGTTCGCCCTCGGGGAGCGACGAGTATTGGCGCAGGCAGACCGACTTGTCGTGCGCGAACCCGCTCTCCGGGTGTCTGTAAGCGATCTTCCAGCCGCCCTCCTCGTCGATGGACTTCCCGTCTCGCGGGACAACGTAGTTACCCAGCACCTGCATTTTCTCCGCCTCGGGACCGATAAGAGTCTTCAGCAGGGCCTTGATGATCGGTTCCATTCCCGACGACAGCACAACAACAGGGACGTTGTTCGCCTGCGCCCACTCGTAGAACTCGGCAAAGTGCGGGTCCAGCTTGATGTTGTCGACGAGGTACTGAATGCACTCGTTGTAAGGCTTCGTGACGCTGTCCATCATGTCTGTGAAGGTCTCGGCGAACGTCATCCTGTCCTCTAGACACTCCTTGTTCATGGCTTTGCGGCGTTCCGTACCGTAGCCGATGTTGTCGGTGAGGAAGTCATTGCTGTCTTGGAGGGTGATGGTGCCGTCGAAGTCAGTAAAGAAGATGAACTTTGGCGCTGTTAGCATTCCGAGCGTCGGAACGGGTAGTGGGGTTGTACTTTAGGGTTTGTCTGCATGGCTGGGAGGGTTGCTGCATTTTGGACCCCCATTTTGAATTGATGTGAGAGTGTAGAGTTTGATGGGTGGAAAGGTGTTTGTTGGAAGTGTTTGTATCGAGTGGACTGTCAATGTTCTGAAGCGTTGAAGAAAAGTCGGTGATTGCGCCTAAACAGGGATCCCGGAATGACGCGGAAAACGAGACGAGCGATAGATTGGCGAACAGCCTTGGCAGGCGTCAAAGCTTCGCGTAGAGCTCCATCTTTTCTTGGACCTCGTCGGTCATCGTCTTCCGCGTCCGATGTGAAGTCCATACAGACAATAAGTATGAGGCCCCTGCTTCAGCATGCTTCACGCTCTGTTTTTGCCAATGCTGCCATCATAGCACCATCTCATGCGTTGCGGCCATTCGTTCGAAATGTCGCCCGGTCGGCTTCGAGTACGCCGTCGATATGCGCCCAATGTCAACATCGCACATCCGTAGCGATTGCCGCAACTTTTAGGAACAAATTGACCTCCAAGCCTTCGAACGTATTCCGGCGGCACTTCCACCAGACTCCCAACGATGAAAGAAAACCAGACGATAAAGAGCGCGCCACAGAGACCTCCGTAGAACCGAAGTCGACTCCAGACGTCATCGAGCTTCCACCAAACAGCACTGTCGAACCCACAACAGCAGAGACGAGGCCTGAGCCAACGAAAGATGAGAACGTCGGGAGTATACCTAGCGTTCCGGCAGAAGACCTGCCGTCGCATCGGGAAGCACAAAGGTGGGACTTTTCCAAGCGGTTGACGGAATTGATGGATGAGGTGCTGCCGAAGCTTGCCGTTGTCACGCAAAAGGTCAATACATTGACTGGGACGGACTATTCGGGCATTGAGGCGCTCAAGAGGGAGATCAAAGAACATGGTACGTGCAATGGATAGAGATGCACACGTTGCCATCTAACAACGGCACAGAAAACCTCGTAAAAGCACGGCGCGCCGCCATCGAAGACTCGAAACATGCGCTCGACGCCGCCATGGCTCAGCAAGCATCGTCCCAGAAAGAGGTCGTAGCCCTGTTGGAACGAAAGCATTCATGGTCGGCAACAGACCTCGAACGATACATGTCTTTGATACGGTCGGAGCACGTGAACGACCAGGCGGTGCGGGAAGCCAAGGAGGCAATCTCGACTGCTGAAAACGCACTGGAAGAGGCTCGCGCGCAGCTGGAGAGGCGAGAACGGGCACAATATCATGAAGAGCAGATCTGGAGCGATACCATTCGGCGTAATAGCACCTGGGTCACCTTTGGCCTCATGGGTCTCAATATCTTCCTTCTATTAAGTTCCCTGGTCATATTCGAGCCGTGGAGGAGGCGGCGGATGGTGCGAGAAGTCAAAAATGCGTTGGAAGCTCACAAGGTAGCGCTTGATGCTACAGTTGCGGCCGCATCCCCAACTCTAGCTCTTGCGGCGTCGTCCAAATCTCAGGTTTCTGCGACATCACCCGACCCTCGGGTTCCTGCACCTACTGCCACTATCGAGACCGAGGCCGACAAAGCACTTGAGGCTGGTGAGACTGTGCAAGTCGGAGAGATCCCCGTTACCACAAGCGAGCCGACAATCTCGCCGTCTCCTTTTTCACCAAAATTGGGCTCTGTAGTCGAGGAGATTGATCCCATTCAGGATCAGGTACCAGATACGACCGCCGAGCCAGCAGTCCCAGGAGCAGCTCCTCTCACGCCCGAAGGCGTGGTACCCCAGGAAGCCATCAACATCGAGGAGGAGGTGAAAGCCGCGACTGAGGCGACCCCACAAACCTGGCAAGAAAAGATCTCCTTTGTCGCACACGATGTCATAAGCGATCGTCTCGTCTCCATGCGGAGAGTCGATTTCACCACCGCAATACTCCAGAGCGCAGCAGCAGGTGCGGTGGTTGCCGCAGCGGCCATCGCGATAGTCTTGAGGCCGCGGTGAGGGAAGATACCGCCATTGTACGAGCGGCGAACCTCAATCTCCGTTGCAGATGTTGTTCTACCCCATGCTTTTGGGGTCTTAACTTCGCAGCTGATAAGGAACGGCGCGATGTTGTATGAATACGTAATGTATATAGCTGTAAAAACTAAATCCTACACACAGAGCCAATCGCCACCATTCGCGGTCGTCATTTCTTCAAGACATCGGGGGGCCGAAATTCGCGAAGGGACAGTTCAGATGAACGACTCTCATCTTGAGGCTGCGCTTAGACCACATCGTATCAACCGATACTGCTCTTGGTTCATCGGAGAGCGAGTTCAGCCATGCTTGTTCATGTGTAGCGAACTGCATGTTTCAGCCTTGACAGGTCTAACAGGTCGGCTCTCAGATCGTGATATCAGTCTTGCCCAACTAAAGGTGATGGATCACTCCGAGTGCAAAGCACCATAGCACATCACATGAAGTTCACCCTCTCGTGTATATCGTTGCACGACGTCGATGAGTCAACTGACCAGGGCCGCACATCTACAAAGTCCTCAATCGGTTATTCCGTGCGAACCTTGGACGAAACGGCCACCACTGAGTAAAACTCGGACACCTTGCTCTCACTGGCCTCCGGCTTACATCCTCCATCCGGCCTGCGATGACGATAATCTCCAGATGCGGTGGAATGGGTCAGCTGTTTTCACTTTTCAGCCCGCAACACATGCACAGAACCACACCATAGCTGAGTCCGACCAATGATGAAATCTCTTGCGCGATTTTCGCCGCAACTCATCGAACTGCTCGAAGCCATCACATAGCCGTTATGGCGTCTGGTAATGGCGAGGCTAATAAAAGGCATCTGGACATGAGGCTGCTGCACACACAGCACGCCTCCGGAAAAGCAAAGAAGCAAAGAAAGCCTTGCCCATCCAACGCCCTCACCACGCACCCGTCCACCGTACACACAACCCAAACCAGCCATCCAAGCAATCCCCCGAAATCTCCCGAGCCCATCCATCCCCACCAGCTCACCACAACCACGGAATTATCCGCACCTAGTCCCACCGCTCCAGCGCACCCGACCTGCCCGGTTCGCGCGACCGCTCATTAAGAACGCCAAAGTCTAATTAGGTCCCGCAGCCACAGCCTCTAAACGCACTCTCCATTCGACTGACTTGTCTATTTCTGCGCTGACTTGGCTTAGGTTATGGGGGCTGTGGACTGTGGAATCGAGCACGACCAGGGTAAGCGACGAACGGGCAGAAAGCGTGAGAACCTTGTTTGCTGACGTGCGTCGCGAGCATACCGTGCACGCTGCTCATTGGAAACACGGTGCCGCTGCTGATTGCTTTGGGCACTGGATAGGAGAAGATGTTCAGCCTTGTGGGTGGGGGAGGCCTATGCAGAGTCCGCGGGAACGGTGAGGGACGGGGTCGCGGGCAGAGTGGGTCCTGTATATATGTGGGCTCGAGGTTTGGGCAGGGTCGAGTTGTGCTAGTCATCGCGAAAGCTTCTTACTGTGCAAGTACTCAACACTAGTTTGGTTGTGTGAGATACTAGTCTCTTCTTTCACGCTCTCTGTCACTCTTGTTCTTTCCAAAGCGGGCTAGTTCGACGATCGGACTTGCACTGGAGGAGTGGGGAAGACTACCAACGCATATCACGGACTCGTTCCTAAGCACAAAGTGGTCAAGATGGTGTATCAAGATATCCGACTCCCTCTTCGTAAGCACTCCTTCCCCCAATCTCTACCCCAAGCCTAGATCTAACAAGTCTCCTAGCGGGTTTCATAGCCCTCGACTGGACCCTCATGGCCATCGCCCTCATTCCCATCCTCATCCGCGTCTCCCTGCGAACCCGTAACCGGGGCCTCAGCACCCTCGCCTCGAATATAGCAGATGGCTTCGTCGTGCTCGCCTGGCTCTCCGGGTGCGTCCTCATCAGCATAAATACCTGGAAAAACAACCTGCGCATGAAATACCTCTCCACACCCCCTTCAGAGCTTTACTACGGCGTGCCGCAATCTCTCTCAGGCCACCTCCTCTACGTCTCCTGGATCAGTCTGTTCTTCATCTACATCAGCCTGTGGAGCGCAAAAGCGGCCTTTCTCGCCTTCTACTACAGTATTTTTAGCCTGCAGGGTCAAAAGGCAAAGTACACGCTCGCTGGCGCTTGCATCTTCACCTTCTGCACGTTTCTAGTGCACATGTTCCTGATAGCCTTCTGGTGCACGCCCGTGTCAGCGAACTGGGCCCCGCCACCAGGCGGACACCTCTGCTCCGCTGTGCACAGCATATCCAGCGTGACAGTATCGACATTCACCAACATTGCGACAGACATGGTGATTCTCTTCATCCCTATCAGCACCATCATGGCGACGAAGATGGGCAAGACCGAACGCGCGGGCCTGGCTTTTGTCTTCCTCATGGGCAGCGTGTCCATCCTCGCTGCCCTCATTCGTTTCATCTGCTTGAAGTTGGTACAAGCGACGCCCAAAGCGAGCATCTCGCATACGATCGATGTGTGGGCGCTGGTTGAGATTGTCACGTCTATTCTGGCGGTGTGTCTCCCGTCTTTGCGGTCTTTTGCGCGGCGGCATGGGTTCAGTGGAAATGGGGCTACGAAACTAGCGAGTAGGAGTAGGACTAGCAGCGGAGGTGGCACTGCGGGTAGTGTTACAAGGCTCAATGCAAGTCTTGTCCGGACGGACAGCGAGAAGAGCGGCGTGAGGGTGGGCGACCATGAGATGTGGTATGAGCGGGATCTCGAAACGGAAGAAGAGGTATATGCAAGAGCCCGGTAAGGCCGGGCGATATCGAGGGAACCACCTCTTGCTCCTGATCGGTCTTCTTTCTTGTCTCTTTTCTGTTGTACGATTCCCAGTCTTGTTTCCCTTGCTCTTATCTTGGTTCGACTTTGGGCGTAATGATATCATATTGGGTAGAGTATCATACTGGTTGGGAATGGGTACCGGAAGGACTTTCACGATATGAAGCCGACGGCAATGTCATTTTTTCGTAATTTAGCGAAGGAGTTGGACTGAACTGGGCTGGGCTGGACTGGCGCTGTCGCTTTCGAGATACCATGTTTCCTTGTCGTTGTAGATCCGTCGCTTGAATTTAGACGAGTATGATTGATGCCGTGCCTGTTCGTTCCTGTTGTATGTTATGTGCTTTAGCCGTGGTGCTATCTTCTTCACTTAAACCATTTCTCATCTTCTTCAGTCGTACATCCTACTGCAGCTCGGTGTATAGGCTGAAGTGGAGGCATTGTCGCTCCTTGTGTGGCTTTGAGGACTGCAATGCTTGCATGGCATCTCGTCTAGGGTTCGCGAAGCTTCGGATGGATATTCTTGCAACGACACGACCTGGGATCTTCCAGAGATTAGCCAATTGGCAGTGCATTGTGGCGACCCATCAGGGTGCGTACACGATGACTATATATACTAGTCGTACGGAACGATCCAGCATCCTCGATACCATCTCGCCGACACTTTTCGTACCCTGTTCACCCAGCCTAAAGACACGTGGATCTCGGTGACGAGGCCGTTCGAAAGAAATATTTCAAGCTTTGAGTGCCCCGGTAAGGATGGAAGGACCTGGCACGAGGCGTTCGAGCCGCATTCATCGACCTCCAGCTTCCCAGAGCTGAAACAAAGTGTGGATGGAGCGTGTTGCCCCTGGGATCCATAATTCCACCTTTGATGGTCCATAGCATCCTCTACCCCGCGAAGATCAACACACTAAAGTCGAGCTCTGAAGCTTCCCCGCATTCAAAGCCGAATTTGGCGCCAGCCGCCCCGTCGATCGAAAGGGCTGCCACGGATGGCGGGAAGCGATGCGTGTCCGGGCGGACATACGGGCCAATGAAGGTCCTGTGCCTCTACGCCGCAAAGATGCGCTAGCGTTGGCAGAATGGCCGTTTCACGAGTACGTCAGCGACGAGGGCAACTCCTTTGCTCCGCAGCCACAGTCCCTGTACCGCCGAAGGATGTGCCGCATTCGCGAATCTTACAGATCCGAAGGGACCGGAAGGGACCGAAAGGGACCCCTCTTGAGCTCATCTCGGGTGCCTATTGGCTAGTGAAGGGCATCTCCATGATGATGCGGGTCCTTAAGGCTGTGGACCATGAGGCTACGGTCTCGGATTAGCGTTCGGCCGAGTGGTGGCTGCGTGGCTGTCCTGCTGTCCGGCGTGGGAGTGCAGAGAGTCTTGTATACCCCCAACGAAGAGATTGGACGGACGTGAGGAGATGCATGGTGAAGAATTGCTTCGGTGGCGTGAGCGGTGCAGAATTGCTGCGCAGGAAGTTCTTGCAACCGTTGAACTCACGGCCGTGGCCGGTGCAGGTGGTGCGGTCGGACTGACTATCGATAAGCGAAAACATCAGGTGAGATGTCGTGGTTCTGCTGTCTCTGCCCAATCCGGAGCTGACGTCAACCAGCGCTAGCCCCGCTTTGTCCAGAACGTCTGCTGAGAGCTCCTCCGACCCTCTCTCCTCACTTATCGGGCCATCCGTTTGCACTAACTTTTCGACGCGACGCGCAGCAAGTCAGGCCACGCCTTAGCAAACCATCATGCCACCCATCCGATAGCGAGCTACCGGACGGTACCACGCCAGCCCATCATCCGATGGCGCATCCCGCTTGTGGTGCAGAATGTACCCCTCTACCGGCCCACTGAGCCATTCCAGTGGCAGCTACGCACCCAATGGCGTGTCGTCTCGGTGCATCCGCGCCTCGGATTTGCGGACAGGGTGTAGGGAGGTCCGAATGCGTGTCTGCACGGAGTGGCCTTCGAGTCAGTAGCTGCGAAGCCGCATCCAGGCGCGGAACCGCAAGAGGGGTCAAGTCTGTGGCAAGTCTATATATATGATGGCATCCCGCACCTTCTGCTTCACTATCAACATCAGCTCCAACAAGAATACATCATACAAGCTTCCTACTTCCCCCAACGATCAATTCGCTCTTAGCAAGCTCCCATCCACACACATCATCTCCACATCACCACAATGGCACCTCAAATTCCCGAGACGCAGTGGGCTCAGGTCTTTGAGAAGACTGGCGGCGAGATCAAGTACAAGCAAATTCCCGTGGCAAAGCCGGCTTCCGACGAGGTTCTCGTCAACGTCAAGTTTTCCGGCGTGTGCCACACCGATCTCCACGCATGGCAGGGCGATTGGCCATTGGTACGCTCTTCCAACGATCCCATTCTCCTAAAACATGGCTAACACGCTCCAGGCCACCAAGCTACCTCTTGTCGGTGGACACGAAGGTTCCGGTGTTGTCGTAGCCAGAGGTGAACTCGTCGACGACGTGCAGGTAAGCATCCCGCCTCCCGAAGGCTCACTCCAGACTGACCATCTCAGATTGGCGACCATGTCGGTATCAAGTGGCTGAACGGCTCCTGCCTTCAGTGCGGCTTCTGCCAGCAATCCGACGAACCCCTTTGCCCGAAGCCACTCCTCTCCGGATACACAGTCGATGGCACGTTCCAGCAATACGCCATCGGCAAAGCCGCCCATGTCGCCCGCATACCGAAGGAACTTCCTCTCGATGCGGTTGCGCCCATTCTGTGTGCCGGTATCACCGTTTACAAGGGCCTGAAGGAGTCAGGCGCGCAGCCCGGTCAATGGGTCGCCATTGTCGGTGCTGGCGGTGGTCTTGGATCGCTTGCTCTGCAGTACGCCAAGGCCATGGGTATCCGCACCATTGCCATCGATACCGGCGATGAGAAGAAGAAGATGTGCTTGGAGCAGCAGGGTGCGGAGCACTTCGTTGACTTCGCCACGTCGAAGAATCTCGTCAAGGACGTACAGGCCGCGACACCCGATGGCCTAGGCCCCCACGCAGTCCTCTTGGTCGCCGTCAACGAGAAGCCGTTCCAGCAGGCTGCCGAGTATGTCCGCCCACGCGGAACCGTCGTCTGCATCGGCCTCCCCTCCGGCGCATACCTGAAGGCGCCTGTCTTTGAATCAGTTGTCAAGATGATCACCATCAAGGGCTCATACGTGGGCAACCGCAAAGATTCGGCAGAGGCTATCGACTTTTACGCACGGGGCCTTATTTCGGCGCCGTTCAAGGTTGTGGGGCTTTCGGAGCTCACTTCGGTGTTTGACAAGATGAAGAAGGGTGAAATCGCTGGCCGGTACGTGCTAGACACCTCCAAGTGAGGGGTCCAGAAGTCTGGTGAGATGTTGAGTTCGAATACCACAGCGGGATGATTTGTAGCAGTAGCGATTATGTAGGGCATGTATCATGGTTAATGACGAGATGGTTCAAGTTTCTTTTCTCTCGGTTTTGTACCGGTGGTTTCTCAGTGTATATAGGCCGGATGGGAAATAAATCACTCCAAAACAATACCGATTGCAATTCTCAAATGTTCATCGCGGTCTTGGCTTTGAAGGGTCTTTCGGTGAAAGATCATCCAGATAGACAGACAGATTGCTTGCGAAAGAAATACGACTCAACGAGTCGTGGACAACATCCCAATAGCATCACCAGAAGGACTCTTATTTGAGTGTTGCCGTCAAGTACGGATGACATGGGAAGTAGATGATTTGCAGGGGCGCAAAAGCGCGTAGACGTATCGCTTTTGGTCTCTTCTGCCTTTCTTACGAAATACATTTACTGTATTGACTGGTGGCTGTTTGACTCAGAGAAATTCCTACTTTATTCTTTTCGATTTTTCTTGTGGACTTTCGTTCTTATGTTTGCGAGAAGGATCCGCAAAAGACACGGTAGAGTTCGCACACAATAAAGGTACTATACCCACACCTTACACGCAATGATTGACTCGGAAAATATACGTTACAAGTTCACACAAGTAAATCACGGACGAGGCTATACCGACACTTTCTGCGGCTCACATACTGCGTTGCAGGTCGATCTACAGTTCACTCACTCAAGACCCACCATCCAACACCAACACTGGTAGCCTGAAACGCGATCCGAGAAGGGTGATCTAGAACAAAGGCTCGCCGCGCTGCAAGCTGTGTGCCTAAATGAGCTTCCAATCACCTTGATTGAGCCATACCAGGCTAGTCTTAAGCTTTCGATTGTACTGGGTACGCTCTTGATGATGCGAGAAGTCGACGATTCGGCTTCCACGCTATCGTATGTCCCGCTACTACATCTAAAATTGCGTCTTCGGCAGGGAGATCTAGAAGTCGTCCCATCGGCAACCAAGAGCTGGATAAAGGAGCTGGCACGACTTCCTCGAGCCTGTTGGATGAACTGCAAGACGCGGCGAGGGAAGTGTGGGGATCGATGGGCATGCAGCGCTCCGTAATTTGTAGAGAACTTTTGAAGAAAAAAATGGCATAGTTTTATAATTATATATAAAATGGCCTTACTGTCTTCGCACATAAGTCTGATGTAGGACAAAGTTATCGAAGTTGCGGGGGGCGCCTCTACGCGCACGAGACCCGCGAGCTCAACAAACGGCCCTCAAAAACCATACATTCGATATTTTTCCTAGAGCTCTGTTAGAGATGCGCGTGGGCTTTTGGGACCACGCGCGTTGCTTGATGTGGGTGTTGGAGTGGAAGTCGCGAAGATCTTTTGTAGAGAAAGAAACGAAGGGCGTCGGAGCCTGATCTTGAGACGGTTTGGTGTCCGTGGATGTGGTGTAGTGGTGTTGGGAGGGGTGGGTTTTAGAGGAAGGTTGGGGTCATGGTCGGGGGGACGTGGTGGCGGAAGAAGTGATAGGGCTGAGGAAGATGTAAATTAGACAACTAAAGAGTCTATGTTTGGGAAGTTAGCCATTGCAGTCTCGAGCACTCTCACTACGCCTATAATTCCACTATGAGCGATAGAGGAGCGGTATTGGCCAGATCATGTCCCACGATGGAGGAAGACGAAGCACACCTTGGTATGTAGCCTTCTAGTTCCACGAAACAATCCCATTTTCAACCTAAGCAACGGATCTGGTACGGGTCCCTAATAGCCTTCTCACGCCCCAACTCATCCACTGGCCTAGCCTCGCACGCCACATCCAACAGTCTATCCACAGTATACAGCGAGGACAGGGGAATTCGCTCTCCCACGTCTCGCAGGCCGTACGAGAAGACGACTAGCTGCGACCATATGAAGTGCTCTAGGTGCGAAACGGATTTTGGAGGGCTTGCTCGGAGATATTCGAGGGAGGTATCATTGGGGCACGTCGAGGGTGAGTGTAGGCGGAAGAGGGCGGCGTTGAGGGCTGTTGAGGTGGAGCTTGGAGCAGTTCAGGGGTAAGATTAGATGGTACGGTCAGCTGAAGGGGTTTTGGAGAAGATTTGTGGGGGTTTCTCTTGATTGACATCGATTTGGGGGTGAGGGGATATCTTTATAAGGTCATCTGGAGTGTGGTGTCAGTAAGCGCGAGTCAGAGGATTGCGAGCACGCCGTTGACGAAGCGCTACGACTCGGACTCGAGACGTCCTCGGATGGGCTTTGGTCGATGCGTCAGGTCGGAGCTACTGCCATACCGAGATGTGGTTTTCCTCTCTATAATCTGCACATTACGAGTATATTCCTACTTTATTTTTTATTCCAGCTGTTCTTGCATATGTCCGACACCGCAGCCTCGAAAGTACGTGGTGCGACACACCAAGCACGGCCTGTCGTCCCGCCTCCTGAAATAGCACCTTTCCACACTTCCCGTCGTACGAAGCCAAACCTACCATCTATGAATAACAAACTCTCTAGTTCTCCCGCATAAATCCTACGCAGGGCCCTTATCTATGCAACCCGTGTGTCGGTGTTGCGGACCGGCGGTGGATTTGAGGTGTGGTTGGAGTTGCAGCGCGCTGATTTGTGGAAGAAATGCGCCGTCGTGCGGCGTTATACGAGGATAGGCGACGGCGAGCGCGTTTAAGATGGGAGGTGGCGCCGCTGCAGAGGAAGACTTTGTTGGTTCTGGAAGGTGGCTTTTGGTATGGGTGGACGCTGGGTGGTGGTGGTAGTGGTGGCGGGTTGAGGATAGAGGGGGCGATGGAGAGGGTGTCAACATCGGACACACACACACACACCTACACACACCTGCACCGTCATTTCGAAATTCTCCGGCGGAAAGCCCGTCGACGGCTGCACGGGATCGACAAGCCATCGTTGTATCTGCAAGAATATGCATCGACCTTTCGCTGTTCGATCGGATCTCCGGCCGCACTGGGACACCTGCGGTACGCCTTGTGGAACGTTGGGGACCCGTCTCAGGCTCAATAAGTTTATCGCCGTGCCTATCTCAAGCCTAGTGGGATTATCCTTGGGCCCCTCGCATCATACCGACATCGAGCCGAAGCCCCTTACGACAGATGAAGAAGCTCGATTTCGAGTATGCCGACCAGACAACGCTGGCTGAGTGCCGGAGCCTGGCCAGTCGAACGAAGACGCTCGCGGAGCCCCGTCGAAATGAGATAGACAGTGTTACACAGGCAAGGTACGTGTCCAGTTCTGATTCCACCCGAATTTGGAGCATAGAGGTTGTGGCCCCATGTGAAGAAATGGGCGGAACACGCGAAGACAGTCGGTTCCATCATCGCTGCCTTTTTTTCGAGTCATCACGTCTTTTCTCAACTTCCCGCGCAATTTGAACGAGGCCCACGTCGACGTTGGGTGTCATCAGACTTTTTCGAATTACTACTCGGTTGTTTAGTTAAAACTGTTCCTCCTAAAGCGTCAACTTTACCGATAGTAGCAACGCATGCCAGGGCAGGCGTTACTGGCTACCTACGTAACCTCCCAATATACGTAAGATCGTCGTTGCAGTTGCACGCAACGCCTCCCGCAGAGGCTTGACGCTCCAGGGCTTATCGAGAAGATCCAGGCCAAATCCTGGAAGGATGGTGGTCAACAACATCGGACAGGGAGAATCCAATGGATTCAACAGATCCGACATCATTGATCCTGGAAAGAGGCCGAAGTCAAGCTGGCCGATGTCGAAGGTCCTTGGATCGAACTCGCATGCCAGCATAGGAAGTCTTGTTGCACGCCTAAGCTGGCTCAAATCGACCGACGGCAATCAAACCAGGGCAGAATTCGGGTAGACTCGAATATTTCGGCAGTTCCGCAAGCTCCAAAATACTTCGCTTCGAAACGTTGGCGAATCCGTCGCGGGCTGGCGATGGTCGTATGCATGGGAGGTTTCCAACCGCAACTGAAGCCTGCAGAGGCTTTGACTACACAATAGGAGACCAAGAGACAGCAGACGAACAAACAGGCCCAAATCTGTTCAGCGCTGTATCCCATAGGCTCTATCATGGTGTATCACCGACATCGATTCGACTGAAATTCCTCTCTCTTCGATATAGCCTGTGGATTTTCATCAACTTCGCTTACGACCCGTATTTTGCACAGAGCTACCAATATGGCAAATTTTCACCTCTTCAGATAGATTATATCTCAAAACTACAGTAAGGACCTGTGCGTGGACGGAGCCTTCATATATCCTCTTTTTCGCCTCTGTGGACAGTCGCTGTGCTTCATCAGCACTTCGCCATTGCGGGAATGCTCATGGATAGCGACTACTTTGAAAAAGAGATGGAATTTGCGTACGGATCATCAGCACTACGGACGCCATCATACAACCTCTCAGCAACTTGCGCAGGGCCAGTCTGCACCAGACTGACTATCATCGTTCCGACAAAGCATCGAATGCACTGGTATCTGGCCTCGAACAGCCATTCCCGAAAGAGATTGCCACCCGCATGGCACGAGCAGTCGATCTATGACGGACTCTTCCTTCAGTTCAACGGGCACGTTGACTAGCGACTTCGAGGCTTCGAACTCCTTTTTGCCAACGACGATCTGTGCACAAAATTCGATACCAGTAATACAATCGTAATACCACTTGCCTTACGAGTCTCGAGGCAACACCATTCTCCCTTCTCAGCTTAGTTGGATGCGAATGACGGCCGCTATACGATGGAATCCGAGTGCGAAATCAACCGGTTCCGTCCTTTGCAAACGAAAGCTCTCAACAAAGTTCAAATCATCAGTTCTCTGCTGGGTTCAGCAGCTATCCACACGCAAGCGAGGACGGCTGACCTGCGCCATCGTTGGCTCCGTGCAGAGGCTTACCAACATGTTGCTGTCATACGATCAAGATAGTGGAGCAGCTGACGAGGCAGCGTCGCCATTGCTGCGGTTCCTTTGAGTGAGTACACTGCATGTGATAGATTGTAGCCCTGCATTTCAGATAAATCCTCGTCAGGTTTGCTCACCAGCACCTAGCAACATCTTAGCCACTTAACTGCTCTTTTAAGTGGCGCATGTACTGACAGCTGTCACTTTGTAGTAGACCGAAGCGATCAGGCCTGCAGCTACATAAGTCAAAACGCGGAGACGTATTACATGGTCGAACGTCATAAGGACACATAAATGGAACGGAGACCAGGGCTCACTGCCGTATAGACAGGGTCCAACGTCTTCCCCGGATAACCATCTCTGCCGTTGCCGAACGTACTCCTGGAATGGCAAATATCATGCCTTGCATGCAGCTCTGCTGCTGCGTTGCGACATTTACCCCAGCTTTGCCTGCATGTCAGTCACTTCTCCGCAGTCCGCTTGATTACGCCTTTTACCAGCTTCAACCGCATTGGGCCACGCCCCTCAATTGATCTTCGAAACGTCAATGTCAAACCCTCGCATCTACCTATTTACGATCTTGTGTAACGTTTGGTGTAGCCCCATTGGTACCTCTATCGGCACCCCGCAAGAAACCTTTCAGTCACCAAACGGTTGTGAACACGGGCCTTGGGTCGGAATGGTCCGAGTCGTATCTTGCATCGAAAAACTAGCACAGCTTCTGGATACAAACCTGGATGGTCAGTCTTTCGGCATGATCTTAGCGCACCGCGTAAACGCTCGCCAACTCTCCCTTCACTTGGCAACATGGTGTTCTGCGGGTGCAGACCCTCAGGTTCGCACTCTCCCGGTCGCACCATGTCAAGCAATGCCAATATCCAGGTTATCTGGGGGGTTATGCTTAGCAACTCAAACACCCAAATGAACCGCGGCGAACAGGGTGTGGAGGGCATGATGCAGAAAGCTTCTCGAACGTTTGAATAACATCTGGCCGACAGGGCCGGCTCTCCAAGATCCTGTGCTCATATTCCGTCGTCTTAAGGACAGTCTCGCTGTGGGCTGATCTGCATCCAGGTGCCTGCTCTTGCGTAATGCGATCGGGCGAACAGGAGCCGCCTGACTCGCAGGCACGGTTGAGCCGGTTCGTCTCATACGCCATCGCTATGCGTTTCAACTACCGCTATACCGCCGTCTACCGAGTATAGCAGGTCTCTGCGCTCTGCACAAGGCACTTCCAATTAAATACCGAAGCCTGGCCAGTCACTCTTGGCAGGACACATCGCACAAGCTGGTCTATATCAGAGTCCGCAGGCATAGTAGTAACGCAATTCGACTGAGTACGAGGACTTGCAATTAAGAGTGTCTAAGCTTTACTACGAAGATAGATCGTCTCTTTACGGCTAGCAAGCCACATTCGTGCGCAAACGAGTTGATCGAGCGATGCGCTTACTATCTTCCTACCCGAGCAGTGCCTCCTCGCGCGTAGCCGAACTGCAGTTACTTTTTGGTGCGGCGTTACCATCGCGATCCAGCATCCTGAGATCTGAGCGGCACGCATCTTCGGAGGATTACCTCAATGCGAACCATCGACCGAGAAGCGCACCTCGACCCAGCCCACCATTAATTGCCCCACATATATGCCCCGACCTATCTCATTGGATGCCTCAACCTCCTCAACGAAAAGCCTACGAATTTATGGCCAGCTGGCGTTTACCGTGCATTAGCGGACCGCAAAGTACTGTCTAGGGTGCCGAAAGGAGAGAGGTGGCATGCACCTGTCGGGGATATCTGTCGTGATCCTCTCCCTCCCGACAGCCATGACCGCCTTCAGTATCGCTCGAATCCCACATCTGCACCTCGCTTGCTGATTGCTGCGCTCTGCATCCTGCCAGGTCCACATTTGGACTTTGAATCGCAGCAGACCCACATTCGCATCATTCAACAACAGCATCCCCTTGTCAATGGTATTCGATATCAGATCAGGCCACGAACTGAGTGTGCTCCGAGCTCTTCTCCCGATAGTGGATGTGTAAGTATCTTGCGAGCGACCTCGACCGCGCTACCACGAGGCAATAGTGTGTGCAGGTACTTGCTGCAATGGCCTGACACTGATGCGATCACGTCACTAAGACGGTAGGAAAAGGAGAAGGAGACCAGCCCCGAAACTAGGCTGTAACCTCGCGCGTCTACGTGGTGGAGAAACGCGCTTTGTGACGGGGTTCATTTCGACCGACCTGCGTTCGTATAGCGGCATGGTAAGCAGCCTCATCCAGCGGGACGGCCCTCATTGTTCTCGATACACAAAAACGCCTCCATGTACTCAGAGGAAGCCATTCCGCCGAAGCTCAACGCCATTCAAGTCGTCTAACACTGCCGTGCGATTTGGAATACGCCCTACCATCCATTCTGAAGACTACTTGGCGAAGTTCACTAGCTATAACAGACTCTGATATAGATGTGGCTCGCAGTACCAAGACCACCTCGACCGAATTTTAGGCTAAAAGCCCGATCTGGATCCCAAAACGGTCGTCTGCCCACACCAGAGACCACCCTGCATCCTTTCCTGGACTGAAGGAGTTCCTTGTTCATCAGAATTACGGGAATTTGGCGAATCAGAGCCCGAGAACTATCGTGTTGAGGAGTACTTGGAAGTACAAACATCGACAGCGAGGAGGTACCCATGAACTGCAGCAAGCCAAAAGTACGCCCCCTCACCCTTTCCCCACACTGTACAAGCGCGGATCCTGTCGCTCGCTTCTTCTTTGAGTGAACTGCAGATGGGAAAAACGTTGTCGTCGCGTGCGAGCTGCAATCGTGGTTGACGCCACGCTGTGCGCCTATTCAATTTCGGTCGACGGACCGTTGCCCTCCATACTCGTGAAGCAAAGGATGTGACGGCGGTTGCACATCAACTGCAAGTCTCAACACCAGTCCGCACGCCACCTACACGAGTCAACCACTGAGGCTTACGGCAACGCGTTATGGTAGCGCCGACATCGCCCCCAAACCACGCTCACGGCGATGGCGTCAGGGCGATGGCCCGCACCCTCCAACTCAATCAAATCCCTGTTCTAGAAGGTCGTCTGGCGGGACCGCCTGCGGCGATCGCTCTCGAAATCTATAGGTCGTCCGCAATCCTTCCTGGACATCTCCCGCTTGGCCGGTACGAGCTTCCTCTCGTCAGTTCCATGCCAACCAGTGGCTGCCCATTATCGACGTTAAAGAACACCCACCTGGCGTTTGTTTTAATCTCGAATTTTCATTCCTACGGCGTACATTCGCGACGATCCGCCGTCAGCAAATTCGCATGCATACTGTACAAGTATTCTCCGCGTGCCCCTTCGAGCTGCGTCCGTGCCGCATTGCAGCAGCGAGGTTGTGGGGTGCCACCAACTCAACCCAGGTTTCTTTGCGGCCTTCATCTACGCAAATGAAGGCACTCAATACTTGCCACCATTAAGACTGCCGCGAAGTGTGGAGAATGTGGAGGTCCGCCACAAGGCAATATGGCAGGTAAGATGCGTGGCTCGGACCTTCCGCAGCTGAACCTGCTTCTGCTTGCCGTACTGCGGTGTCACCATTGAATTCACTCTTCCCTGGGATGTCCCTTGCGCACAGCCGTACGATCCCCGTTCGGGCGGCGGATAGTAAGGGAGGGGTTCCGAGGACGAGATGCAGGCGCGGTCTACGAGGAGGGCCGGCGTGAGTGCCGAACGTCGAAGCTTTGTTAAGTGTTACATTCGCATTCGTGTTGGGCGTCACTGTGCCTAGGAGGGATGGCATGGTGATGTCCAGGTCATCTTAATGCGCCTGTGTTAAGGAGAAACTGGTCATGAACGGACGTACATGAGCACTCTCTGCTGCTTATACGGATGGCGAACCAGCGCAAGCGTGGGTCTCCGAAGTACAGGTTCGGGAAGTCATGAGACTTGACAGTACCCGGCTTCACCCTGCAGCAACAGCAGAGCAGCGGGCAAGCAGATCAACGTGCACAGAGCCTGGAGTAGCAAGATTTGCGCTCTGCACAGAACATCAAATCCGGGGTGCATACCACCTGGCAGTGAGCGACAAGCTGGTCCACGCTGTCTAGCCATATCCAAGTTCTCGCCTTTTATCATATACATGACCACACCACCACTCAACCAGCCCTACCAAGCCCCATAGCTGTTATGCAGGATGCTGAAAGGGAGGTGCCGGATCAGCGTGGCCTCCAGCGTGGTGTGGGTGTGCCGTCTTGCCCTCTAGTTCGTCGCGCTCTTCCCAACAGATCTGAAACACGTGCGCTGGCAGCATCTCACATAGATACGTTATGGTTGGTATCTTTGTTTCGGACAAGCCACGGGAAGGTTCTATCCGAAATACTGGCAGAGCGTGAACCAGTCTCGCAAGCCAGGCGGTTTCCAGATCGCTGTTCGGCAACTATGTGGTTATGGGGCGGCAATAGAAAGGCCATTTGGAATATAACATGAAGGGGGGTTGAAGTTTGGTAGCGGGGCTGCGAGGCGTCTCAGGTGCCTCTCCCAAGTACCAAGGCATCTAACCTCCCAAAGTCGACGTGCTGCAACCCGAATCACATGGATTTATCTCGGGCGCACGGCTTCCAGCAGGCAGTAGGAACTCGTCCCGGAGTACGATTATGATGCACTTCACACGCAATCTCTCGCCCCGCCTCTCCTGACCATAATCCGCGCTCTTTACTGCCACGGGGTCAACTGCTTTAGCACAATATGAACGCCTCTTCGTGCGTGGATCTCGCAACCATAGAACGAATCAATATGGCCGAGCGGAGCAGCCCGGGCGGGCAGTGCAGTCTTCGGCTCGGCGGACAGGCATCGTCGTCGTCGTCGTCATTGTCAGCAATTGCCTAACGCGTCCGCAAGCACGTAAGTTGGCAACCCAACACCGACGCGCCACCTTCTCGCCTCTTTTTGCTGCGTCGCTTTCACATATACCGATGACATCCTACAATCGGTGACCATGATGCGTGTGCGGCGGCGTACATAGGAGCGATGGATCCGCGAGCGCGCGCTTACGCCCAGCGATCTTAGCGGGAGGAGTATATCTCCGTTTTCGTAGCTTGAGAATAGGGGTCGGTTTCGATTGTAGGGTATACGCCGTGCGTTGGGAGGTATAAGTAAGCATGTGAAGGTGACATGTGGAGACAAGTAGGTTGTGTAGGCTCGATAGAGTTTGTTATAGACGAGGTAGGTTTCGAGAATGTAGCTTTCTGAAACTTACTCCTGGGTTGAAACACTGTTGTTGAGCGGGCCGCCGCGAGTCAAGTGTCCGAGTGAAGACTCAACGGCTACCCTAAACTCCATGCAGCCGCGAAATACTACGCAAGGCGCGACCACGAGTCAAAGTATGTTGCATCCCGCACACATCGCAATCCATCATGCCAATCTGATTGATCTCTCTTCATCCACCGACCTAATAGTCGGCTGTGGTTTAACCACTAAACTTCGCTATGAACATGTACTCCTATAACGCGCAAACCTTAAAACCCATGTAAACGACGAATTCTCGGGCTGATGCTCGCACGGCCCGTGCGACGTACCCACAAAGGCTTGCTCGCGTACACTTGAGCGATACCAGCTGCCGAGCTATCGCAAATCTTACCGCGCAATAACTCCCGACCCGTCAGGGCCAAAAAGCAAATAGGAGCCCCACCAAAGGAATCTAGAATCTAGCGCTGACGTTTGCACAACGGCGGAGAAATGTCTCGATTTGTAGGCGAGGTAAGCTAGTGGTGTCGATATACATAAGATGTTCATAAGCGAGAAAAGGGGTTGGGGATCGCTTCGTGCGATAGAGATGATGCTGGCTTGGGATATGGGGGACGCGTCGACTGTAGAGCGGCATTGCGGAGATGGCGATGCAGAAAGATGACGAAGTGAGCGCCGAAGGGGATGTGGTACCCGCGCCGCGATTCCGGAGAGGAGGTGAGGAGTGTGAAGTAAATAGTTAGACTACTTTGATTTTGGTAAGGGTTCAATGGCTTTGCCCAACGCCTCGCACCCACTAAAACGGCGCGTCCAATCCGATCCCAAACGCCCCGTCCCGTGTCCCACCAACTAGAACACAAATGAATAACAATTGACAAAGCCCAACCGATCACGCCCTCGAAAACGCCACAAAAAGACCCAAACCGATCTACCATGCCACCCGGCTGTTGCAGCCACCCATCCATCCGTAAGACATAATCGCTCAAGCGCGGAGAAGAGGAAGTAAGCAAGATGATGCGAACCAAAGTAAGTGGCTGTCGCCAAAGGAAGAATAAGACGCTTTTACAAAGGGGGTATGGGGAATAAAAATGGTGTGATGTGCAGTACCCGAGAAAAAAGTCGTTGTGAAAAGTGGAGGGGCTGGCTCATAGTGCAAGCCCTGTTCCATCACCACTCCAGCGGTACAAACTCAGCATCTCTCTACGGCGCAACTGCGCAAACTCGGCATGTTCATCCATGCCTCGTCCACGCACCTGCTGCAAAGCGGAACGCATGACTTTGCGGAAATTTCTCTGCAAGTGGTTGGTTAGCATGAAGATCATTTCGGAAGATATGCGCGACTGAAACTGCATAGCTGCGGCTGAATGCGGTAAAGTCGCGATCGCTCTGGGGTAAAGGCTGGGTGCTTTGTGGGTTCTGAAAGAGCTTACCTGGTATTCGGTATTCAGGGTGACGATGCAAGCTTCATGCGCGCGCACAATTGTCTCGCAGGCTTTGACCACGTTGGGGTTGGCTTCGCCTTGTAACTTGTCGGCTATGAGGAGCAGGAGGAAGCTTCCCTGGAGCAAGTAAATGCCGAAGAACTGCGCAAGTGATTAGCATTGCCTAGGATAAAATCAGAGGAAAACGTACGAACGGCATGAACGAGAGATCCGGGTCAAGTTCTAGAATCTCGTTGAGTGCTTCGGCTGCAGAAACCGCGTGGCCGGTCGCATCAATGAAACTTTGGGAGGATATCCAAAGATCGTTGTCATCGAGCAGTGAGATTGGATCCCACTTGCCATTCAGCAAGATGTGAAGCGTGTGCATGATGTGCGTGCCGTAGGCAACTACAATCCTTGCACGCATAAGTGATTCTTGAGCCCTAGTGGTCGTTGAATTAACAGAGCGTGCTGAAGGCGTTCCCGGGTGGATCGGCTCGTGAGCCTCAGCGTTCGCCTCATTGATAGCTCTTGCCTTCAATTCCTGAAGCGATCGACCGTAAGCCTCCAACTGGCGCGTAATCTCGGCCGAATGGTCGTCCCAGTTCGTCTTGGAGCCGAATCGGGGGTGGTTGCGCGCATGGTGGACCTCGACGATCTCTCCGAGAATGGTCATCAGAGGTAGGAAAAATCCGAATATGGAGTGTCCGGTGCACTCATATATTGGGCCTCGTCGAACGGTGGTATCTGAGAATGATTGAGCGGAGTCCCTATAGAATTCGCCGGCTTGCCATACGCTGTCATTGACCGGTGTCAAGAGGTCACTGCACTCAATATCGAGCAGTGACAAAGGTCGGTTGTAGCACAGTGCCAAATGCCTGTCTACGGTGTACAGCATCCACCAGACACGTCTACGTTCCTCTCGCTGCTCCTCACTGAGATTCATCGGGCTGTTCTGCCCATTCGATTGCGGGTGTTCAATGTCAACTTCGCCGGGAGCATCCGCTTCGTCCTCGGGAGGGGGTGTGACAGGGACCTCTTTGCCAAGTTTGAGTTCCCTTGCTAAGCTCCAAGCCGCGTTCCACCAACGGAGTGATGCAGCCTTGTATTCGCTTGCCGAGATAACACAAGCTAGATGCGCGTACGTTATAATATCATCGATGCCACCTGGTGCACCCGCCGAGTTGACTGCGTATTGGCTCCGTTGCCAGGCGCGTTGTGGCTGAGCAGGATCGAAATGCTGGTGCTCTGGCATGTGGCCCATTTCGCCGTCATGCGTAGGGATGCCGAAGTTGTTCATGGTTGCGCCCGAGCTGTATGTCGGGCTCGCGTCGTCGCCTGCTGACTGGTGGACGAGGGGCTTTAAGAGCCCTATGGTAAGGTTGATAAGTTTTTCGGAGAGCTGACTGCGAGCCGATGGTGATGAAGCCAAGTAGGGCGACTCGCTCGTCAGGCATCCAATCCAGAGCATGCTGGCAAGCAAAGCCGGGCTACACGCGCGCGGATGGTCTTGTCGCAAGAAAGACTCTTTTCGGAAGACGTAACCGAGCACATATGGGCTGACAGGTTGCATGAAGGCGGATGATGAGCTCTGGAAATAGAGCTCGAGCAAATCGCATGCCAGTGATAGCGGCATAACGTTCGTCAAGTGGGGTACCAATGGCTGCAATACGGGGTAGCGCAGCTGCTGTTGCGCGTTCGGAGGCGGTGCACCGGCGTACATGGTCGTCGACGGCGAAGGCAACGAGAGCCACCCTGGCGAGCCAGAAACCGGCGAAGTCCCAATGTACCCAGGCATGGGTGACTCTGTATGAGGCATCCTATATGCGCTGGATGGACCTTGCGCACTCTGTGGACTCATCATATCGTAGGGACTGTTGGCGTACTCGGACATGTTGGACGAAATGATTGGGTGCATGCCGTTCTGGATCATTGGATGCGGCGATTGATGTATTATGTTGCGGTTGAAGTCGTCTATCGACGCGTATTCGGGTATCGAGCCGTGCATTGGTAGGCCCTGTGTCTGAATCCTCGGTGGCGGCATTGGGTGGTGCATGCCTTCGTTGGAGCCAAGTTGGCTTTCGTCTATGGCGCTCATGCTCATCGTTCTCGAGATGGGAGTCTGATACATCGCTGCGCTCTCCATGTCTCGGGTCGTAGCCATGCTAGCGGAACGACCTTGAGGAAGGCTAGGCGGAGGCAGCTCGGGGAGCGGCCGTTGGCCTTCTGGTAGTTCACCATTCGGTGAGCTCGCGCCGGCTTTTGAATCCTCAGGGAGACCGGTACTGCGCGACTGAGGGCTGCCAGACGCTGAGTCGCCTGACGGAAGAGATGTACCATTTACTGATGCTGCTGCTGCGGCAGCTTGTTGCTGAGCGATACTAGTACCTGTTAATAAGTATTCCAAATCGTAGTTGTACGCATGAGGTACGCACTCCTTCCGGCTAGCTTTTCTAATGGGTACAAGTCAGTATACTACGCAGGCACGACAGTACCCAGAATGCTCACCCTCGTTTTTTGCGTTCCCTCATGTACTCGCATGTCAGGCCGAATTCTGTCAACGTTAGCAGTGTTCCGACGTAGACAGCGCCACAGCTGTCAAACTCGCTTGCTGGTACTTGGGTGCGACGAACCTATACAGTGCGCACACTACACGGACGTTAGCGACACTCGTCACAATGCTCAGTGGAATACTCACGGGTGCCTTTCCATCACACTTCGTTCGTAGCTGGTTGCACTGGTCGCACGCTCGGCTGATCCTGCGTCGTACCGGCCCTGCACTTGCGGCGCCGCGCGCTCGCTCGTGGAGCATTGCGTCTCTCTGGTTGCGGGGAGCTGCAGCAAGAGGGCCGTTGGCGTAGGGCATGCGATTGTGCTGCTTCATCATGCCCTTACCGTTTGGCAGGACATGGCGATTGTGATGGAATTGCATCGCATACTGCGAGGTATGGGCCAGCGTGTCGAGCGGCGATGGGCCCATGTGCTGGGCAGCGAGATGATGGTTGTGTTGGTCGACCATGCTCGGTGTGGGGAGATGGCTGAACGCCGGCGGGTATTGGTGGAGAGTTGTCGACATCATTGTCCTAGCGTCGGCGGCCTCGGCCACTACTACACCTGTCGACGGCGGCGGATGGGACTCAATGGCGAAGGCGTTGAGATCAACGTGTGAAGAGATCGGGACGGTAGGTGGCAACAGACGAATGAGTACTGGTGAGATCTGAAGGGTCGAGGTATGCTCAGCGCCGGGCTGGGAAGGATGTCGTCAACTGTATGATGCAGGTCGAGTGGTCCACGCTTCCCTTTTGACTCGTTGCGGTGTGCCTGAGTACAATATAGGTAGCTGCCGGCCGATGCTGCCTCCGCCTTAAGACGGGTCTTAGTGGAGGCCGCGGGGTGCTTGGAGGTGCAGGGTGGTGGCCAATACCGGATGGCAAGGGCAGAAGCATCCCATCTCCGGGTCCAGCTGCGTCAGAAGTCTCTGGGCCACATGGGCACCGCAAACGAGATGGACGTAGGTTCTGTGCGCTGGGTTCAAGCCAAGGTGCTTCTTGCCGTGCCCCCCCAGTCATCACGCCTCAGCCATTTGAACCTGGTCGGTTCCGGCCCCCCCTGTGCAGCGCAACGCTTCCACGTTGAGCACAGGGCACAAAGCCGCTGGATCGTCGGTGCCGCGAGCTTGAGCGGATGCACCCCAAAATGCTCGCCGTGGACTAGGCCCGTAATCAAAAACGATATTGGTTTGGCGCGTGCGATGCTGGCATATATGCGACCGTCTTAAGAGGAGGCGCCGTACCGATGCCGGCTCGAAGTACCCTTTTGTACCCCTCGAACCGACATACCACCACAAGGCCTGCGCTCCACGGACTGGGCGATCAGGAAACAATCGCGTCGTGATTGGCGATTGTAACCCACTTATGTGTGGACTGCCAGCAGAACGGCCGCTGCTGATGGGCACGGGACCCCATGGTCTCCACATTCCGCCGTCGGCCACTGTACCTTCCCAGTACGAGCCCTCCGGATCCTCGATGACCTCGAACAGTGTCAACCAAGGCTCTGCCCCCCCATCCTGCGACGCGCTGGGCGGCGACTCGAGGCCACCATTGCCCGCCACAGCTGCCGGTCATACTGCATCCCGGTGAATAATCCATCCCATCAGCCATCCGCTGCCAGCCTGTGCGGATCAGCCATGACCCAGAGTTTTTCCACAAGAAGCCGGCGAGCATGAATCAATGCCTACCATAAACCGATGCCATCGGTCTCAAAGCTTTCCAAAACACTTCCATGGGATCGTGACCACGGATAGGTTCGTGTGGGGAATTAACGGGGCACCTCCACAAACAAATCGCTTTCGCAACGTTCCGGAGGGTTTGCGCATAATGCCCTTCGTTATCGTGCTCGGTAATGCACGTTATGAAGCCATCCACAGTATGATCCATCGCCTGCAGAGCACACTGCCCGTCTGCCAGACTGGGGCTGGGGCTGGCTGCGCAGACTCCGGTCTATAGTAAGCTCCGTTATGATGTCAAGTACAAATGAGAGGTTACGGCACGGCCATGTCAGCGTGCCTGGTCCGGCCTATACAGTGGCCCAGGAGTGTTGCAGTGGCGGAGGATGCTGCAGTCGTTCTGCGCTAGAAAGCCGTCTATCCTCTGCTTCTCAACGGCGCGAGCTTCTCCGCTCTTGTTAATAGTAGCCTTGTGGGCCTGGCCGTGTCTGACGATGATGAGGTTACTTTGCCATGACCTCGTGTAGACGATGGCTGGCTTGCTCGTGACTCAGTCACCGTCTCAGCTAGCGTAGGGATCCTCGCACCTTGTCAGATTGGCTGGCGGACCTGTAAAGCCAGCGGATCGCTCCGCATTTTCAACGGGCAACTTTTAACACCATGCCGCATTCACCAGTCAGGCCTTTTGACAGCTTGGCGACCTGCGCTGCAGGAACATCATCTGAGCTTGAGGAGATATTTGGTCGCGATGGCCGGCGTATCCCTCCAGACGATCAATAGTGCCGTGCGTAACGGCCAAGGACACGAACGCGTCTTCATCAAATTTTCAGGGAATTCTTCGCATTGCCCAAGGAAGGCTGGCTTCCGAAGGCTCCATCGCCATGGATCAGGGTTGAAATTACGCCATAGCATAACTTTGTGAAGGAGAATCGTTGGGGTCGGAGTCCATGAAGATGTATGAACCGCGAAGTACGAGGCCGGAGATCTGCTCAGCCAGCTACAGGGCACTGTGCGCAGCGGTGCAGCCAACGATTCCGTACCTCAACCTCTTCGGGAACGGGTGCTTTTCTCCGTAGTCTCACAAGCGAACCTGAGGTGAACCGTTCGTGGTCTTGTTTAGAGGTCTTTGCTCTAGCGCTCAATAGACTGGTTCGCAAGCGTCGGTAAAGCGGCAGACGAACCGGACAGCAAATTTTTGGGCGACTGTTAACCACTGAGAGGTTCGGTCCACCCACCACGAGCGACAAAGGCTGCGGAGCTAAAGACCGTCTACTGGGATGACCTTGACCAAGGATCGCTCTCGATCCTGCCAGCCACGCAGTCTAGCCCTCAGCTTGCTAGCGCAAAGATACCGCTTCGCCAGGACGCCATGGGGCAACGGCAGAGCGAACTGCACGTGGGTTAGCGAGGTCAAAGCTTACTGAAAGCGTGCATTATATGTCGACCAATAATAATTTTGGAATATCTGGAGTTTGTTTGGGCTGCCTTTTGCCTTTACGTCTGCATCATGCAGATGCCGCTGGCCGCAGTAGTCAGTTACAATCGTGAAGCAGTCTCATCATTATTGCCAAAAGACGGACCTCTGCGATGAGTAAAGCCGAAACGGCATGGGTTGCCACCAATGTTGCTGGGGGCAGACAGTGACGAACTCTGCTCTCCAGAGCTTGGGGCGGTTGTCCCGTTCTCTGGCAAGTCACAAGTGTGCTGAGAGTCGCAACGGCAAGTTCTCGTAGACCTTCCTCGGTGCGCAAAGTCTTTCGGATATGGTCTAATGGGCTGCCACATTGCATCGCTAATAGGTCGAGCAATGAAAACTTGTTCGCATCAGATTCGGATTTTGCGGGCGCCCAACGCGATGTCGGACTCAGCACGCAGCCTTTCCGTGGTATTTGCGGTTTGAGCAACAGTACAACTGCTCGTTAGCGACAATGGAATGGCAACAGAGGCCCGTGTTTATTAGATGTAAGATCGACACTCGATGACATCGTAGGGGTGCCGCTCTCGCCCGTCTGGGTCCCACCGGGATGGGTGGAGCGTGAGCAAAGCAAACCCGGCTCCCCAACTGTCCACTGCGTTAGTCTTCGGGATTGTGGTTGCACACGATCTCTGGTGGCGGTTTGATAAAGCACGCAAGAATACAGAGGATGCGCAGGGTGTATTAGCGATGGAAGAGACTCTACCTAGCTGATCCGGACGTGTCGGTGTACTTGTGATTATTGAATTGAAGCGGCGATTCGCAGGAACTCTTTACCTCTAATCGTCTCACAAATGGGTTCTTCATGTAAACGTGTGACACGCGCAAGGTCCTGAGGTGAACTGGCGCCCCTTCGTCGCCCGTCGTTCGCTGTTACCAGTCATTCTTCTGCGCCAGGTACCGATACCGCAGTCATAAGCATGCTGCGGACGCCTCGAGTACCTAATACCGCGCCTTCGTCAACCCACCAGTGTATGCTTACGCAGTTGTCGACCGTTTGGTATCTCCCGAGCTCATCATCCGTTGTAATAGAGCGTGAAGCGTCGTGCTACCGGGCTCCGAGCAGACTCTCTGCCCACCGCCTTGTGAAGCGGGTCTTCGCTGGTCTTCCATGTTCGAAGGCTCTCTTACGAACTGCTGACCTTTTACCAAGCAGACGCCTGTACCACTGTGCCCTCCGTGAACGTCCTTACGCATCTGCTGACTTGAGTAAACGCGTTAAGCAGCGCAAACCAGAGCTGTACCTCAACTCCCTACCATTTCTCCGTCGATGAGACACAGCTTACGATGCAACAAAGCATTGTCGGTCGATAACCTGCGTCTGCGACAAAGAGGGGTAGATTCGACGCAGGGGCCTGGACAGGGTTCTAGTGATCCAATAGGTGACTACAGCACGAGAGGCGAAGCACTCGTATGCCGGAGCTGTTCAGAGAGACATGGCAAAAAGATCGCCTTCGTGTATATTGATGGTCGAAGTCACATGGGCGTACTGCAAATCGCAGAGAGCAGTTGTGAGTTAGAACGCCAAGTGCATTGCACCTTTCTCGATTGGACCTAGCGGGGTGGATAGCGCTTGAGTTACGTCACGGGCATCGGGCGGCGATTGCTGCACAGGCCTCAACCTCAACACCAAAATTAATTTGCATACATCCACGATCGGACATTGGTGCCCACACGAATCCTGCGCCTCCCAAGCAATCTATCCATCAGGTCACGCTCCAGGCTTCACCGCAATCATGTCTGTGGAGACTATCACGACCATCTCTCCCATCACCAACAAACCAATCCTTAAGCGCAATGGTCTCTCAGATGCTGATCTTCGGTCCATCCCTGAGACAGCCGCGCGTGCTTTCGAGTCTTACCGGCGCACGCCCCTCTCTGACAGGCAGCAAATCGTCAAGAAAGCTCTGAAGCTGCTCAATGATCGCCAAGATGTGTTGGGCAAAGAGCTCAGTGAACAGATGGGACGTCCGATAGCATATACGCCCAAGGAGGTCACCACTGCGGTTGCACGCGGCGAGTATATGCTCAAGATCAGTGAGGGCGCCCTAAAGGATACGGAAGGCGAGGCGGAAAAGGGCTTTAAACGCTACATCAGGAAGGTCCCCGTGGGACCCGTATTGATTCTATTCCCTTGGAATGTTCGTGGCGAGCCATATTTTCACTGCAATATGAGCTGACTACCCTGCAGTATCCATACCTGACCCTCGTAAATTCGCTTATTCCTGCGCTGCTGGCCGGTAATTCGGTAATCATCAAGCCGTCGCCCCAGACACCAACGAGTGCCGAGCAGATCCAGCAGATCTTCAGCGACGCTGGTCTGCCGGATGGTGTACTCCAGGTATTCCACAGCGGCTCCATCTCCCAAATTGAGGCAATTGCCCAGTCACCGCATGTCCAGCTAGTATGCTTCACTGGCTCGGTTGCCAATGGTCTTGCTGTGCAAACGGCTGCGAGCGATCGCGTGTCCATTCGTGTTGGGCTCGAGCTTGGCGGCAAGGATCCCGCGTACATTCGATCTGACGTCGACGTCAAGTGGGCCGCTGAGGAGATCGTAGATGGCTCTGTGTTCAATTCCGGTCAGAGCTGCTGCAGCGTTGAGCGGGTCTACGTCGATGAGAAGATCCATGATGAGTTCGTCTCAGCTCTGCAGGATGTCCTCAAGGGGTACAAGCTTGGAGACCCAATGGACAAAAACACCAACGTTGGCCCAGTCGTTTCCACCCGTTCTGCAGAGGCAATCCGCGCACACATCAAAGACGCGTTGGAGAAAGGTGCGACAGATGCCACCCCAGAAAACGAGTCGTTCAAGTCGCCGCCTGCAGATGGGAATTACGTCGCGCCTACTCTGCTGACCAATGTCAACCATGATATGGCTGTAATGACAGAGGAGACTTTCGGTCCAGTCATCCCAGTGATGAAGGTCAAGAATGACAAAGAGGCAATAAAGCTTATGAACGATAGTCAGTTCGGTTTGACGGCGAGCATATGGACCAAGGATGTGAGCAAGGGTCATGAGCTCATCGACGATGTCGAGGCCGGTACTGTCTTCGTAAATCGATGCGACTATCCTGCCCCTGTAAGTTTTGACCTACCAACGCAGACGTTGTGTCTCACATGAAATAGGATCTTGCCTGGGTTGGGTGGAAGAACTCCGGCAAAGGCCAGACGCTCTCTAAATTTGGATTTGACCAGTTCGTCAAGCTTAAGAGCTACCACGTCAAAGATTACCCAAAATAGATGCGACTGCATGATCAGGTATGACCAGTCCTAGTCGTTCAGAAACGCGACGTCTCTCCTTACCAAACATGACGTCCAAAACATGCGTCTCTTTGAGCATCAGCTAACCTCATGTAGGCCATGCCGATTGACACGACAGGGCTCATCAAACGCGGTCACGAACTCATCTGACCCTTGAGTATTCGGCAATTTTGGGAGACGTGCAACCAGCAACCCTTGTGGATAGCTATTCAACCTTCATTCGCTCAGGTAGAACCTAAGCGTCTCATATATGCCGCACCAATATTACCTCTCTCTCAAATTGGATCCGCGGATGGCGCTTCGTCGCGTCTCAAACACGCGTTTATATGGTACCTGAGTGAAGAATGTGCGGCAATATGCAAGGTCGGTGGTACAACGTCCAGTACCCCCACCTCACCCGGCGTCAAGGACTAGCCTTCAACTCCATCTGTTAAGACAGTGTCCAACGATGGAGCAGTCCTATGTTCGACGTTTCAGCCATGTGCGACTACTAGGCTTTGGATCTCGACCCTCCGCTTGCGACCCCAACGAAGTTTGTTCACTCATCGCCAACATGCGTGTTCCCTCACCTGCCTACTAAGGAACTTTCCTGTGGAGGTCCGCGGACGTTTACTCCGTCAGCATTCCAGCAGCGGGCCATCACCCCCGTCAATCTTGACTCAAGGAATGTGCCACCTTAACATTGTCTCAAGAGAGGCAAGGAATTGGTTTCTCCCTCCCGCAAGAATCCACCGCGTGGCAGGCTCATCGCTTGGGAAACCGTCTCATCCCACCCACCCTTTCCAGTCCTTTAAATTCTTTCTTCCTGCGGGATTCACTGCGCACTCTTCATCTCCATTGTAGCTCATCGAATTTCCCTTCGATGCCCACATCTTCTCCCTCAACTCTTCACCTGTGTCTTGTTTCCTGCCTTGTTATCTTCGAGCGTGCTTGCTGATCATTTCTTTCGAGCGGCATTCATTACTATACCCTGTACCTATAAGGCATTCTGTCATTGCGTTTTAGATCGTTGTTTCGTTTCGAGACCTTCGCTGGTACTATGACTTTCAAAGATGTTATGAGGAAGGTACGCCGGATCATGCTGTGTGGTAGGGAGGATGAGAGGAAGCCTTCTCTGGAGATCGTACGTTGCCTTCCAATAATCGTCAGAGAAAAGCGAGTGCTGACAAGCAGTATCAGGGTTCGCCAACCGATGTACGCCGATTGGATGCCTGGGAGGGCATGCCTTCGCTCACCGAGTTCGAGTAAGTCAATGCCGTCCCCAACTACCATCCACACCCTTACCTCCTTCCCCTCCCCCTTTCTCCCACCACCATCGATACCACTCTAACTCATACGCAGCAAGAAAGACGTCCGCGAAAAGGCCTCCAACGACGCAATACGCCTCCTCTCCCTTCGGTCACACCCCCCAACCCAACCATCCACACCCTCCACCTCCAACCCGCCCTCCCGCTCCCCCTCATCCCACTTGCTAAACGCCGCTTCCACCAATCTCCCCCCAACACTCCCCACTCCGCCCCGCCAGAAACACACGGATGGAAGCTCACCCCCTGCTTTCCGTGTGAAGAGTATGTGGGAGCGTACACGCAGGCTTTCTGCGGGATTGACGAGTCTGAACTCGCATGAGCGGTCTAGTGCAGGGTACTATGAGTTGGATGTGGAGGCTGGGAATGTGGGTGCGGATGTGAATGCAGATGCGGGTCGAGATGGGGATAGCGATGGTGGGAAGGCGAAGGAGGAGGAAGACGAGGCTGTTGTACTGCTCGATATGGATTTCGACGATAAGGGCAAGGACGGCGGCATCGATCTGGATTCCCCCGTTTCGATCCACAGTGGGAAGAGCGAGGGCTTCGAGGTTCAGGAGACCATTGGTGGGACGCCGAAGAAGTCCTCGAGGCAGATTACTAGCAAAGATATGGAGGAAGAAGAGAGCAGCGATAGTGATATGGATGCCGCGGTGGAGAGGAGACCACTCGTTGTGGCTTAAGGCGCATAGGACATCGGGTTTGTGTGTGATACCTACGACGACGATTGGGAGGTAGAGTACGTGTACTTGTACGAGCTTGTAAGGCGAGAATGTGTGCACCGCCAAAAAAGACATGGAAGAAAATAACGGTAGGGTCTAGTAGAACAATAATGCGAGGGAACATATTGCATCGCTTTGACTTTCAAACCCCACTTTCTATCGCAATTGCGCCCGACTTCCATCCAATATCCCATCTCTCTCACCTCTATCATTTCTCTATCCCAAATTAAATTCACTAGCCAGCCCAGCATGTCTCATAAACTTCTCCTTCGACCTGATCGCCTTCCGCATCTTCGCCGCCTCCTCCACATCCGCTCCCTGCGGCAACTCCAGCTCCACCTTCTTCCTCGTACTAGCTCCCACCCTCTCTCCGTCCGTCGCACCCCTGACCTTCGCGGGCCTCTTGTCCTCCCTACCCGCGCCCGTCCTTAGCCCGGGGACCTTCATACCGCTCGGTCGCTCTCTTAGCGCGAACGCCTTGGCCAAATGCCCGAGATGTAGCTGCTTAATGTCAAAATATGCGCGCTCGGCGGCGACGTGGGTAGCGTAGGCGCGGACATGCGACTGGTATGCGCGACGGGCGGCTTCGAGGCGGGCGGGGGAGGCGAGCGCCCAACGCTCGATGGTGAGTTGGAGGGATGTCGCTTTTTCCATGAACTCCTGTTTATCCTTCATTACACCCGAAGTAACAAGGCCTTTCTTGAGTATCTCATCTGCGTCCTGGCGGCCGATGTTGATGCCTGCCTCTGTATCTTTACGGTCGCTTTTGAGGATGGAGACGTAGCCTTCTTCGCAGCCGGGCATGAGGAAGATGCAAGCGCGACCGTCGCGACCCGCACGTGCTGTACGACCGATACGATGGAGATGGTCTTCGCGGGCGAAGGCAGGATCGAACTCGATGACGAGATCGACATTTGGGAGGTCGAGACCTCGAGATGCGACGTCGGTTGCTAGGAGGACAGCAGCATCATTGTTTTTGGTGAAGTGGGCGAGGGTGGATGTGCGGGCTGCTTGGGGGAGGGAGCCGTGCAGGCGGTATGCTGTTACTGTGTGGGTTTTTGGGGAGAGGATTGGAGAGTCCGAGTGGGTGACTGTAAGTTTTGTGGGGTCGGATTGAGGGATGCCTTTCTTCGTCTTGGGGGTCAATTTTGTCTTGCCGTCGTCTTCAGTTTTGGTGTCCTCGCTGAGGTCGGCGGCTTTCTTTTCTTCCCCTTCCAGTAGGCCACTGAGGACATCGAAGTGGAAGTCGACCGAGTCGGCGCAGGAGATAAACACAATGGCTTTCATGACGGATCCTTTACGAGCGAATGCTCGCTTGAGGAAGCTGATGAGAGCTACCAATCGGAGTTTTGGCGCCACCACTGCGAAAGATTGCTTCAGCTGCGCAGGCGCAAAGAAGCCCTCCTCTTCTTTCTTCTCAGATTCCTCGCTTCCTTTATCCGTAGGGTCAGGCCGTATGTGCACTGCGTCTTTCAGGCTGATCTGCCCCAGTCGCTCTACATCCATCTTCATCGTAGCGGAACAGAGCACCGTGGTCCTCTTCTCAGGTAGCCCGGGTATCGCGGAGGCGGCATCCTTTTTCGCCCTCATGCGATTGTTCAGATTACCGACGATTTTCTGAATCTCGTCTTCGAAGCCAAGCTCCATCAGGCGATCTCCCTCATCAAGGACCAGCCAGCGCACGTTGCTCACGTCTAACGCTTTTGTGTGCTCCAGATGATCTGCGAGTCGACCGGGGGTTGCAACTAGAATGTTGATACCCTTTCGTAGACGGGCCTTCTCCGATTTCTTCTTCTCCCCACCGATCACCGTGGTAGCTACGAGCCAATGCGCGCATCGCAATAGATTATCCAACACTTGGGCAATTTGCTTGCTCAGTTCTCGTGTCGGTGCTAGTATGATAGCAAAAAGACCCGAGTCCCTGTGCACGGCATCGGCATCGTCCACCTTTCGCTTCTTCATATTGGCGGATAACTCCATGAGCCTCTGCACGATAGGTAGCAGGTATGCCAGCGTCTTTCCGGATCCTGTCTCTGCCTGTATATATGCGTCCGAGTCGTCCTTCAGCAATTGTGCTACCGCCGCTTTTTGAATCGCTGTGGGTGCCTTCAGATCCATTTTCTTAAGCAAGTGCGCCGCAAGCGTAGTTGACACGCCGAGGGAGGTAAAAGTATCGAGTTCGCTCGTGAGCGGCGCATTGGAGGGTTCGACGGGCGCATCGTCTTCGGCGGTGTTCTTCGCTTCGGGTTGTGTGGTAGATGAGGGGTTGAATGTGAAAAGCGAAGATATGATCTGCTTTCCGTTTCTCGATGTGTCTTGTTTCTGTCCAAAACTCTTCGACACATTCGCCGTTGATTGCGGTCGGAATTCCGGCGCATCTGTTTCCTCGCCAGTCTTGGACGTGAAGTCTCCGCTCACACGCGGCCTTTTCGCAGGTCTGTCGTGATCGTAGTCGCGGTTCTGAGGCGTTGGTTGTATGCGTGGTCCCAGCTCCGTAAGATTTACTTCTGAGGCTTTTGTGGTAACTTTCGGCGCAACTTCTTCTCCCGTTAGTCGTTGAGTGGCCTTCGTATGCCAGTTCGCAGCCGCCTTCTTCGCCGTCAACCGGTCTCTCCAAGCCCCGCCTTTGAATTTCGGCTTGTTCAGAATGCCGCTTTCTGGAATGGAGAAGTTGAGGAGCATTCCATCGTCGGCCATATTGCTTCTTCGGTACTTTGGACACTGTTTGCGTCCGGCGGGGTTAATGTCTGCGAAGGCTCGAACACCAGAAACTTTTTGGTGGAGCGACGCACGGACTATTTGTGCTGCGCGGGATCGCCTCGGCACGTGATGCGCCGTGTTGACATCTTCAGCGCAGAACTCAGACTTCCTTTCTATTCCCCACCATGGCTTGACCATGGATCTTTCACTCTTCTTCCAGCTGGCCCCTGTGACAGGCCATCTTTCGTCCGACGTCCCTCAGCGAAGACCACCTTGAGCGGAAGCGTGTGGGAGGTAACCCGTCATTTCCCCGCAACCATGCCGGCAATGGCGCGCCTACGATACTCTGGGGGTGAGATACCCTACGCGGGCCATCGAGACGTCTAACTAACAGACCGAAGTGCCCACATTATGTCGAAGTCTATCAAAAAATCCCCCGCGTTGTCCCACCGCTCCCGCTGCCAACAATCGTCGGCACCTCTCCACCACATTCGCCCTCCGTAGCTCCGAGTCTTTCGCACCGCACGCCCGCATCTTCCACGATGTGGGTCCCTTACGAGAATTCCGTAGAGAACTGCTCTTCAATAAACGCACAGTGGGCCTCGTCCCGACGATGGGAGCTCTTCACGAAGGCCACCTCTCCCTCGTCCGACAAGCCGCGGCGGAGAACACCGACGTCTTCGTCACCATCTACGTGAATCCTACACAATTTGGACTGAACGAAGACCTGGCCTCATACCCCAAGACGTGGGAGTCAGATCTGCGAATGCTTGACACGGTAGACAGAGAACTAGCGAGCGTGGGAGCTGGACGCATCTCTGCCGTATTTGCGCCGAGCACAAAGACGATGTATCCGACGCTTCCCCCAGACAGCGCTATACCCGGCGTTGGTTCGTTCATAGAGATGCGCCCGCTCGGTCAGCTGCTAGAGGGAGCCTCGCGACCGGTGTTCTTCCGTGGTGTAGCAACCGTGTGCATGAAGCTCTTCAACGTCTGCGCTCCAGAGCGCGTATACTTTGGCCAGAAAGACATACAACAGACGGTCGTGATCAGGCGGCTGGTCAGGGACTTTCATCTCGACACGGACGTTCGGATTAGCCCAACGGCGCGCGAGCCAGATGGTCTTGCTCTGTCGTCGCGGAATGTATATCTTGGCTCGCGGCGCCGAAACGTTGGCATTGTGCTCAATCAAGCACTAAGGAAAGCCGAAGCGCAATACAAAGCTGGGAAGAGGTCAAGAGGTGATATTCTCTGGCCTGCGAACGATCATGCCGATAAGATCTCGTTGCAACAAGATGACATGGATCCCAGCAAACGCGCCTTATTTGAGGTCGACTACATCAGCCTTGCGGACCCCGAAACGATGGAGGAGGTGGATGAAGTGGACGAAAGTCGGGGAGCCATCTTAAGCGGTGCCATCAAGATGCTGCCCATCGAAAGGCCCAGCATTGGCGAGGAGCTTGGAGTAGGCGGCGGACTGATACCCGTCAGGCTCATTGACAACATAGTATTGGATTCAGTGTCCTGATTCGGTACTGTTGCTCAATGTCAGGTACACTATTGTTGTTCGAGATAGGAAATTCCACGCAATCGACAGATCGGTTAGGTGCCCATGTAACAACATCCCTCCTACAGCTGTCACGTTTCACCCGTCAACATCTCCGCATCTTCTGCTTTCCACAGACTGATTGTGGCAATTGTGGCCTGTGCTACTATTGGCTCAACAACACGTCAGTGCCGTGGTTAAGACTCACGATGCTCTCAGGTCCCGAAGCGAACCGAAGCTGCCCAACAATTCGCCGTGCTCCTGACACCTCGCTGCTTTGACTAGCTAAAAGTCCCTTCCACACCATCCACGATTATCACCTCCATTAGCAACTCCTAAACCTTGTACCACCCACCGCCCATGCAACATGTCGCCAGCACACCCCCGACCAACTCGCCGAGCTCCATCCGCAGCGCCCACCTTGGAAACTATAACACCTACACCTACTATCGCCGCCCAACACACTCCCTACTATACAGACTACATCTTCGAAACAGTCACCGGTATCGCAAACCACACCACAGTGACCTTGACCTCAACAACACACACATATTGGTGGCAGACGCCCAAGGCAATTGCCGAGTCGCAGATTCCAGAGGCATGGTATGTGCGCTAATTCAATCCATGTACAATATTCTTGAGTCTTCCGCGGGTTTAGAAGTTGTTTGAGTTGGTGCTGATGTGTAGATAGGCGACCGAAGCAATTGGAAATAGAGAATAGGAAGTATATGATCGTTATGATGATGATGGGGGGCTTGTTTGCTGTGGGTCTTTTGCTGGTCTGGGGGGCCAGTCTGTGTCTGTGAGTGTTATCTGGAGAAGACCGGGAGATTTGTTGTATCCTAACGGACGATTCAGGCTGCTCATTCGCGGTAGGACCCGTAGGTGGTAGCGATGCTACTCTTTGGTCGCGACAGCGCCTGAACGTACGTCCTGATACGTGTGGAACAAAAGGATTGAAAAGATAAGAGTAACGAGTCAACATGTCAAAAAGAGATAGACAAGTCCTGGACGCTTTGCATTGCCCTGCATCGCAGATTTGTTTCATTTGGCATCCATCATAGCCGCTAGCAACCTTGGAGCACTCTGCCCTTGCCTAAATGCACACTCTAAACCCTAATGCAAAAAGAAGATCGTACGCAGAATCGAAAGTGGCAAAACGCAGAATTGCAAAAATAGAGCGCGAAGCTCGCGATATACCGTCGCAGAAACAGAAACAACCCCTCTCTTATTCCCAACCCTCACAGTCGCACTTGGCTCTAAGCTGCAACCCCGTGACGTCGCTGATGCATACCCCTCCGCTTCTGAGCACCCAGAGTAACGTACTGCGTCACAGTCTCGTACTGCACCTCATACTCAGTATGGCACCGGTACCCTTTCGGGCACGTTGGCCGATTCGTCGGTTTAGGCGCGTTCTCAGAAGCCGGGACGGTGAGTGTGGTTTGCAGCGTGGGCTTCTCAACCACCGATGGAGTCTGAGCCGGTATGTTTGACGTAGAGCCAGCCTTGTACGGAGGAGAAGCGACGGGTGTAGTCGTTGGCTTAGTGTCCGCAGTCGTCGTAGCCGTCGTCTTCGGCTTATCTGCGTTGACGTCGGAAGCTTGCGCCGCATCCGCATCCGCACTAGTCGTCTGTGGGGACGAAGAAGCAACATCACCAACCACAGTCTCCAGAAGAGGCCCAACATCGATTGTCTCCTTCTGAGGCGTAAGATCCTGCCCCTCGTTCGGCGGCCCATTGAAGTTCTTGCTCTGGCATGCATCGTTGATGCTCTGGCACTTCTCCTGGAAGATCTTGCATCCGCTGTTACCTGTAGGCGGCGCGGCTTCGTAGCACGCATCGAGCTGGTCCCAACATTTTGTGCCTGATGCCCAGCAGCCGGTCTCGTCGGTGTACGAGGGGACTTCCTTGCCGAACCAGTTTGCGTTTTCGATGATTGCGTCCTGGGGGCGGAGACCCTCCGTCTGTGCTGTCGCACCCCCAGCATTCGCTGGACCAGAAGAAGCGACGAGTTTAGCCACAGCGGGACCGGGGACTTTGTACTTTGCATTGTCGTTCATGTAGATGTTGAATTTGACGCTGTCCTCACCAGCCTTGACATACCCCGGGATAGACACGGTCGACTCCGGGACGAGGTTTCCGCTGCTCTCGAGGTAGATCTGCGCACAGCCGGTATAGAACTGCGCACCGCCCTTCGTAGCGTTGTGCAAGGCTACGACTTCCGGGCGAGCGAGATAGGCGCCACCTTGCAGGCCTTTGGGGAGCGCGACGGAGAGACGGCCTTTGTTTGCGATGAGGAGGTCAGTACACCATTTCTCCGAGGAGGCGTCGTAGCCGTTGTCGAAAAGTTTGAACCAGCCGTCGCCGGCGGCTGGGGGTGTGTTAGCATGGCTGGGAAGAGGGTGGTAGGAGTGGAGATGCATACCTTTATCATCAACAGCCGAGTCAACCTTCTTCAAGTATACAGCACAAGGACCCTCATGCCCTGAATCTAAAGACTGCTTGCTTGGATCATTTGGCCAGGAGCGCATTTCGAAGGTGATCGTTGATCCATCCGATACGGATTGAACGCGAGAGACGCCAGTGGTGCCGTCGACGTCTGCATAGGTTGTTAGCCCACTATTGATGCGATGTTCGGGACAAAGTTGACGTACTGCAAGCCATATCGGTACTGCCGTAGTCCTCAAGCGGGAAAGAGGCTTTGGCGGGATCCTTCCTCATACGCATGGCTACACCAGCTCCCTGTGTGATGTTAGTGTTTCTGTAGTGGGGGCGGTAAGGGTTGGTGAGATTCACTTGATCTTTTCCGTCGACATAGAAAGTACTCCACACCGTGTGTGCTAAGGCTGAAGGCGCGACGGCCAACGCAGCGAGGATGATAGCTTGAGTCTTCATGATCACAAATTCTGGTGATATAGTCGTAGAAGCTAAACGTCGGAGGTGGGTCGAAATGTTAGTCGTAGTATAAGACACAGGAACGAACCGAGTCTCTAGGACGTCGAGGGAAATCAGGTCTTCTCGATAAGAAAGAATGGATGAGTCGACTGGCGACAAAGAGAAGCAAGAAACGAATGACAGGGGCAAGAAGACACCCTAAAGAGAGAGGAGAGAGGTCAGTTAAGGAACAAAACCGTGGAGGCAAGGACAAACGAAGACGGAACTCCTCTGCATTTTGATGCCAGCTCTCATCACAGGCCCTCTGCGCTGGAGTCACGGCATGGTCACCATCCCTGCTGCATCTGCCGCCGCTCCGCATGTCAATCTCCACCTCTTGAACCAGCAAGGCGTCTATTTCACTTAGTCAAATCAGTCTTAATAAATGATGTTTCCCGAGCGCGCGCAAGCCTTAGAAGGCTCCCAGCCAATCATCTCAGTCGACGGAAAACATGAAACGTGAACGAGATCGACCCAGGGGTGACGCTAGGGAACGGAGACGCTTGTGGCGTGTTTCGAAACGGCCCGTCTGCATCCTCGCTTTACTGCCTCCTAATTTCAGAACTGACTTCGCCCTGTGATGTTCGTGGGTGTGGGAGTGCTGAAGCGAGCGATATGCTGTAGAACGAAGAATGCGGGGTTATTGAGAAAGGGCGTCCAATGTTTTTGTTGGGCGCTTCCGTCCTCAGGCATGCTCAGGAGTAAATTGGACGTCCGTCGGACTTGACTTCACCAAGCGTCAACACCAAGACGCTCCGCTACGAACTCTCACAATCCAATCTCATGCCGCCGGCGCCAAGAGACTCCGCTTCGTTCAGGTTCATTATCAGTCAGCCAGATTAGTCTTGCCCCTTCCACGAACAACCAATGATGAGAAGGCCCAACATTCGAAAAGACCACATCCTTCTTCAGGCGCGAATAGGAGCGAGCCACTGTTGCAACATACAGTCTGCGGAACCTCCCATCTCCAACCAGCAGTAAGGAGTTCAGCTCCAAGCTGCTGTGTCGCCCAGCCCTCGCCGTCTGCATGTTTCATCTCACCCGGACCCCGTCCCGAGATGACATGCCAGTTCCCACAAAGCAATGTTGTGACTGATTACTCGAGACACTATAGCAATCTACCGAAAATTAGGGTAATTTAAGAGGGGTCCCTGGACTGTCACTGCCAGGTGGTGTTCTCCACGTGGAATGTTGACGCCGGGATCCCGGTTTAGTTGCGGGTCTCCTCGTTGCGATGCACCTGAGAACACAGCCAAAATTCCAGCGGATGGGCTGATGGTGCGACGAGACGCACAAGAATACCAAAATCCTAAAGAACATCTTTTCAAGCACAGCGGTTGCAGGTGCGACGGCCAACTCAAGCCATGATGCTCAATGCACCGACCGACAATGACGTTCCATAAACCGCTTGCACTGGCCTGCACAATCCCGGCCTGATATGCGCAATGTCAATTCACAGATCTAACACCCGTGGAACGATGTCAAAAGCCTAAAGATATCGCGGAATCAGAAATTGGAGCCAATCATCATCATGGCAGCCTCGGGCTTTGATGGTGAAGTAGTCGCGCGGTGTGAACTTGTACCTCCGGTCAGGTACGACACCAAGTATTTGTCAGTCCTTCATTAATGAATGAAGAGATGATACTCATCTCCTGCACTCAATTACTAGGAGCACAGCTTCACGGGATGTGACCAACAACGCCTCTCAAAAGCCGCTGGAAGCATGATACCACCAAAAGGATAACATGATCTGACCCTAGCTACCTGACTATGTATTTGGTTGTGGGTCTTTAATTCCATCCACACCCGCCACAATGTCGACTAGCCCTTGTGTTAGCAACGTCCTCTGAATCAGAAGGCTATGGACTCACTAGCTGCCACCATTTGCCCCAGAGAGCCGAGGGTACCACCAACCAAACCTACCGCAAACACCACAACAGCAGGTGTAGGATAAGCATCTGAAATCTTCATGCCGGCCCCGGTTCCATTGGCCACCCCGGTGCAAAAGCTCGCTACGGTGCCTAAGCCGTTTGCCGCTTGCGATGCTTGCGACCCACCATCTCTCGCACTGAAGCCGGTCGATACCCCGAACCCGACCACGTTAGCGAAGCAGTTGAGGGAGGCGACTGCGTCGCAGACACCCTCGCGTCGCGCCTCTGGGACCGCTTTCAGCGCTGTCCACTTGCTGCGTGTGAATTTCCCGACGGCGTTGTTAGACTCAGCGGGAAGTGGATTGCGGTCGACAACGGCACAAACACCTCGAGCGCCACAGTCCATGATAGCGGTGACCAGCATCACGTTTTGGATTGCCACCTGGGTAAGTCAGCTTTGATGTTCAAATTCTATCTATGGTTTCTACACTTACCTGTACTCCAAACGAGGGTGTTTGTGAGTCTTTAAAGGGGGTGTTGGTACCGCAAAGGTCACTGTATGCCGCGATAGCCACGACCTGAGCAAGGATCTGGAACGCGTCGCAACCAAACTGGATGTTCTGAAAGAGTCTGGCCCATCCCTCAGTTATGCCCGATTGATTTCTTTTCGGTATTAGAGGCTGCCTCTCTCCAGGAAGTTTGCCGTCCAGCTTGGCCTGCACTTCTTTGTTGAAGGCCATGCGCTCCTGCTTTTGAGCTGCAGCAGAGCCCGACTTATTGGCGATCTCGAGGGTGCCCATGAGTCCGGAGACAAGAGTTGCGACGTTCACAATGAGATTCGTGTAGTCGGCCCACTTTTGCCATTGTTGTTCGCCATTTTTCAACTGCTCGGAGTCAGAAACGTCTGCAGTGTGTATGCCGTCTTGCGTCGCTTTGATGTGGGGTGCCGAGCCGATGTCGACTTTACTTCGAGCGCGGGTACTGTTCACTAATTTCCGCATGCTGGGTCGCGGATCACCCCAAGCTTCAAAGGGCAGCTTGCCTGTTGTCGATTGTGAGATGATGTTCAGCACCAGTGCGCACACGTAAGTGCTGACGTTCCACAAGGTGAATGGCTGCTCCGCAAATTCTTCCCACAGGTCTGCGATGAGCGGAATCTTCACTTCTTGACGTATCAAATCCATGATGGCGTCGATGAGCGCTGTGATCAACTTCCACAGTTGGACGACCAAGATCTTGATAGCATCAAACATGGTCCAAAAGGCGTCGCCTAGGAAATTCGTCACCTCCTCTTTGAAACGACTGAAATCTGCAACGACGGCTTCGCATCGCTGTGCGATTTCCGTGATCAGCCTCTGGAAGTTATCCTTTTCTTGCTCAAAGAAATCGGCGATGATTTCTATGAGCTTGGTCCACACAGACCTTCCCGCTAGATCAAGCGTGTAGTCGGATTCTGCAAGCGCGTCTTCGACCCCTCCCTCGATGGCATCCATCAGCAACATCACCGGGTTGTATTTTTGAATAGTGCTTGCGATCGGGTTATTGAAGAAAAAGTCTAGACATTTGTTGAAGACAGGTGAGTTGAACGGCTCGAGAGGATTGGTCCCATTTGGCTGTAATTGTGGGCGGTCGTCCTTGATGAACTGGCTCGCGGAGGTTCGGGCATCCTCTATCACGGAGTCGATCGAGTCGCCCCACTTCTGCATCTGCGCATCGACGAGGTCTTTGCCTACCGTGAACATCTCCAAGAAGACCTGTATCGGTTAGAAATAGCTGAGGCTCGTTGACGAATTACATAACTGACGTACCTTTTGAGTCTCTTTTGTGCTCTCTACGTCGAAGATGTACGACAACCAGTTGAGGAAATCAGTGAGGTGCAATCCAAGATATTCATCGAGGAAGTGCGCAACACTATATATCAGGTCAGTTTTGCTACACAATACATCGAAAGGGCTCCTAGACTCACCCCTGGAGCAACGTCCACGCATGCTTTGCCACAAACTTAATCGCCTTCCCTGCGATTTTGAAGAAGAAAGTAACAACGGGGCCTACGACCTTGATGGCAAACTTGGCAACCACCTTGACCGCCTTTCGTACAAAAGCCATGACATCAGCAATAGCATGGTCCAACGCTTCAACAGCCTCATCAATCCAGCTACCGACGTCCGTGAGCGTGGAACCATCCGATTGCCGAGCGTATCCGATAGACATATCGCCTGACTTGTTCGGCTTGCCAATTCCAGCCAGGACCTGAGTCGCCATGGCCGGATCAACGGATGACACCATGGAGTGGAAGTTCGTCAGCAAGGCTGCAGAGTCGCCTAGCTTCGGATCCGAAGCATTGAACACGGTACGTCCATCCGTCGACTTCGCGTTAGCCAACGAACCCGTGCTGTCCACCTTCGCCATAATTCGAAGCACTCTCTGGGCAGAATGTACAGGAAACGATCGAGGCTGACCAGTGAACTTTGTGAGTGTCAGGTTATACTCTGGTCCGACCAACGAAGAGTCTGTCACGGCCACGATACGAATGCGTCCGTCTCCATCGGTGAGAAAGGGAGCAGCCGTTGGCCCAATGGTGCGCGAACGACCGTTGACGGTAACACGGACAAGGTCCTTGCTTGACAGAAGCACTGGATAGTCGCCACCAACGGAAATCCCGAGATCGCTCACCAAAGTCAAAGAGGTCACATAAGAGGGGATCCTCACAATCTTGACATTCTCCGTGTGCTTGACCATGATGCGATTCTGAGCCCACCCGGTGGCTGTTCGCGCTACGTGATAGATCTCATCGGTACCGTCCCCGAGATAAATGACTTCGGTGGCATCCTGAGTCGCGTTGTACTGCGTTGATACTCGGGCGACATTACTGGCCATCGGGAGACCAGATGTTCTGAACCTGAGGACATTGGTGGCATAAGGACGCCATGCTTCCACGTAGTACAGCTCGTTGTTGTCTGAAAGTGCAAAGATGGCGAGCTTCGTTTGAATATCGGGCCCGTCTTTATCCAACGCCTCATAGGAGACTACTTGTTTAATGCCAATGCCGGCGAGAACGAACTGCGGCGGCATGTCCGGAGCTGCGAAGTTACAGAACGCAACTCCATGCTCGGTTGCTGCCAACAGATCCGTCATGCTACAGTAGATGTCAGCCAGCTCCGGCTATTAAGACTCGAAATATTAAGGCCGAATGACTTACTTCCAGGGGTTTTGGTTCGAGTATATCGATCGAATGTTTCCGAAATCGTCGAGTCGCATCTTGTAATGAAACGCGTTATCGATGGAATCAAACACGCATCCCGAGGTTCCATCAGGGTAGTCGAACAATGTGAACAGGCCTCGTCCAGTAAAGAGATTTGCAGGATACGACTCTCGGACCACCGAGACAGAAGCACCAACATTGACGTGCTTCCATGCAACCTTTGCCCCGAAGATGGGGTCGAGAACAAAATGACTCGCCACATACTTGTCGGTGCTCTTCGTCATGGCCAGAATCTGGAAGGGAGGAGATGCTGACGGGGAAGGGGCGAGGCTTAGGTTCGAAACGGGCTTGGGCCCGAGATTGTTCTCGATACGCTTCCATGGTAATCCTGTGGGGTGAATCAGTTGGTGGAGCGTTGTACAATTTTTAGGAGTCTCACGCTTGGGGTCCAGTCCCACTAGAGCCTTGGTGTCTGCGTTCCATGAACAGGAGAAATCGGGAATAGTGCAGTGGTACACGGCGATTGCACCAGACAGGTCTGAAAAAGCGGTGCAAATCACGACGCGATTGTCGATGGTCTTCATGACGTCGAAGGAAGTCACTCCACCACGCGACTCAGGGATAGGTGTAATGTCCACCACCTGCCACCCATTTTGTCCGCCTTCAACATGGACCGTACAGTACAAGCGCTGCCACATATTAGTTGTAATCACTGAGAATGTAGATTTGGTTTGCGCAGACTTACACTGTCCGACCCACGTGTGAAGATAGCCGGGTTCGAGGACGCGTCCTGGATGATCCGCAGTTTGTGGTCTCCATCGAGGGACTTCAAACTTGTCGGTTCATTGACGAACTCAGAACACGCATTTAACTGAATAGTCCTGTTCCCGTCTCCAAACAACTTTCCGGGATCGCTGTCTACGCTTGCGAAAGACCTGTTAGGTGCTGGGACCTTTGTGTCGATTTGAATAACGGGGGTCAAAGGTGAATTTGCAATCATTGCTGGAGAAGAACCAATCGTGATATGAACGAGAAGGAGAGTGCAGATTTGGTGTTGGAAGATACTGTCCGCTTCAAGACAATGGGGGAAAGTGACGACTTCATATAATGAATTTGACACGCGCACATCTAACCAATCTTGGGACGATCAATAGGCTAATCAACAGCATATTGAAGCTCAGCTACGCCCAATCCTACTATAGCGTTCAACTTTGGGTGTTAGATTTGTCTCATACCGTGTAGCTGTGTTCATGGCCTCCCGGTAGATGTTTGGCGTAGCTGAGAATCCATTTGTGGCTTGCGCTCACATCCCGTTTCATATACGATATGTGATTTTCAGTTTTACCGTTGCGTATCGATTTGCTGTATGCGTAAATCACTACTATTCGTGGCCCATGTTCTTGGTATACATTAGCAATAGTCCGCCAAACCTAGCACTCACAGCTGAAGGTACGCACGCCATACGGTACCATTTCCTAATTCAGAATGCGCGCTAACCACGGCCGTCGTTGAAAGAGAACTTGAATGCAGAGTAGTGAAGAGAAGAAGTGCATTGAAGGATTTATGGAGCTGAGAACTACATGCATGAAGCGAGCCAACAAGCATGCAGCGGTATGAGGTAAGCGTAGACCCTGCCTATAGTAACGAATGCTCCCCGAATGCTCCCCTCCACTCCACCCCACCACAACCCGACATTTACGACGACTCAGCTGCAAAATTGACTCCACATCCTGAAAGAAGCGTGCCGCGCGTCAGAACCCTATTTCGTCCTCTGATGCTAATCTATGCCGCAGCCCAGGCGCGCCGTTCAGCCAGCCTCACGGGGGATTTGACTTCTACCGGCCTTGCAGATCTAGCATTACGGGTCTATCTCCGCTTTTATGCCAATCAATCGCCCGGGCGCTCCACCTTCCATTGTTGCTGGCTATCATATATAGGAACACGATGTTTCTCCTCCGCTCCTTGGCTCGACGCCTTCTGGCCTAACGACAGCTGCACATGCAAAGGTAGGTGTTCTTCACCGTATCCCCTCTTTCTCGGCCCTACAGGAAGGACGTTTCACTGCATATCTACGAATCATGTGAAGATCTACAGCAAACACGTTGTCGAGGAGATGCCTGGAGCTGCAGATGTGCCATGTCCAGAATCACTACCTTCCGGCCCGGGAAATGAATCGCCAGGGGATCGTCCGTGGTGGTGCTCCAACGTTCAGCTGAACCTGGAGCTCGAACTTTCTCTGTCGTGCGCCACTTGGACTTGTGATCGGCTTTGCGAGCGTTAGTGCGGGAAGACACCAGCTGGGTGCGGGCGACCGTAGTATCTGTTCACATGGTCGTAATTTGGAATTCATTTGGCAGAATCATCACGGTCGAATAGATTCGAGCACAAGACGCTGGCAAACACCTCAAGATTTGGTATATAAAGCCATCAATCGCACCACCTTCGTCAATCAGACAGTTCATTTCACCATCGAACTTTACTACCATTACGTTAGCTTCCTCATCAAAATGATCTACCCCTCATCGGACACTAGTACCCTTCTTGGGTTTGATATGGCCCTAGGCATATCCGAGAGGGCAATCAACGACCAGCTCGCGCTCTTGTACAAGACTCCGCGAGTGGTCCTCCCTCTTCCAAAGCCTACTGAGACGCCACCGCCCACAAGCTATCTCATCGAACGCCGGGTGAATATGAATTACCGCGTGCTAGACATGTCTGGCAACATCGCCAAGAATGATGATGGGACGGACATGTGGAGTGATGACTCGGTCACAGGATGGTACGTAGACTGTCGAAGATGACAATCTCGAGAATCTCTCCCCGGCACGCGTCTTGGGCTAAGACCTTGTATAGGATAGCACCTCCATCGGTCGTCATCAATGACCGCAAAGCTATGAGCGCAACCATCACCTTGAAATTCATCGCCAACCCGGATGGCCCTGGAGATTCGTTGTACCACTACTGGCTCGGCAACGGCTCCCGTGCAAAGGAATACACCAGCAACATCAATGGCTGGAGCATCTCATGGGATGCTGATCTCTCCAGTCAGGAGATCCAACAGTTGCAAGAAGATATTGCGCTTCCGGATGGTGTCAAAAGCGTGCTACACAACTACGTGTACAATGAATCCTTTCTCGTGTCCTCGGTTTTCTGTGTGCTCGAGCACGTTCAGCTAGTCAATACATTCCGTGGGTATGACGCGGCGGGGAAGCAATTGTCGAACGGGCAATGGTCGAATGGCTTCATCAAGTGTTTGGCCGACTGGTTCAGCTTCGACAAGAAGTCACAGGAGTCTCCAACGCCACGCAACCCTTTTGTCCTCGGCTACGGCATAAAGCAAAAGCTGCCCCCGGCCCCAGGAACTCCGCTATTTGTACCCAGGCACTTTCAGTTCACAACGTCCGCTAACGAGGACACGAGGAAGACAGGCAAATCGTCGCTCAACTTCGCCATTGTGTCGAAGGATGACAGACGTGTGGACCTCAGGAATGATGGCAACGCAGGGGCATGGAATCCGTCGCTGATTGTGCAGGCTGGTCTGAACCGCGATGAGGCGGACGGTGTGATGGTACTATCCAACGGCATCTTCTACAATCAGTATATCGAACCGTACTTTGTCAACGCATTCCGAGCACTAGGCTTCCGCGAAGAAGTCGCCAGAACCTACCCAGACAACACTGACTGGACGACAAGCTCGTCTACGAGCCGGTTCGGCCCTAAAATGACCGAAAGTCAGTCGTGGGAGCTCAAAATCGGAGCGCACAATACGACCCGTCAAGGTCTCCTGATCCAAGAACGCTCTGTGTGGAACGGGAACGAGGAGTTCGATATCACATGGAGCAGTGATGCGATTCCGACCTGGAAGCACACCAACGACATCCAGCGTGTGGGTTCCATTGTCATTAACGCAAGGGCGTATGCAAGGTACTACGCCGAGACGAATACGCGCGGCGGGCGTAACGACCTCTGGGCCGACATGACGCGAGTCCACTTCCAGGCCCATCTACGACTTACATACATCGTCCGTGCGAACCGGGACGGCGGGTGGTCCGTCGTATTCGACCCGTCGCGCTCATTCGCACCGTCCAAGAATGCGCAGGGCAATGTAGACTACACGAAGGAAGCTCCTGGTGAGAATGCAGACACGGGTCTGTGGGGTTGGTATACCAAAGCTGGATACTTTGGCACGTTTGGCGGGACAGGTGCGGGTGCCATGTTGAATCAGATGGGTGATTGGAACTCAGCAGATGTGGGGGACATTAACGACCGGCTGGCAGAGGTGTATAAGTCGTTGCAGTCGAAGATTATCATGCCGGCTGGGAACGTTTTCCAGTTCAAGGGCTTCAATGTTGATGGGCAGGGGAATGTGTATTGTCCGGTGGATTATAGTAGTATCTCGAGTGGGGAGCAGTTCACGGTTGGAAATTGAGTATGGGTTTTGGAGGATTCCGTTGGAGTGCGCTCGGAGGACTCTATCCCCTTGGTGTATGGACGGGCTTGATGACGCGAATCGTAATGTAGAGAGAGGGAATAGGAATGCCACTCATTATTTGCTGTAGTAAGCATGCACCCCCAGTGTCACCAATTTCGAGAACCTCGACTTCTGAGATATGTTTCGTGATCATCGTATTGGGAAAGTATTGGGAAAGGGAAGTGTATGCAATGATACCATGTCACCTGAGAGCTTAACATGTACAACAAGCATATTAAGGTCTAGATTGACCTAGACTGCAAATCCCATCTCACGAGATCCCCCTTCCACACTCCATCCTCGCGCTTGCCTGTCCAAAGTGCGTATCCAAAACGATCTCCAACCTTGACACTAATCGCCCGTATCGTTACCTTCTGTTTTAAATACTCGACGAAAGGTTCACCCAGACTTTCCCACGTCCAATCAGTAGAGTCATCCCACGCCCTAGTCGTCCCATCTTTGCTGGTGTCCCACACTAGGTACACGCTGCGCAATTGCTGCATGTGCGGTAGCAAGTTGAGGATCGAAGACCGGAACGCAGAGTCAAAGAGAGAATCCTGAGCGCGAATCTCAGCGAGGGAGCCGTAGCCTAGAAGTTGTTCGCGGGCTTTGCGTTTGTTCAGAGAGATGCTATGAAGCGAAGTGACGTTGGAAGCGATTTCGCCAAGTTCAACGTATAGCGTGCAATTCCTCAAGCTGCGCAACAGTGCATCTGGCGCGCTCCAGAAGTCGGGAACAGCGTCAGCCGCACACACTCGGTTCCCATAACGGTTCAGTGCTGGGATGGCGCGAAAAGCATTGGATCTGTCTACGCGCAGGAAGAAAGTGGTGCGTTCGTAATAGCATTGGCGGTATTCGGCTGAGAATTGTTGGCTGACGAAGAGCATTGCGTGTCGATGGGGCTGGCAGGGTGGAGGTTTGATGAAGTCGGTATTGTTGGCGCAGGACACTCTCGGGCCTGTATAGCCATATGAACGTGGAATATTGTTTGCGCCGAGAAGGTAATTGCATATTTCGAGGCGCAGTTCGGTAGGAACGTTGCAGAGTGAGGGCTTTCCAGTCCATTTGGGCACCGATGCGGGTAATGGTACGGATTGCGTAGTTGATGTAGCGATAGGTAAAGCTAAGGAAGACGTGGCGTCGTGAGCCATTGTGCACGTCGGGTTGCAGGATCAAGGTCCGGAAAAGACCGATATTGAACTAAAAGAGCAAGAGTAACGGCGGAGCGAAGACTGTAACCAAAGACTCCCAAGCTGAGTTGAGCTAAGACCACCTCGTATCAGATGCGCACGGACATAATTTTCGCGCTATCACGTGTCAATACCGATACCTGGACGCTTGTGGATTGAACTGGAGCTGTGCGCCTTGCAGCATCGAATCGATATCATCTAGAAGCCCTGGTAATGATAAAAACCGAGGTTGACGTTGCGAAGTGATCGGTTGCGGACGCAAGAAGACAGATTTGTTTCAGGATGATGCACATTGTATCGGAAGGGTTGCAGAACAACAGTTCCGCTTGCTCCAGGAAGTTCCATGGCAGGCTACGCAAGCGTACAACCAGCAAAGACAGTATTCCGGGAAGTGTCGTGAGTGTCTTGTCTGTTCTTGCGCCAGAGCGATGACAACATTTAAATCAAAGACGGGTCGGATAAATGTGCACCCGAGCTTCCCGCCGCCAAGCATGAATCCATGCCTGTCCCTCAATTCACAGCCCATTCTTCTGCACAAAGCCCCACCCCGCCTTCGATAGCCCTCTCGGATTGCTGCATACGCCCATTTCTCGTCTCCCCTTCGTCTTCGTCTACCTGCGAGCCGCGCGCAACATCTTCGTCAATCTGCACGTCATCCGCCCAGTTTGAAGGGGCAGGAACCCCCTCGCACGACAGCAACCCACAACAACCGACAACAGCCCGCCAAACACACGAACTCGGCAACCAACACCGCAGTTATGGATACCAACATGGAGGACGTCAAGTCGGAGCCGATGCCCATGTCGTCGATCCCCACCACGGAGCCTGCCACCATCCCCACGCTGGACGGCTGGATCGAGAGCCTGATGACGTGCAAGCAGCTGGCGGAGAGCGATGTGCAGAGGCTGTGCGAGAAGGTATGCGCGACTACAGAAACTGTCTGGGGGCGCGCCATACTGATAGTGTTGTGCTGCTAGGCCCGCGAAGTTCTCCAGGAGGAGTCCAATGTGCAGCCAGTGGTATGTTATGCATAGTCCGCTCCATATTCGCCGACTTAACCATATCTAGAAATGTCCCGTCACGGTCTGCGGAGATATTCACGGTCAATTCCACGATTTGATGGAGCTGTTTAAGATCGGCGGCCCCAATCCCGATACCAATTATCTCTTCATGGGTATGTCAGTCTGCTGCAAGCTTGTACAGCCCACTGACAATGTGCAGGTGACTATGTTGATCGAGGCTACTTTTCCGTCGAGACCGTGACCCTCCTCGTCGCACTCAAGATCCGATACCCCGGGCGCATTACGATCCTGCGCGGTAATCACGAGTCACGCCAGATTACCCAGGTGTATGGCTTCTACGACGAGTGCCTGAGAAAGTACGGCAATGCCAATGTGTGGAAATACTTCACCGACCTCTTCGATTACCTGCCGCTCACGGCTTTGATCGACAACCAGATCTTTTGTCTGCACGGCGGGCTGTCTCCCAGCATCGATACCTTGGACAACATCCGCGCTCTAGATCGGATACAAGAAGTGCCGCACGAAGGGCCCATGTGCGATCTCCTCTGGTCCGACCCGGATGACCGATGCGGTTGGGGGATATCTCCTCGTGGTGCTGGATACACCTTCGGTCAGGACATTTCGGAAGCGTTCAATCACAACAACGGCCTCACGCTGGTCGCAAGGGCACATCAGCTTGTCATGGAAGGCTACAATTGGTCCCAGGACAGGAACGTGGTGACTATATTCTCCGGTACGATATCCTACTACTTGGCATGCTCGACATTCGCTTACCCATCTAGCACCGAATTACTGCTACCGGTGCGGCAACCAAGCTGCTATCATGGAGATTGACGAACACCTGAAGTATACCTTGTGAGTAGTGCATTCCTGGATTTTGCTTCGCACGCTGACGTGGTGTAGCTTGCAATTTGACCCTTGCCCGCGAGCTGGAGAGCCAATGGTCTCGCGCAGGACTCCGGATTACTTCTTGTAGGGGATGCGCTCGTTCTTGTCACGTAATACAAGCATCATAGAAGGGAATTGCATAGTATATCAATACGTCGCATATTTCCATGCAAGCACCCGGCTTCCGCTGCAGGTTGTTCAGGGCCAAGGAAACAGGCGGTGATGTGTTTTGAAGCTGCCAGACGTAGGGCCTGCCGTGAGTTTTGACCGAGACTCGGCTACGACATGTAATAGATGGGGAACGAAAATGTGTAGGAGACGCTATGGGTGCATTGTGAAATCCGGTTCCCATGCTCTTGTGTGTTGCCTTCTATAGTGCCTCCAACGACAAACATTTCATAGAATTCTAGGAATCGGCCAGGTTACTTTGATAGCTTCCATATGCTTGAACTTGGTCCAATCAGTGGGTATACTCGGGTCTGCCCTAGCATTCGTGGGGGATATACGGGCTAACCTGTTCTGGCGCCTAATTGAAAACGCGTCGGGGGGAGGACGAAGGCGCGTCCGACGCGCTTTCCCCCGCGGCAAAACTCCCAACCTTCAACCTCGACGCATTCGCAACGCATATATCAACTACCGCCGCCATGTCTTCCTTACTTGATGCTGCGCTCAATTCAGACGCTGCTCCCACTCCATCGAGCGACGCTGGCGCACCGAGACGATCCCAATATCGTTCCTCCTCGCGGCCTCGCGCCCCCCCTTCCGAGAGCGCTGGCGCCAACAGCGACGTCGAGGGGTTCCCAGACGACGAGGTCGTAGGTGCAAGAGTCGGCAGAAGGCCTAACGGAGCGCGTTTGGATGTTCCCAGGGTTGTCGACGTGACGGGAGAAACGCTGGCTTTGAGATTTCAGGAGTTCCTCGAGAGGTAGACACACTGCTTCCGTGACCAGGCCGGCAGCTAACAACATGACAGCTACACGGAAGATCCGACATCTTCAGCGTTACCTCTTTCCAGCGTTCCCACCTCAGACAAATACTACATTGCGCAGATTGGCGGTATGCGGCTGTATGGCCTATCGACCCTCTATGTCGACTACACCCATCTACAGAGACATGAGGACGGTGTCGTGGCCGCTGCCGTTGCAAGCGAGTATTACCGGTTTCTACCCTACATGATCCGTTCCCTCCACAACCTAATTGCAAAGTATGAGCCACAATACTTCCGCCAGCATCGTCAGCCAACGTCGAGCGCTTCCGTGACAGGCGCCTCAAATACCGACAATGAGACCCAGAATCAGAGTCTGAACGAGAAGACAGCAAATCAGCAGACGGACAAGCTCTTCACACTCGCCTTTTATAACCTCCCTCTTATCTCCCGCATTCGCCAGCTGCGGACAGAGTCGATTGGGAGCTTGATGTCAATATCTGGTACCGTCACCCGCACGTCCGAAGTCCGGCCAGAGCTTTCGATAGCGACCTTCATTTGCGAAGCCTGCAATACTGTCGTACCCAATATTGAGCAAACTTTCAAGTACACCGAACCTACACAATGCCCCAATACCACCTGCATGAACCGAGAAGGGTGGCGGCTGGACATCAGACAGTCTACCTTCGTCGATTGGCAGAAGGTGCGCATCCAGGAGAACAGCTCCGAGATCCCCACAGGCAGCATGCCCCGCACGATGGACGTCATTTTACGAGGGGAGATTGTCGACCGAGCGAAGGCTGGCGAGAAGTGCATATTCACCGGAACGGTCATTGTCATTCCAGACGTCAGTCAGTTCAGGGTACCCGGTGTTAGGGCTCAGGCGACGAGAGACAATTCGAGCGCCTCCCGCGGGAACGACGTCGGCGGCTCCGGCGTCAGCGGTCTTAAGGCTTTAGGAGTCCGAGATCTGACATACCGCATGTCATTCCTAGCATGTATGGTGACACCAGACATGTCTACCCCGGGACAGTCCGCTTCAAACAATCACCACATGACAGGGCAGGCAAGCAACATTCTTGCGTCGTTGAACCAGGTACAAGCAATGGAAACTACGGCGACTGGCGAAGAAGCACAAGCAGAGTACCTGGCTACGCTTACACCTCAAGAGATTGAGGACCTGAAGGACATGGTCCACAAGCCGAACATCTTCATGCGACTCGTGGACTCTATCGCGCCCACTGTGTACGGTCATCAAGTTATCAAAAAGGGACTACTTCTTCAGCTTATGAGCGGTGTGTCGAAACAGACACCAGAGGGCATGGCACTACGTGGCGATATCAACATCTGCGTCGTCGGCGATCCGTCCACTTCGAAATCGCAGTTCTTGAAGTATATCTGCAGCTTTCTGCCTCGTGCTGTCTACACGTCAGGGAAAGCCTCGTCCGCTGCCGGTCTCACCGCAGCTGTGGTCAAAGACGAGGAAACTGGCGAGTTCACCATCGAGGCCGGTGCGCTCATGCTTGCGGATAACGGCATCTGTGCTATTGACGAGTTCGACAAGATGGACATTGCGGATCAAGTCGCCATCCATGAAGCTATGGAACAGCAGACCATCTCCATTGCCAAAGCAGGTATCCAGGCGACGCTTAATGCACGCACATCTATTCTCGCTGCTGCCAACCCGGTCGGTGGCAGGTACAACCGCAAGACAACGCTCAGGGCGAACGTCAACATGTCGGCGCCCATCATGTCCCGTTTTGATCTCTTCTTTGTCGTCCTAGACGAATGCGATGAGGACGTTGACCGCCATCTTGCCGAGCACATTGTCAATATCCACAAAGACCGCGACGATGCCATCGTACCCGAATTCAGCACCGAGCAGCTACAACGCTACATCCGCTTTGCCCGCACATTCAAGCCCGAGTTCACAGACGAGGCCAAAGACACGCTTGTAGAAAAGTACAAAGAGCTCCGTGCCGATGACGCTCAAGGTGGCATCGGACGAAATAGCTACCGCATCACAGTTCGTCAACTCGAGAGTATGATCCGACTATCTGAGGCTATCGCAAAGGCCAATTGCGTGAGCGAAATCACACCAGATTTCGTCAAGGAAGCGTATAACCTCCTCCGCCAGTCCATCATCAGCGTCGAAAAGGACGACGTAGAGATGGAAGATGAGGATGACGAGGCGGTGCTTGCTGCTGCCGCGGCCGTCGAATCTGAAGACGCAGATGCGGATGCGGATATGGCAGCTGAGGGTGAAGAAGAGGCACAGACTGGTGATGCGGAGGCGCGTACGCGCACGGCGAGTCGTACACCCGCGCCGCCCCGTGAGAAGACAAAGATCACGCATGATAAGTATATTGCTATGCGTAATCTCTTCGTCAAGCGCGTCAATGAAGACCAAGCCACTACTGAGGATGGCGTTGAGGAGGAGGAATTGCTCGTGTGGTATCTGGAGCAGAAGGAGTCCGAGCTGGAGACGCAAGAGGACTTGAATACGGAGAGGGCGCTTGCTAAAAAGGTGTTGAAGAAGATTTGCAAGGTAAGCTTCTCAAGGCTGCACTCGATCTAGGTGTGTGCATTCTTAGGACTGGACTGTGCTAACTTTTGACGCAGGAACAGTATCTCATGCAGATTCGTGGCGAGGGACTGGCGGATGAGCAGGGTCAGGCGGAGTCGGCGAAGAATGTTTATGTTCTTCATCCGAACTGTCCGGTAGAGGATATCGTGTAGATGAAAGGATGGCTCGAGTGATGGGTTTGGACGTTTTATGAGCATAAAGGGCAAGCGATGTGGCCCTACGATATCAGGGTACTGGCGTTTTTCTGGTTCGTGCGGTTGCATACATAGCAGTGGGTCGTTAAAGTACCTCAATTGGTTCGGCTCATACAGAAGCCTGTCGGCCGTTGGTCTTTGTCTGCATGCACGACGGTACACACGGTAACTTGCCATAAATCATCGTTTATGGGGGGTGGCAGCATACAGCATTGCATGAGATGAACAGCTTGGGAATAGACAGCTTTCTTCTTTGAACATCATCAATCATTATTACGTATACAGTCGTGTGTCTAGCTATGGTGCAAAATCATGCCATATGCGGGGTATCCTAATCGTCTCTACGTGAATAGCTTGCAAAAGAATCAGACGCAACCGCCTCAGGGACGGTGCTACTGAACCATGATATCGGCAGCCTCTCCATTGCCATTCACCTGACCCGACGAGGCGTCGCCATCCTGCAACCCCAACGGCAGCGACGGCGGCAAGTCCTTGCCGGCTTCCCTGGCCTTTGTTTCCGCCCACAGACGCAGACGTACTAGGCCTCGCATGCGCGCCTCGCCCCGGGTACCCATGCTTGTGAGTATAGCCTCGTTGACCCTACTGGCAACTTGGCGACGGAGCGCAGGCTGCAACAGCTCAGCGAGTTGCGGCTGTAGGGTGTCGGCAGGCAGGAAGATGAGCAAAGACATGGTGAGCTCGAGATCCTTGAGGAAATCTGGGTTTGTAGCTGCGCGGGGAGCTAGCTGTGACGAGGCAAAATTGAGGGCAGTGGTGATGTCTGCGCTAGGGGTGGATGTGCATTTGCGAATCAGCTCAATGAGCTGGAGCCGGAGCAGTGCAAAATGTAGGGCCGGGTCTGTGTCTAGGATCTACGCCGAGTGGTTAGCTAGGCTTAATAACAATCTTTGCGGAGAAAAATGTTGAGTTGCTCGTTTTCATACTGAGGACTGAAGTGTCAAGGTGTCATAATCATCATTACACAAGTGCTATGCGTGGTGCATGAAACAGGTATAATCATACGAGAGGAAAGAGAAACAGAGAGGTGGAGTGAGGCTTACCTGAGGGTTCAGATCGTTGATCTTATTGATAGCGGTATCGATGTCGCCAGCGTGAATAGCACATCTGATCTCGACTCGAGACTGAATCGACTCCTCTTCAAGAGGTAGCTGAATGTTCGCTTCTTTGGCGAACTTCTCGGCGGCCCGTGGATATCCTTCGCTGATCAGATAGTCCATGACGACGAAGTTGATGTCCCTATTGTGACGAGTCAGTACACATGTTGCGAAGACTCATATTGTGGGTAGAAGGAGCAGAATCATAGCGAAGCAAGTGGGACTTGCTCGCAATCAGATCTCAAGTTAAACTTGTTCTCCACATAGGTAATTTCTCGGAGAGATTCCCAACTTGTCTTTGACACATCATTTGAAGGGTGGGGACGGACCAAAGTCCTGGATAACGAGAGCGAGAGAGCAACTTACGTCTTCGAAGGCTTGACATCGTCGACCTTGCGCTGGAAATGGTGCTGCGTCGGCGTCGCAGCCGACACAGAAACGGTGGAAGAGCTCTGCAGAGAATGGTTAGCAGCGGCGTCGAGCCCTCAGCGAAAGTGTCGTTGCTTACCATGACGGTTGCAAAAACCTCATCGTACTTCCATCAGTGAGCGGAATGAACAGCCCGACCGTGGCCGACTTTGCGTGTGTTTAGCATGCAGAGTTTGCGGCGGTGGGTGGTGGAGGAGTGAGAAGGTGCGGAGCTCTCGCAGAAGAACCAAGCAAGAGCTTTAGCGAAGCGGCCCGTGCGCGCGGAAGATTACATAAACCGTCCCGACTCTCACGGCGTACAAATGCCTCGACGCCCGGACTTGGTCCTCAGTATTCGCTATTGTTATTTCTTGGTGTATAAAATTTTACTCGCGCTCGTTATGAGGTGATCTAACTATTGTTTTGGCTGCCACACTACGTTCAGCCGCAACCATGTCATCCGACGAGCGCATTCGCTACTCGCCGCCTTGGGGGAATGCCAGTATTATTGGAGTAGCCGGGAGCTCAGGCTCGGGAAAGACATCCTTGGCGTTGGCTATCGTGGCTTCACTGAACCTGCCATGGGTCGTCATTATGTCGATGGTAAACTACCTAACAAATCTCGGAAACGTGCATGTGATGGTCACGTGAGCATCACTAACGGTGGACTCAGGACTCCTTCTACAAGCCCTTGACCCCGGTTCAGTCCGCGGCTGCTTTCCGCAACGAGTTTGATTTTGACTCGCCTGAAGCGATCGATTTCGACATTCTAGTGGAGAGATTACGAGAAATCAAGAGCGGGTATGCTTACACCTCTTCAGTCTGACGACGGCGAAATGGCTGATCAGACCCAGGAAAGTGGCTGAAGTGCCAGTCTATTCTTTCGAGAAACATGCTCGAGTCGAGCAGACAACGACCGTGTACTCACCACATGTTCTCATCCTCGAGGGAATCTTTGCCCTCCATGACCAGCGAGTCTTGGACATGCTCGACTTGAAGATTTTCGCTGAGGCAGATGCTGATCTCTGCCTCTCAAGAAGATGTGGGACCCAATCTCTTTTCACAATCCAAATCGGCATCCCTTTTATATACCATATGGCGCGCCTGACGAACAGCCACAATCAAGACCCCCCCCCAAGCTAACGGTACACAGTGGTCCGAGACGTAAAAGAACGTGGTCGCGACATCGAAGGCTGCATAAAACAATGGTTCGCCTTCGTCAAACCAAACTACTACAAATACGTCTCTCCCCAGCGCGAACTCGCCGACATCATCATCCCCCGCGGCATCGAAAACCACGTTGCTATCGCAATGATCTCCTCGCAGATCACATCTACCTTGGCCAGCAAGTCCACCCAGCATCAACTCGAGCTCACGCGTCTCGGTAAAATCGCTGAAGATAGCCCCCTTAGCCAGAATGCACTGGTGTTGGGCCAAACGAATCAGGTTAGGGGCATTCATACGTTGCTCATGGATCCGGGGACGGATAGAGAGGATTTTATCTTTTATTTTGATCGCTTGGCTGCGTTGTTGGTGGAGACGGCCGTGGATGTCATGCCGTTTAAATCCGCGGAAGTTACTACGCCGCAGAATTATACGTATGCAGGTCTGCATCCAACGGGCGAGGTCTCTGCCGTGGTCATCCTGCGCGGCGGCTCTGCGTTCGAGACAGGACTCAGACGCACCATCCCCGACTGCCGGACCGGCCGCATACTCATCCAAACGAATTACCGCACAGGCGAACCTGAACTGCATTACCGCGCTCTCCCTCCGAACATCGCGGAGCATGGATTGATCTTGGTGCTGGATCCCCAGATGAGCAGTGGCGCTGCGGCATTGATGGCGGTCAAGGTGCTAGTAGACCACGGTGTACCGGAGGAACGTATTGTCTTTGTCACATACATGGCCGGAAGAGTGGGTGTAAATAGAGTGCTGAGGGTATTTCCAGAGGTTAGGTGTGTCATTGCTAAGATGGGGGATGACATGGAGAACCGCTGGGTGGAGACGAGGTATCTAGGATGCTGAGAGAGAGCTATATCTAGCACCCCAGAACAGTAGACTAGTGTAAATGCATATACCGCAATCTGAGACAGTACTCGTTTGATGGCTATATTGATTGTAGATGGGGTATCACAGAAAGTATTCCGTCGTAACCTCTTTTCCTTGCTGTTGCTGCTGCTCCATCCGATAATGGTCATTGTCCGGGCTCGCGTCAAACACATTGAAAAATCGTTCCCCCGTGTCGCTGACCTCCAACACGCTTGCCATATTTCCGCACCGATAACAGTAGTTTGGCGCACTCCAAACGGTGCTTAGTCGGTCTTCGTATAGTACCAGATATCCTTCTTGGCATAGCTGATGTGCGCGTAATATGTGAGACATGGCGTTGACCTCCAGAAACTTCTTGACAACCTGTGCCCCGAACGTGTACCCCGCTCCTCTGGGACTGAGTGCAAACTCATCCCGCTCGATATCTGGATCGCTCCACACAAGATCTGCCATTGGTCCCTCGTGAGGTATTTCCCTGAACCGGTCAATGATCTTGATCTGGTCGATGGAGTGAATGGAGGGCGAGAGGCCACCGTGGACGCAAAAGATTTCGTCGTTGATGACCACGGATAGGGTGAGGAAGTCGAACATGTCGGTAAAGTAGTGCCATACGTTCGCATTCCCATATTTGCGCGAGCACTCTGTGTAGAAACCGTAGGATTGCGTAACGCCGCGCGATTCGTGGTTGCCACGGATGAGATGGATCCGGTGTGGATAGCGCAGTTTGAGGCATACGAGCAGCGAAATCGTTTCGACGGAGAAAAGACCTCGGTCTACGTAGTCGCCTGCGCAAAGAAAGCCTGATTAGCTGCGCTCGCGTGCCAGTAGGATGCCACCGACTCACCTAGGAAAAGGTAGTTGGTATCCGGACAGGGCCCGCCAATTTTGAATATCTCGATCAAGTCAAAGAACTGGCCATGTATATCACCGACGACGGTCACGGGTGCTCTGATATGCACCACATTGCTCTCCTTCATCAGCAGCTCCTTCGTCTTTGCGCATATCGCCTCGATGACAGATTCAGCCAGCAGCTCCTTCTTGTACAGTCGCGATATGCACTCATCGAGGTCGACGGAAGCTGCGCAGTCTGGATCAGCACGTGGGAACAGAGTATGGAGGTTGGGAGGCGAACGTACACGGAAGACCCGGCATGGTGGTGTTTGTGGGGTGGGCGCGGATGATGCTGCATGCGCGGCAGGCTCAGGGAATAGAGTCTAAACTGGACGCGAGCAGATGGCGATATCGTACAATCATCCTTGAAGCAGCATCGAAAACGGCGAGACGGCGGCGACAGCGGTGACAGCGGGAGGTTCTCAGACGGGCCAGGCAAAAGATGCGCTGTAACTCGCCGTCGTCGACCCGCGTTGCATGGGCCCGTGCATGAAGTCCCGAAAGCGGCTAGCTGCATATGTTCCCAGCGACTGCGCGTCCCGACTTTTTCCCAGACATCAGACGTTCCGCCTCTAATTCCATCTTCTCGCTCCTTTCGCAGTTTCCTAGTTTTGTTGCTCCTCCCTTGCGTCTTCTTCTGGTCCCGCGGCTTCTCTGACTTTCGCTCATTCTTGGAGTCACTCGCACCCGCCGTGGCTACGTTCCCCTCACATCAGCAGCCTCACAACAGCTCCACCGCTTCTCATCAGGCTTCGACATATCTCAGTACGCAGGACTATGCCCCCTCAAGACTGGCACAAATCGGCAGTGCATTAAAACCAACGGCGAAAGCTGAGAGACCATCGGGCCCGCTCACCGCCTTGGCAACACGTGCATTGAGACGACCTGGGAGCCGTACCGCCGGAAGAGCGCTTTTTCTCTTTCGTACATAAAGCTCCCCGTTCGCATTTCTCATCCAAAGTCCTCCCCACTGGCAACTTACACACGCTCGAACGGCTGGAATGTCCTGGAGCGGGCCTGTGGCGGGTACTCCGTACCAGCCGCCACCATACACCCATGGACAGCTCCCTTTCCAGCAAGCCCAGACATATCAGCATGGTCAGCAACCAAACCAGAACCAGTATCAGCCCGTCATGTATAATCAACCAAATATCCCCCCGCGTCCCCCGGAGAACAGGTAAGCTAGACGATCTTTCGTTGAGCTTTTTCAGACCCGCCGCCTACTTCGTTGATCTGCTCAAAGCACTACGTACTCATTAGACTTCAGGCCACCCAAGAAGAAAGGAAATCCGATAATTACCAAATACCCCCCACCACCAGGCTACCAAGGGCCCGCTCAGTCTCGAGGATCTTACGGCATGACCCAGCACCCAGCACCGTACCAGCAGCATCCACCGGCCCAGCAACCGTATCCGCAACCACCGCCGGCGTCCAACGCCTATCCGAGTCAGGGGTATCAAGCACCCCCTACTCCCCAAGGCTACCCGCCCAATTATGGCCCTCCAGTTCAGACTCATCCCCAGCCGCCGGTGTATCCCCAGCCTAGCTATCAACCGGCCCCAAATTACCAGTGGCCGCAGCAACCGCAGCAGGGCTATCAGCAACAGCCTCCGCAACCATCAAGCTATCCCAATGGGCAAGGTTATGGTCCAGCTCACGGGACATATCAGGGTTACCCAACCCCAATCACTCCGGCAAGCCAGGCTCAGCAGACATGGCCTCAAACTCCGGGCTGGCCTCAAGCTAGTGTAGCTGCTCCATACCCTTCAGCTGGTCCACTCAACCCTTGGGGGGCCCCACAAGTGAATGCTCAGCCAATGCCTGCTCCCCACGCGATACCAACCCCTACTTCGGCATACCCCACTGCGTCCCAAAGCACGCCAATTTCCGCCCAGTCACTGAGTGCGACAAGCGAAATCACCCCCGGAGATCAAGGACCGCTGAACCTTGCATTGTACGACTGGGATTTTGACTTTGACGGTGCGATATGGCCCAAGGCCTCCGAACCTGTTGATCCCAACTTTAGCCTCGGCCAAATTGTCTGGCATCCTGCCGAACAAGTGACACGAGCGTTACCGTCTTCTGCAGTGGTAGGCCAACAGCAAGCAGACAACCCACCCGCTGAGAAGCTCGGGAATGGCGAGTCTGTGTCAATTTACTTTACAACGGAGAATTCTCATGAGGCCTTCTTAGATGTCAGACAGACAGACGACTGGGACAAGATCAAAGACGATCCGATCTTTGTGGTGTTCACCGATGGAATGATGGCTGAGCTCATACCTATCGAAAATTGTATTTCCTTGCGTGACCGACCAGACGAGCCGATAGAAGAGATCAATCAAGAGAAGGAAGAGGACGAGGCGATACATGACTCTTCTTGGGACGTTATGGATGACCTAGAGCAGGCGCTGTCAGGCACAGCCGAAGATCAGAAGCTACTCGAGCCTCCCCAGCATGAAGGTATCTCGAGGGATCGGATGCAGGAGGATATACTTGCGAAGTTAGGAGTTACTGGGAAACCTAAAACTCCCTCGGATGAAGTCATATCGCTTCCATTCTCTTTCAACGCTAAGCCACCCGCGTCTCTGCCTCCGAAGCCCCCAGCGCGATCGACAAATAGGTACACTATGCTCACATCTTACGGATCACTTTTCTAACCCTTCCAGTATCCCCCCACGTCCTGTGCAGCCTCCAAGCAGAGCCCACTCTTACGGGGGCCACCACAATCCTACCTACGGGCCCCAGGTCCCACGTCCTTACGGCTCTGTTTCATCCTCCAAATCTCCACTTCCCAATGCACGACGCTACGAGCCTCCGAGGTTTAGCAACCCCCAGGATCGCCCTAGTGGCCCCACTTTCGATGGCGCTCGCGAGAGTCCCACACGCTCTGAAGAGAGCAACCACACCATGGCAGGGTCAGACTTTGAGCCGGAGAAGACGGCTATCAAGTCTGAGCAAGATGCTGGTTCTATACCGCAACTAAAGCGAAGCGATAGTTCTTTCGCGCGAAAGAGGAGCTACGAGGACACTGACTATGACGACCAGAAGACGCGGCAACCTGACGATTATGCGAGGCGGAAGCGGCGCTCACAAGTTGCCGCAGCCTACAGGTAGGGGTTTTCTCGCGCCAAATGGAGTGACGACGCGTTGCTGACAAGTTATAGCCGTCGCTGAACTTGTCACGTCTTCTTTCCCATCCTCCCATTCTCTAACCCTTTACATTCTCCCTGTTCCAGCCGATAATCATGATGTTGGCTGTCTGGTGTATTTGCTCACCTCACTCAACCGGGACCTCCTCTTCTTCGTCAGGTCCTTTTCCACCGGTCTTACAAGGCTGCAATCTTCCTTTTTCCATCTTTGGTTGTATGACACTCCGGCTTCTGTTGGTATGAGGCGGGCGTTTGTCTGTTCACACGAGTAATGCATATCTTTACTTCTTCCAAGTCTTACATTTCATCACATACAGGGGAGCCGTTCTGGAGTCAGCTGGCATCATCCTTACAACATCTCTCATCGCATCGTTGCATCACATACCCTTCATAGTCTGTTTCTCAATGTCTCCATGTCACCTCATACAGTATCTTAATAAGCCTATTCAACATCCACTTTCATCGCGTCGTTGGGTTGTCCGTATCTATTCACTCTCATCATGACTGCCGGACGTTTCAAGCCACTTCTCACGCTTCCCTCGTCACCTCGCATTTCTTTCGCCAGAGCCTCACGCTCTTTTCCAATACGTTTATCTACGTCAACCGTATCTCCACATACAATCGTATGCGAAGGCGGACAGGTATTAGTATCAAGCATGTCGGGCTGGTGAGATGGCACCCACAGAATGCCCATGCCCTGCAATCCTTCGTGGATGGCCACTACACGACAGCCGTAAACGCGTAGGATTGTGGAATGAACAAACGACTTTTGGCGTTGCGGTTTTGCTGTCGTAAAACCGTGCCACCGTATCTGTGCTGTATCTGTGCAAGAGCGGCACGTCTTGACTTGCTTGCCCATGGATCTAAAGGCATCGAGTCTCCTTGCTTCTAGGGCTCAACTGGTTTTGGATCTAGATATTGCCAAGGTATTGGTTTACGGTGCTTGGGTACCCTGTGTGCGCCGTTCAAACGAGAAGTAGACCCAGTGCAGATGTTGATAGATGTTGAAGCAGCCCATCAAGCTCTCGGACTTGCCCCATAAGTGGCTGGACAGCGCGCAGAGGAGTGGACGACCTGATGCGGTTGGTGCCTTGGGGCACGAATTAACCCAGGGGACAGCATAGGCCGTGATCGAATGAGTCAAATGTGCAAATACTAGATAGATACGAGCAATACGATACATACCTTGAACAAAAATAGCAAAAGCAAACAGTTCTCGTCATCCACAACGTGCTTGAGGTAAAGACGCAACCACAGCTTTACATATGATATACACCTTCGACGCTCCGCGGATCGCGCCCGGATGTCTCCTACCCGAAGTACCCGTAAGGTGCGCGACTCAAGGCAGTGTTCTTTTGCGCGAACCATGTCGCCCTACTTCGCTGCTCCATGATAGATACTCGATAGAAAGGCAAGGATATACCACGTCGGCGTCGAACGGGATGATAAGTGGCGGATTGCGAAGTTCGATTGTGGGCGATGGCGGCTCGGCAACCACCACCAGAAAGGCACCGCCCTCTGATTCCACTTCGGGTAGCATGGTAGATGGATCACGTTCAGCAAGCTATCGAGCAAGATATGATTGCTGCAACTAATGCCACACATACTTGTCTATTTTACTAATTGATCCCCCTCCCCCTCATCCTCACTATCAGTCTCGTACTCCGAACTCTCCTCATCTGTCTCCACTTCATCATCGTCATCATCCGTCTCACCTTCCTCATCCAACCACTGATCCAGCGTCTTCTCCTTCTCCTTCTCCCTTTCCCTCTCCCTCGCATCACTGACACCAGCACCAAACCCATTCGTACTCAAGCCCGGCGATGCCAATCTCTCAGGCAAACCCCGACCACCGCTCGCCGCATCCAACTTGTCCGCCGCACTAATCGCCCGACCGCTCTCATAAGGAGCCTGTACACCCACCCCGCTCTCCTCACGCAATGCAGGATCCGGCTCATTCCCCTCCTTCACCCACAGAGGAATGTCTTCATACCCTCGCAGACCGCCTACACCGCCTTCGTCGCCAATGACGAGACTAGCGCTGCCGAGAGCGTAGCCCTTGCGCGTTTCGCTTGGGCTTGGGGTTTGTGGTACGGGTTTGGGCGCTAGAAGGAGTAGGGATGCGAGTTGGGTCGAAGTAGGTGTTGCGAGGAGAGCTTTGTAGACGCGTGTGCGATCGCGGAGGTCATAGGAAGTGTCGTATCGAGCGAGAATAAGGATATAGTTCCACAGGGCTTCGATGGGGTGCGCGTTGGCTTGCTGCTGGGGAGCTGGCGGTTGAGGTGAGGGTGAAGTTTCCATGTGCGGGTCCCGAAATCCGCCATCTTCTTGGTAATCATCTAGCAACGAGGCGTTGGTTTGAGGTTCTTCAGCCTGGATAGGTTCCGGTGGTGGGTTCGCGTTGATGTGGTGCACGTAGACTTTCGCCGCCAGAAGAACAATTTGGAGTTTTGCAGGCTCGGCCTCATCCGCAAACCCTTTCACGAGGATGCGTAGCACATCAGCCGCAATGTTATTCTCCGAGTCGATCCCCGCGAATTCGCCCACCAGCCATATGATACTCGCACGCGCCTGCGGACTCGTTGCCGCATCAAGGTGTTTGGCTAACCGGACCACTGTCGTGCGGTGGCTGTCTGGGTCGCGTTGGATGAGATGCCGTATCACCTCCAGCGATTCTGCCACCAGATGCGCATCGGCGGATCCGATATGGGTCAAGAGTAACCGCAGACACCTGGCCGAGGTTTGTGAATTGGTAGTCTGCGAGCAGCGACCGATAGCTCTTACAGCCTCTTTGACGAGGCCTGGATCCAAGCTGCCGGAGTGCGAGAAGTGGCTGAGTTCCGCTAGTATCAGACTCTGTAACCTAGGCTGAGCGTATGGGAAGATCAGTGTGAGGAGCTCCAGCTTGAGCTGCCATATGTGTGGAGCGTCGGTCGAGCGAACGAGAAAGTGGGTGTAGTATTGTACGAAGGGCTCCGGATGTGATAAGCAGACCTGGACAATGTTATAGAGCGCAATGTGTTGGATGTCGCTCGACGTCCGCAAAAGTGATATCAAAGGTCCAATAGCGAGTGCGAGGTAGGCCGGGTTCCCCAGATATAGGTACGTCCGCGCCACTGCTATCACGACTGCAGAATTTCTCGACTGCAGGAGGGGCTGACACGATTTGAGTAGGAGCTCAAGATCTGGATCTAGCACCACCACGTCCTCCATGGCTTGCTCCTCTTGATGTTCCGATTCACTTTCAGAATCATAAAACCCCTTTGTACTCTTGGACTTCGCATTAGTATTAGCATTAGTGGTGGTCCGCTTGATCTTCTTCGTCCGTCTAGGGAAACACTTCCGTGCGTAAACCGTCATAAGTCGTAAAGTCACCAGCTGCCCCCATTCATCCATGTCGACAAGCTTGCCAACCAGTGACCGGTAATGTGGGTGTATGAGATCCAGTCGTTTCGGGCAGAACTCTAGAAAGGCTGCTATCGCGGCGCCCGTCACAAAGTACTGCTTGTCTCCGAGCAGTGTCGAAAGGTAGTCCAAGAGCTGTGGCTCTGTGTTCGGGTCCAGCCTATAGCATTTTGGAATGGCCAGCGCAGCCGCCCTTCTCACATACGGTGACATATCTCCGGCCCCTCGCTTGATGCCCAGGCTCACAATCTGACTTATAACGGGCACCCGTATGCCGGACATGACTCGGAGCGCGAGAGCTCGCAGCTGTGGGTTCGAGTCTGTGAGCGACTTCTGGATCGTATTGATGGAGAGCAGCGCCGTGTCCGGTTCGTGTTCGGCATGCTGGAGGAGGTAGATGTATACGAGCTTCTTGATGGGCAGGGACGGCGAGGCGATGTTCTTGATCACATGGGTGAAGAAGGGGAGCGTCTGCGACGGGGGCTGTCTATACGACATCTATTCTCCCGTGATCAGCATCTTGTCGACTCGGAGCCTCTAGCGAGCTTCGTAGTTATGTACCGTGACGACCCGCCGCAGTCCTTCCAGGACATCGCGCTCGGAGCGGCTGTCGAGCAGCTTCTTAAGCTGGCCCGAGGGCAGCATCTGGGTGGAGCTCTTGCGGGCATTGCTAGCGTCGCGGGCGGCTTCGAGGGTGAGGTCGCGGGCTGTGGGACGGGACCAGTTAGCAGCCACGGCATAGGTAGACGGATGCATAGCAGACAGGCACCCGGGGCGGCGCTCGAAGCAACAAGAGGGGACAGCAAGGCGGATGGGCAGGAGGCGGGCGACGCACCGGTGTCGATGAAATTGGAGATGCGCGAAAGCGACTCCATGGCGAGCGAGCGGTGCTGGGCCCTTTTCAGGCGCGCATGCGAGCGAGAGCCTTGCTGGAGCTGGTGCGTGACTTCGGCTATGCAGTGGCGGGCAAGGGGAGGGAACTTGTGGTGATGTTTGGGGCTCTGTGCTGAAGCTTGTATGCTCCGTGGCTGCCACTTCCTTCCCTGTGCTGCGTAGCGTGGCGGGGTGGTTGGCTGGCCTGGGGAAGCGCGTCACGTCCCGCTGCACCTCATGCACGACCTCCATCGCTGCACTACTTCGTACCCCAATGTACGGCCACTGCACCTCCTCCTTCCAAGACCATCAACCCAGCACGCCGGCGGCGGGACTTGCACACGGCATGAGTGGGGTCGAGGCGCGTCTTCGCACTCTCGCCCGTTGGAAATGCTTTCCCCTCCGACTGTCGTCCATCCGCTGACCCCGCCCGCGCTGCTAAACCACGTCCTGACGACCCAAGCCGGCACCACCCCCACGACGCTCGTTATATGTGCGACCCGAGATGCCTTCCTGCAGGACCTCCTAGACTCTCTCCAGCTCCACGCTGAGCAAGATGGCCCCGGCCTGCAACGGCTGATCGCGCCAACATTGCACAACTTGTTCACGGCTCGGCATGTCAAGCTCATCTTTTGTGCGTCTGTGCAGACGCTTCTCGCTTACCTGACGGCATATCATGGTGCCGTGCCTAGTCCGAGCGTGGGCAAAGGAGAGGAGCGAGAAAGAATCGTTCTTGTCAACCCACTTCGCTTGCATGCACCGACTTCATCCTTCTCTGCCCAAGGACTCTCGCGGACGTTTGCCGCCGCTGTGGAGGCGGCGTCGAGAGCAGATGCGACGCTCGTGGTTGCAGAGTGTCTCGCAACACGGGGGGCAAGTAGCAATGAAGAAGGAGACGAGGAGACGGACGTGGAAATGGGAGAAGCAACTATCCAAGACGAGGCCCAGGAGAACCCGTGGGAGCAACAAGTATCCATCCTGAACGTGTCGGCGCGCAGATTTGGCTCTGGGAACGCTGATCGAGCCTGGGCGGGGCGCACCGTCACAGTGAAGAGGATTGCTGCCAGATGGTTCCGCTTCCGCGACATCGAGGTACCCGGCGAGCGCCAGAAACCAGACTGACATCTTCCCGGATAACAGTAGCTGCAATGGCACATATGAGAACACAGTCATATCCGATCAATTGGTATGTGTGGTTGTTCTCGGTTGATAGGAGCAGTTGATCATGTCCCACCAAACGCCATTTTCTCATTTAGTCGTAAGCCATGCCCCCAGTCTCCACTGTGGCCAGATGCCCGCTCAACCGCTTCAAAGATGCTAGTCCACTATCCGCAACTCACCTCTACCAGTCCTTCTTGATATCAAAGGACCACTCGAACTGCAGGTGGGTATGGTCGTCGTCATCGACGAACTTGGAGACGGCCTTGTAGTGGCCTCGGGCGGCGAAACCGGAGGGTGCTGTCTCGGGCTCGACTGCGGGATGTATTAGTGGCTTTTCGCGAGCGGTTTGAGAATGATGACTTACACTTCTTCTCATACACGGGCTTCTCCGCGGTGCTCGGACCATACGAGCCCTATGCAATTATCAGCGCCCATACATCATTCCCCGTACATGCTGCCACTCACCATCATCTCCTGCATCTTGTTGCTCAAGCCCATACGTGACACCTTCTGGAGGTACTTGAGCCCGGCCAGGATCTCGTGCTGCACCTTGAACTGTGCCTTCATGCGGAACTGGGCGCCCTCCTTGATTGTGAAGGGCTGGTTCTTGAGCGCCTCGAGGGCACCGGGCGCCTTGAGGTCGATGATTATGTCGGGGCGGCCTTCGACTTCGAGGCCGAGCGAGAGGATGATGCATTTGCGCGGGTCGCTGGGGTCGGAGAGGTCTTTACCTGAGCCGAGGCCGAGTGACTCTTTCCACTTGCGGAGGGACTCGTCGTTCTGGTCTGGGGTGATGTTAGCAACAGTAATAGTAACAATTGTTGACGTTCTGCTGCAGGCAGTCAAGGTAGCAGAACAGGGCGGTATGGTTTGAGTCGCGAATCGGGCCACGCACCTAGCTGGTGGTATTCCTCCATGGTCTTCTTCTCGCCGACCTTGAAGCCCTCCGTGCGCTCCGCCGTCAGATCATCATCGTGGTCGCCAGCCATGCTTGCTGCTCCTTATGCTTCCTAGTAGGGTAGCTGGAGTTTGGTCCGAAGGTGTGGGCAAAAAGATGTTCGAAGCTGACAAGAGCGAGTTGTGTAGCAGCGGGGTGCGAGGCAGAGTCGAGGGTTGGCGGGGCACGTTGGCGGCGGTGAATGAGCATCACTAGCGCTGCCCCACTCTGTCTCTCATTGGGTGATCGGGTACCTGAGACAGGCGCTCTAGCAGCGTCAGCGCCACGGCGCGGCGGGGGGCTATTTTTGAGGCGCGCGTGTGTAATTGGGAGGTTAGCGGGGTTTCGTCGATGGTATCTTTCTCGAGGCTTTGCGTGGTTCATCGTTTTCTCAATTGTAGTTCGGCTTGTTCATAGACGTGAAGATGTAGCACCACGGCTGCGTGTTTGGATGTCGATGAGAGGCGTCCAGCGCTTGGTGTCTCTGGGAGCATGATCATACGGAATCTTTCGGAACCTTTCGCCTCCATCTAGTGCTCTACAAATTAATGTCCTTTTAGACTGTCACCCTAACTGTAATCCGGTATGAATCGTGTAAATGAGCATGACTAGATCGACATGATGCTGATGAATAGGAACGAAGCAATGAACGCAAGAGACGATCTGATGCGGAGAGGACGTTCGCGATGTCGTTAGATCGCATTCCTGACACCAGCCGCCAGCAATGAGGATGCAAAAGTGGCACCTCTTGTTTGTGTCATGCTCTCACGGAATATCATACCACCATCGTCCTGCTGTACCGTAAGACATGGAGGGAGTATCGGCCTCAGTGTGATGGGCTAAGCACAATGAACCTCAATCGTAGACCTCGGAGTGCACTATTCCGAAGAACCTTCCTCCGGAGCATGCGAACTGCTCCGAAGGATCCTTCTCTCTAGTAACACGCTCAACCCATATAAGCTGAGCACCGGAGTTGACTTAAGTCTTAATCAAATTCGTCGTATTTCTATGAGCACTCGCCCTCAGCGGCTCTGCTCCTTACACGTACTATAACGTCTTCTTATTAAAAAGCAGGATCTTTCTAGTTTAAGATTTAGTAGTTGATTAGGTGTAGCTTGCGGACTATAGTTCTAAAAGGACCTTTTCTTTTTATCATAAACGTTTTCGCGTTCAGCGTTCAGAGTGTATTTGCTTAAGGTAATTTGATAGTTTTTTAGGGCTATAGTACATTCTACCCATAAAATAAATGTATTGCTCAGCATTCGGGATGTTATCAACAATAGAAATAACTACGTCCATGCCACAAATACCGTGAGATAGATGTAGCACGGCCTAATTCATCCATATTTCCGCGAAACAATAGGTCGCCTCAAATCATCACCAACATTATCCTTATCGAACCTCAACTCCACATGTTCCTCATCGTCTCGAGATATCAAAACACGCACGGTGTTTCTGAAAGAGTTCAAGCGGTATATACCAGTTGATGTGTTTTTCAGTACAGTCGTCGAGGGTGCTGATTGCTGTGCCAGCGCTAAAAGCTCAGGTAAGGTATCCCAACATCCAGAACTCTCCTTTCTTGTCAACAGCAGGACCGTGTGGCCGACGGCTATGACAAGGTGTATGATGACTACACTCAAAGCTAAGTAATCCGTTGTCGTGCTGGCTTTATATGCAACTAGAATTAGACATTCATTAGCAAGTGCTAAAGCTATCATGTAGATGGGAGGGTGAATAGAAAGACACGTACAACCAGTAATACTCTGCTTCATCTGAAAGTAAGTGACCCTATCATGCGAGCCAGCGGGCGGTCCGTTGTACGAGCTGCCACCATAAGCACCGTTCAGTATCTGGGCCTCCCAGTCAATGACTTTGCTGGACATTGGCTCTTGATGCGGCAATCGCCAACTGCCTACTCGCGCAAGCGCGTCAGCGAAAATCATGGAAATCGTGTGCGCAACATTCGATGTCGACGCATCACTCGCTGGCGCGTCCCTTAAAAGTGTCGACATGAGCAGGGCTTCAATAGATGTTACATTGTTGGGTTGCGGCGAACTTGGAGACCCATAGGCAGGTACTGATAGCGTGCTGGGAAGTGGAAAGTTGATGGCGTTGAAGAGGGCTGCAGTTATGTCGATACGGGTCCATAGCCCACCAGTGGAAGGTCTGAAGAGGTCGCGTTCTGCGTAACTATCTGTGCTTGTGAGGGGTAGTGTACTGTCTTGGCCCAAGGTAGGTATCGATGGGTCACCGCTGTTGGAATGGTGGGAAACTGCGCCTTTGACCCATCGGGCGTCTATCACGCATCCAGACACGTATCGCGAGGTAGCGTTTTCCCATGGGTATTCTGCACAAAGTAAGGGTAAATAGTTAGTCGAGTCTCGCATTACAATTTTGCAAACAGTTTCCGAACCTACCCATAAGGACACCAGTGGACGCATCCGTCCAAGTCAACCTCGCAAGATCCACCCTAGAAATCCTCAGAAAGTCCGTGAACGAGCGATTGCGTAAACTGTCGTCTTCAATCTTGACACTTTCCAACCTGCGAATCCTGACCCTACGCTCATCACCATCGATAAACTCAGTTGCAGATTCGTACTCGGGCATCCATGGAAACTCCACCACGTCCTGGCTTCGGTCAAGTAGCTTCGGAAGACTACATACAACACGAACAGCAGGAAGAGAGGTATTTACCAAAGACCGAGCGGTAGACCAGTATTTGTAACGCATTATTTGCGATCTGATATCATACTTTGCAGCTCTTGCGGCAACGTTCCAATCCTCCCCCAGTTTATGCGCTATCCATGCAGCTGGGCCGTAAACGGCGATTGCAGAAGATTGCATGGCCAGGTCCCCGAGTTTGGTGTATAGCAGAGTATACGGACGCATCTCTTCATTCATCGGCGCGCTTGTGACTGTGGTGCTGTAGGCATTACCCAAGTAGTCCTGCGTGTAAAGCTCGTCTCCTACGTCACGACTACGTGGCGATATGTAGCCGGAAGATATTTGGTGCACGAGCGCCGGATACCCTCCCGCTGGGCAAAAAGGGTTTGTGTAAGCGTACAAGCCTGTACAGTTTTCTTTTCCAGGCCCAGCGTCGACGTCTGGCATGTAGTGTTCCAAGCCGACAATTTTAGGGAAATGGTCATCGAAAGTTCCATTAACCCAAAATGTGCTTCCGCCAGCTTCCCAGACATGCTGACGAGGAAGAAGCAGAATAGCGACGGCAGGCCCTACCGTGGCGGCCACTATTCCGGAAACGATTGTGAGGGTGAGGAGTTTGGCATTGGCGTGAAGCCTCCACTTTCCCGGTAGCGCGCCGAAGAATGTCGAGGACCAAAAGAAGCTCATTTGGCTGAACTGCGAGGTTGCTCCGATCAGCCCAAAAGGCACACCAGGTCCACTGAGTAGATCCGAGCGGAGTTGATGCACGATGACTGTCGCAAGGCTGGCCACGATGAGGAGTTCCTGGGTCTTGGCTGCAACTTGAAGCAAGGCCATATACAGCGACGTGCTGTTCGGAACGCCATTCAGCTCCTTGCCCATGTAATAGTGCTTCATATGGAGTGGTACTAAGAGAAGTGAAATGGTAGCTGGCAGTATGTGCACCGCACAACGTTGTAGTGCTTTCCAGCGGGACTTTTGAATAATGGGTTTCTTGGGCTCTTGTTTCGGTCCGCGGCCTCTGATGTGGAGCCAGAGGTCATTCAGAACATTCAGTCCGACCGCCCAAAGGAATATAAGACGATATGAGCGATTGTTTTGATTCTGGGAAGGCTGACTTCGGGCATGAGGGGTCGACATGACGAATGAGGATGACGACGAGGCTTAACGGACAGCAGTGCTGCTTTCAGCCTTGTTGGTAGATGGAGCCGAAGCTGGTAGAAACTGGGTGGCAAGTGTGCGGAAATGCCTTGTGAGTTTGTTGAAGTGATGTAGATTCATCCAAGCGACGAAGAGTGTCCCAGCGAACGTACGAATGAGTCTGTTATAAGTATTTTTGTAAGATTACGTCCACCTCCAGCCTTACAGGTCGTGTTGGTGGAGGCGATAAAAAGTACGTAGTGGCTGAGCCCGTTGTGGATGGGGGCGAATTGAGATGATTGGCGAGCTCAGCTGAGAGGGACTCGTGCAGATCGATGCCGCCATAGGAATCTTTTGGAGATAAAGATCGGATTTGCTGATACACCCTCCGCAATAGGATACTCTGTAGCGCTCATCGTAAGCTTGGTGAAGGCTTCGATCTTCTTGATTACTTCTCGATACTCGGCAGCGAGCAGACTGATTGTGTTGACCCAAAAGATTATTAAGGGGTATTAGCGAGTTCAGTAGAACTCACATCTTCCTGCCCATACACATTCATGTGGGGGATCAGGACAAGGTTTCTCTTTAGACTGACCACACCCAGCCAAAGCCTAGCTGGCTAAAGATTTCCAGGACGACACTGATCAAATAGAGTAACGTCTTACAAAGGATGATGAGAGGAAGAGACAGCGGGGTGCAAAGTCTAAGTAACAAGAAGCGGGGAAAAGGACACAGAAAACGAATGCTCAAAAAGAAAGAAAGCGTTGGTCGCCAAGTATCACGTTAAGAAAAGAAAGAAATGATGTTAATCAAGGAGCTGGATAAGGCAAAGGTTACCATAAAATAGGTATCTATATCTATGATAGTGTACTTGATTCATTGCCAGAATCCAGCGAGCTGGCAATCGTTTGCCTTGTTCCATATCAGAGTTGCGGGAAGAGATACAACTAGTATGCCCGTGCCAGTATACCGTAAGACAAGTATCGTGTCGGTATACCGCGAGACAAGTTACGTGTTAGTATACCGTGAGACAAATCCCTCATGCAAGGAGGAGGCAAAGTCAATGCTTAGCGACCGAAAATAGACAACCAAGACACCTCTCTCTTAGCAAAGTAGATTCATCGTTATTAGGATAGTATTACTAAGACTCGCTTAAGATAAGAAGGTGCCCTTGATCTACACTTCGCGGTTAATCCTGTTCTCTACTCGCATTTATAAAGACCGGACCTCGTCTAAACCCCATTCTCCCAACGTAGGCTTTGCTGCCTAGGGACCTTGCGACACTTCGTTCTCTTTCTACTACCGTGTTAATTACTGTTTAAGCAATGGCTTCGCAAAACCAAGACATGCTAAACGCGTGCATGTCTGGCGATGTCGCAACTCTACAGCGTCTCTTCGAAGCTAGGGGTATCCGAAAAGGCTCTAAAGCAGTCTCTGTCTTCAGCCCAAACAATCCGCCACCCATCAACCACTTGCTTGAGGCGGCAATCACCAACGGAAACCCTAGTATCGTTTGCCTCCTACTCGAGACCTACGAGTGGATCAGCTTTGGTGGGAATGTTATCACTGCGCTTCTAAATCATCCGGACTTGGCAATTCTGGAAGCACTATACAATCACGACAACCGTATTGTGAACTACGAATGGGACTCGCAAGGAGTGACCACCTTCGTCACCGAGGCATGCAAACAACCGCCCAAGAAGATCGTGCCTCTGCTACATTTCCTCGTGGAACACGATGCGTCCCTAGACGTAGGTGGTTTTCGTTTTCAATTCGCGGTGCATGCAGCTCTCTGTGGAAATCAACCGCTCGATGTAATCGAAGCCATGATTAAGAAGAGCGGTCCGGTCTATCCACAGGCTGCAGAAATGGCTATACTCCGTGAGCGAGCTGACGTCCTCGAACTTTTTATACGATTTGGCGTCGGAGAAGATATAGGCGATGTTCAACATCTCCGTACTGTGGCGAAAGAGACTCGGAATACGAACGTGATGAAGTTGGTGGATACATGGACGAGTAAAAGGGAGGGTGACAAAAATAGGGTCGTGTCCGGTAGAGGCCAGTCCGGTAGGGACTTGTTCGGTAGGGCCTCGGTCGGTAGGGACCTGGCCGGTAGTGGTCTGTTCAGTAGGGGCTTCAAGTTTGGTTCAATCTGGCGTCGGATTCTTGGCTGAATAAGTTCATCTCTTTCTGAGGGCTCCTACCGAACAGGCTCTAGGACAAATTAGGAACGCGGATCGCGGGCTAGAGGACATGGGGCTGGAAGAGGCGATGAAGGTCTAGGAGATGGCGGCAGCCACGCGATGGTACATTGGAACGCAGGAAGTGTGCAAGCTAAGGACTCCATCTTGCCCTGTTGTGATGTAGGAATGTTAGGTTGTAGTTTCTAGGGCTGCCAGCTACCAATGTGGTTGATGAATCGACGGTTTCAATCTTGCGCTGCACAAGCAATGGTTGCGTGATACTCTGGAAGATCTTATGCCATCAACATCCTGTGATACCGTGATGGCGGGGAGCATTGGGGAACTTCGTAGTCTACACAGTAGATTGAAGATGACTGAAGAGGATGGACCTGCGACGGATGGTCGCGCCGACATGGACGCGAGATGCCCCGAGCAGGCCGCTAGACCGCATTTGCTGCGAACACGATCTTCTTCTGCCTTGCGGTGAGCTGGCAATGGCCTCACAGCCAATCGGCATATGGGACATGGACACGGCGAACCGAAAGGGGATCGCAGAGTTTTTGTCATTGCACGTTCGGATGGCTTTGTCTGGGGAAGGGGCTGGTCATTTGCCGCTTCCAGCCACGCCCTAGGATACCCCCGAGCCAACTTCGAACCCTCCGTGTCGCTCCTCAGACTTTCCTCCTCGTACCCCAGACATCTGTCGCCAGCGCTTTCCGACGGGTGCGCCCACATCGCATTCGCATTCACCTGGATCGCGTCGCAGTAGTCACTTGATTGTGCCCAGCTGCCGATTCTCGACCTCGACGAGCCCTTCGACGTTCCTGCCTGACTCGTTGCGCGTGGAGCACTTCACCAACTTCTCATCGTCGCCAACCCACGACGCGCTGCGCGCATCATCTCTCACATCATATTCTGTTGTAATCCTCGCTCAATACCCCGAAAATGGTCGCGAAACGAGTACTGCCGGAGGGGAGGAACCCTCTGGTCGAGCCGGCCAACTCGCCCTCGAGTACGTACCTGCGCACTGCATCTATCGCATCGCGCCACCACGGCTGACCATCGCGCGCAGACGAGATCCTTGTAGAGCGACGGCGACTGGGCCAGACGAACCTCGCTGTGAAGCCTGGTGTCGTCGGCGTGACCAACGCGTCCAAAGCGGAGAACCTGGGCACTTTCGACTATGCGCATCTGCGGGTACCCCTGCCCAAGGACCTGAGCGGCTCGGGCATCTTCACGCTGAAGAGTGCGACCTCGTACCCGGAATCGTACTTCTTGATGGTATGCTGATGGAATCGACGCACGTCATGACCAACTCACGGATAGACTAACGCGGTGGACAGCGACGCAGCAGCGATGGCTACATAAGCGCGACGGGCATGTTCAAAGCAGCTTTCCCCTGGGCATCACTGGCCGAAGAGGAAGCGGAGCGCAAGCACCAGAAGCACTTCCACTCCGCCGGCCACGAAGAAGTAGCGGGTAGCGTGTGGATTGCGCCCGAAGAAGGTGAGTGAAAACAACCTCCGCAGATCCTCCTCAAGAGCGCACTAACGCGACTTCACAGCGCTTGCCCTATCAGAGCAATATGGAATGCGCCTGTGGGTCGAAGCCCTACTTGACCCCACTCCGATCGAGAAGGGCACCAAGGACAAGCACAATACCCACATCGCAATGCCTCCTCCGTTCGTCGTTACGACTGCTTCCACACCTCCGGTAGCGCTCTCCTCAACCTCCGCGCTTCGCTCAACCCGCGCTCGATCCTCCCGCTCGGTGTCGCCGAGCAAGATCGCCACTCCAAGTCGCAAAATGGCTACCCCACGCAAATCAGCCCGCGCGCAAAGAGCTGCGAGGTCAGAGCTTGCGAGTTTGACACAGAGCTTCGAGGCCGTTACGCCTAGCGCCCTACAGGCGGCGGTGGAGAACGGAGCAGCTGTGTCGGAGTCCCTAGCCTCAGAATCCGCCAATGGAGATGTAAAGGACTCCGATACCGTGCGCATTGAGGTGCAGGAGACCGTCGAGCAAAACGGCGACGTGGAGACCACCACAACAAATGTCAAGATCGACGTCCCCGCGAGCCACCCCGAGCTCTCGGAGCCCGAGGACCCCACCAAGCTGATCGAAGAAGCGAAGAGAATGGTCCACGAGGCGAACGAGCTCGAAGGTGGGGCTATCAAGAGCGGAAAATCGAAGCGCAAGGTGGATGATCTTTCTATAGACGAGAACGAGATTGAAATTCGGTCACTAGAGCGGCCCGCCAAGCTGGCGAGGACCATGTCTACCACTGAGCAAAAGCTGGCCAAGGAGAAGGTCACCAGGAGGGCGCTTGTCGGCCTCGGTGTGATGGCCGCTATTGGGTATGTTTGCTTTTCACCTTTTTCCTGGACACTCGCTAACACATCTCAGCTCCGCCGTAGGTTACTTCGCAGGCCTTGCGTAGGCGCGCGATCCCATTCTATCCCCATCCCCATCCTCTTCGGCCTATCAGGGAGACGGAATCTGTTCTGAGCTTCCTGTACTGGACCAATATCTGGCTCGACAATTGCATCCAGATCCGTGTCAAGGCAATGTGCGGATCCGCCGTCTCTATCATCCCCATTTCACTCTCTAGATACCACACACCTTTCTGATCTTGTTTTTACCATCTACGGTGGCCTTCGGTTTTGGGGTTCTATCTGTGGTACTTTTTGTGTTGGCGGCAGGCATTGACACTGTCGCTTCATCACCCGCGATCTCCTGCCACACGTTCTCGCTCGTTTCGCGGTGAGCTGGCTTATTTGGTTGGAGCGTCGGCTGCCCCCGCGTGGCTTGTTGGTGGAGTTGAAGTTCTCGGTCATGACGACGTAGTTATATTAATTCCACGATTGCCCATTTCATTTCGACTTTTTCGTTACCTTCTCCTGTGAGGAATATGTGGCTGGGACTGTCACTCTTGTACTCTATCCCACGCTTTCTAGAGTATAGACTGGCGTTATACCTCGTTAGGGAGGCGGTCTAACTGCCATGTGCTTGACGTACTTCATTGATTACATTGTACAATGCGCTGCCAAACAGCAGTTTCTAGACAATTTCTCCACGTCCGATACCATATATGCCCAAAAGTGCTGAAACATTATAGCTCTGTCGAACGCATGGACGTCGAATGGAGCCAATAGCGCCAAGTCGCGCTTGACTAGAAGTAGAAAGGCGCAGTTGGAGCCATTCACATCAGCTTCTGAGCCTCTGCGATTTCAGTTAACCTGCTTGCGAGAATCAAAGGACCCGTACCCCCGGAAGCTCTATAAAGCCTCTAGCTTTCAGTAGTGCTACGCCATCCGCACCTCTTACGCTATCGCAACCAGCTCGGATCCTGGACAAGCAATCATGTGGCCATGACGCAACGCACGTGCATTCCTGAAGCTCGCAACGACCTCAAAGCAGCAGGCTAAGCTTGCTTATCACTATGGAGAATTCTAGACAGAAATCGTATACAAATGAGCCGCCGAGCTCAGTAGCGGGCTCCGCAAAAGCATCGGAGCCAGCCGAAAGCCCCGAGGAGAAACCAGATGATGTCGAAACAGCGTCCACTGCTATCGAAAGCCCCGCGCTCACTGCAAAAAGCGATGTATTGGTCAACGACTTCAAGCCAGAAGCGGACATGGAGAAGGTGCCGAGGATGCCGCGGGGAGACACCGAAGAGATCAAGTTTGAAGGAGAAGATGAGAACCCTGCGGTGCCGGTGTCATTCCAAAGATCGTCCAGTCCAGCGGCCATGCAAAAGAGCAAGGGGTCGGCTTATGAGAAGGTTGGCGAGGCTGGCATTAACAGAATGCACAAATTTTCTCTCTACGAAACGAGTACGTGGTTCTACCTTGTTGGAGCAGATATCATGGACAAGCACTACCGACTTCTGAAGATCGATCGAACTGCGCCACCTGGTCACCTCAGTATATTCGAAGACGACATCGTGTACGACAAGCGGAAGATGAATCAGACACTGAATGCGATCGATGATGGGAATAAGCACACGGGAGGCATGAAGCTCAAGTGCAGCACGTGGGGTCTTCTTGGCTTCATCAGGTTCACAGAAGCTTACTACATGGTGCTCATTACCAAAAGAGCCCAAGTGGCCATGATAGGTGGTCACTACATCTACCAAGTCGACGGCACAGAGCTGATACCGCTCACTACCGGAACCTCGTCACGATTCGCGAAAGACCGGAGCCACGATGAAGCGAGGTTTCTGAGCATCTTGCACAATCTTGATCTTACCCGCTTCTTCTATTTCAGCTACTCGTACAACATCACGTGTAGTCTTCAGCAGAATATTATCCGCGAAAGGCAGGCGCTCAATGAGGGAGATACTCACGCCAAACCAGACTTCCAGGACATGTTTGTCTGGAATCATCACCTTCTCGAACCGGCTCAAGCGGCTCTGAAGAATGTCTACGACTGGTGCCATCCGGTGATTCACGGTTCCGTGGACCAATCATCCATCAATGTGTTTGGTCGTCGAATCTACATTACCCTCCTAGCGAGACGGTCGAGGTTCTTCGCAGGCGCACGATTCTTGAAGCGTGGGACCAATGATCAGGGCTACGTTGCGAACGATGTTGAGACGGAACAGATTGTATCTGAAGCGCTTACAACCTCCTTCCATGCACCAGGGCCACGACCGTTCGCGAATCCTACCTATTCATCGTACGTGCAGCATCGCGGCAGCATACCGGTGTACTGGACGCAAGACAACACCGGTGTTGCGCCTAAGCCGGACATCGACTTGAACTTACCGGATCCTTTCTACAGCGCTGCAGCACTCCATTTCGACAACCTTTTCGAAAGATACGGGGCTCCCGTGTATGTGTTAAACCTTATCAAGCAACGGGAGCGAACACAAAGAGAAGCCAAACTCCTCCACGAGTACAAGCGCGCTCTGGATTATCTCAATCAGTCTTTACCAAAGGACAAAAGGATCTTGTACGAGGCTTTCGACATGGCAAGGGCTTCTAAGACTCGTGGCCAGGATGTCATTGGTACTCTGGAGATCTTGGCCGAGAAAATCATTCAAAAGACTGGATTCTTCCACAATGGTGACGAGGATTTCGATGCGCCGCGTGTACAGAATGGTGTTGCGAGGACGAATTGCATCGACTGTCTCGATCGTACAAATGCTGCACAGTTCGTTATTGCGAAGCGGGCGCTTGGGCGACAACTTCACGCGCTTGGTGTCATTGCGGGCAACACAGTGGAGTACGATAGCGACTGCGTCGACAACTTCACTCACATGTTCCACAACCATGGCGACGCCATAGCTATGCAGTACGGCGGCTCACATCTTGTCAACACAATGGCTACGTACCGGAAGATCAACCAGTGGCAGAACAGCTCGCGAGACATGGTCGAGAGCTTCAAACGCTACTACCACAACTCGTTCCTCGACTCACAACGACAGGAAGCGTATAACCTGTTCCTCGGTAACTATATCTATACGCAGGGCCAACCCATGCTATGGGATATGGTTACGGACTACTACCTGCATCACGAAGACCCGCGCATCTTGTTGGAGAAACCTCGGAGGAATTACATCGAGTGGTACACCCCGGAACATCTTGAGCCTCGGTACCTCCCAGATATCAAAATGCAGTTGCAGCTCACAGAGAAGGGCATGACTCCTCACGACGACTACTGGCTTGAGTACTACCGCCCATTAGCTGTGACTTCCTTTTTGAAAGTCTACGCCTTCCGTCTAAACTGCCCGCCAAAGGACTCAAAGGACACTTCGTACCCATCGCGCCAGCTAGACCACTCCCCGTTCGTCGTCCGCAAGAAACAACAAGATCAGAATTCGCCAGGCAAAGATGGCAAGAAGACACGGAAAGGTGTAACCATCCTCGATCCCTCCAGCGAGACCGAATCTCACAGAAACGGTATCCTCGCCCGACGCCACCAACAACTGCACCTCAGTATCCCAGAAGCAGGCTCGCCGGCAAAGCAATCGATACTACGAGACCCGCACTTCGAAATACGAATGCCTTCGTCTGCTCCCGCAGCAACACGCACCTTCCCCTCGCTCTCAAACTCAACATCCACCGGCCTTTCCAACAGCTACGGCACAAGAGGCTTCAGGCCCGCCGACAAAACACTCATCCACCAATGGACACTCCGTCAATTCCAGGAAAACAGCCTTAACCCGACGGTCACCGCTATAGAAGAAGACGAGTACACGCGCTATGTTGAGCATCCGCTCAACCTCCCGCTCGTGGTGAGCAATGATATTCCAAGTGCTGACGATCCGGGGGCATTTGATTACTACGAGTACCTCGACATGTCTGAAACCGCCCCGCAGAAAGAAACAGAAACCCTTTCCATGCGCCCAACAACCGCAGCTTCCTACCGCGACATGGATACAGAATCGATCCGCTCCTTCAACACTTTCCCGCGTCCCACATCATCCGCCGGTTATCCATTCACGCCCTTCTCGCACCCATCGTCTCACCCCCATCAACACCCGCCCATACCATCACACTACAGTCTCTACCAGCACCATCACCAGGCGCTGCACCCCTACGCCCACACACACTACGCACAACACCAAGACTACCACTCCATCGAGCAACCCGCTGCCGGCCCGGGCAAATTCGTCACGGCCGAGGAAGACATTGACGAGTTCGAAGAGTTTCTTAAGGTGCAGGATAATCCGCTGGACGTGGAGGATGACGATGGCGCTAAGAAAAGGTATAAGGCGTACAGGCAGTGGTTGAGGGGGAAGAGCTTCTTCAAACAGAGTAAGGTGGATCCTGAGTGGGAGATGCAATTGCCTGTTAGGTAGAGTGGGGTGTGGTTTAGTGATTGTGTGGAGGAGTATTTTAGTATAGTTTTGTAAGCTCTCGATGGCATACTGTTGCGTATTTGATCATGTCTTCTTGCAAAGCGATAGAGCGCTAAATTTGGGCAGAATTCAAGGCATTTTCACTGATTTTGTCTAGCGCAGTGCGCCATGTACGCGCAGTGATTGTCGACAGAGCAGGAGAAGGGAGGGATATGCTAATTAACACTTGTGACATGTCAAGGGACGCTTGATAATACGAGGTAAGCGGGGTGCAAATGTGTAGATCTTGGTACAGAAGCATATAAGAATATGTAAAGCTAACAAAGTCTTTTTGAGACTAAACAGAATACGCCTTGCATTCGTTATCGAACTGGACATTTTGACAAGCCAACCTCCATATATGTACAGCATACGAAGCAGCAACCCACACGCCACAAAACGCCCCAAGAAACGCCCACGCCATGATTTCGCCAAAAGAGCAAGAGAAAAGCAACACGACCCTCACCACTCCATAGCTTCATCAACCCGCCCATCACTCCCACACTTAACGCCCTGACAAATCTCCTCATCCCGCTCACTCCCCTCCTTCCCCATGCCCACAACGCCATGTCTAGCCGGCCAAATCTCCTTCCCCGCGCTCTTCTCCGCGTCAAAATGCTGCGTGACGACCTCGCGGGCCGTCTTCTGGAAGAACAGCGGCGCCTTCTCGTACTTGGGGTGCAGCAGGCCGTTGATGAAGACGCCGCGCTCGAGGTTCTTCTGCGCGTTGGTGCACAGCACCTTGTCCTCGCGCATCACGCGCTCGTACATGTCGGCGATGAGGTGGAAGTCGGCGTCTGAGGAGCCCTTGTGGCGGTACACTTCGTACGACATGGTGCTGTTTAGGGGCGAGGTGGGGAGGAATTTCTGGATCATGATGAAGTGGGCGCTGTGGGGGGTGTTAGCTTTGGAGCGGGCGGTGGGGGGTACGCGACTTACGAGACTGTCATCGATGACGCTGGGAAGTAGTATGTGCTGTGGACGGCCAAGCCTTGGGCGATCTGCTCTGGCGTTGCCTGGCAGCGGTGCTGGATGTGGCCGTCTTTTAGGTCGCTGTCGAAGGTTTCCAGGTTGATGAAGTCGGGGACGTCTGGGTGTGTGGTGGGGCAGTGATAGCACTCGTTGAAGTTGTCGGCGAGGATTTTCCAGTTGTAATTCCCCTCGAGCTCGTACGTGTGGTCGAGTTCGTATTCATCGAAGTTGATTCCGGCGTAGCGGTCTTGCTTGTCTACGTTGGCGAAGTGCTCTTCCCAGGGGACTTCGGGGGTTTCCTTGCGGGGTGTTAGTTACGGGGTTGGGTGGTGATTGGGAAGTGAGCAGTGAAATACCTTTGCATCCATGTTGATCCATATAAACCCGTTTACATCAAGCTTGACATGAATCCTCAACAACCCGTTCTGCTCCTTGTTGAATTCTAAATCCGCATACCCCGGTGCCTTTGCCAACTTTCCATTCAACCCATAACTCCACCCGTGATACCTACACGCCAGGATCTTCGCCTTGCCCTGCTTCTCCTGCTCCACGACGGGGTACGCACGGTGGCGACACACGTTGTGGAAGGCGTTGATGGTGCCCGTGCGGTCACGTGTCAGGATGATGTCGAAGCCTGCGATGGAGTAGCGGAGCCAGTCGCCCGTCTCCGCGAGCCGCGACTTGTGCGTGAGGAAGAGCCAGCGCTTGGAGAAGATGGCGCGCCGCTCGAAGTTGTACATGTCCTTTGAGGTGTACCATGATGCTGGGAGGGCGCGGACGGGGGTCTGATTGGGGGGGATGGCTTCTGTGTTGGGGCCGGCGTCGGCGCCGTAGCGGAAGTAGTGAAACATTGATGCCATGGTTGCTGAAGGGTACAGTCAAACAGCAGTTCTAATGAAGATATGTTGTATTGGGTGAACTTTTGAGGAGATTAGAGCGGGTTTATATGGTGTCTTCTTCTATAGTAGATAGGCATGCTACCGGGACCTGATGCACACATGAGGCAACTGAACACTGGGGCAATTACGGTTCGATGCGGGGATTCAGCTCGGAGCGACGACTTGCTAATCGTTATTCACGCGACCACTTCCAGCGTTTTCGAGGAGCGTAATCGTCTATTGGGTCGCGACGAGCTATGCGATTGGTCAGATTTCCGTATTGACTTTCCTGAAATGGACGAACTAAATAATGCGGGCGTCGCGATTGGCCGCATTTGACGGCCAATCGCGTCGTCTTCAGATATCGTCGTGTGGTCGAGAGATTAAACGATGCGTTGCTACCTTCTACGTTGCTCCTGAGAAGGATGGAGGTGAGTCCGGTGGGTATTGGAACACGATATTTGTCGACCTTCGGGTCTTCGGATGAAGCGATCAAGGGTTGTGCACATCGTCCACGCCGACATCTTTCTAGATAGCCAACAATGAAAGTTTGGCATACAGCAATTCTTCTCCTCTGGTACGTGCCCCACACGCGTGTCGAGGGAGTAGCGAGGCGGCAGCTGCGATGGCGGGCAGCGGGGTAATTAGACCATGGGATCCCTGAGTAGGCCATCGACTACTGTCAGGCCTGGACAGATTGTCGTAGCGTTCGAGACCGTCTTGGGAGACGATAAGTAATGGGTGCTTTGTGGTTCGCCTCCCAAACCGATAGGCTCAGCGTGGCTTGGAGTCCGGCCGTCTTCCTTCGCCCGATGGCATATCGTCCCCAAATACGATTCCCATGAGCATGGAAAATACGATCGACTTTCGCTGACGACTAGGAGTTGAATCGCTGTAAGCTTTAGTCATCGGTGAGATATGGTGGCTAGTAGTAGCCATCTCGCTCTCGGGTAGGGGGTATTGAGTCCCCCCTTTGCCTCTTCTCTCAACAGATAAGTTCTGAGAGCCTTCGCAGTCTTGTGGAATACTTTTGCTTCTTTACGTTCAATTCGTGTTCGCGCCTAACATCAACGTCTTGGAGATTGGGCACTTCTTCAAGCACCATCCGAACTGCACGATACGCCATGGTCGATCCTTGTATCATATGGCTTCGGAAGGTTTTAAAGGGAACTCGTGTCGGCCGAGACAAAACAAACTCCTAGATATGGGTGTCGATACACGAGCCTGCAGTAGTAGTGGATGCGAGGATCCAGGCGATGGAGATGTGAGCATGACCAGCTTGATGCTGCGAGAAACACCAGCGCCCAGAGGCTCTGCAAGAAAGGTGGTGTTGGTGGTGCCCCTGCATCCAAGCAACAGGGGCAAGCGCAAGCGAGGGCCCTAGTGGGGTAACCCGGGGTCGATTTCAGCCGCACACTTCCTCATGCCCGGATTGCGATGGCTGTTGTACGACCACACCTTGCCAAACAGTTACTGTCGGTTCAATCAATGCAAGTCCTCCATGGAGGTTCTCATCTCGACAGATTTCGATCAGCTGCGGCCGAACGGCGCCGCGCAATGCCAACCGCACTCATGCGGCCACAGTCCTGCTAACCCCGCAACGGGTGGCCACGTACCCAGCGCCAAATTGCGCTTGGTCGCTAACAGTACCGCGAGGAGAAGGTGACGATGGGTCAGGCGGTGGGCACGATAGCCCGCCAACAAGGCCGCTGGGCGAGGGTGGGTAGAGTGACGTGAGTGAGGGCTGCGGTGATGGCCATGGTGATGCGGCCACGGCCCAATCGGGGCGCGGCAGTCGGGTCAGACGAGGAGCTCCACGCGTTTCGCATGAGCTCGGAATTGCAGAATACAATGGCAATGGACACGGTAGCGAGACGTTTCGTGGGTTGTTTGGAGTCGCTCGGACATGGTTGGCGTGGACGAATATCCCGCAGCCGGCCCGAGTCATCCAGACTCGTGTCCGTCCCGTCCTTGAATCCTGATTGCCATCCCCACTGTTCCCTCACGCCCGGACGAATTTGCCTCTGGACAGCCGTCTCTACGGGCTCGACACCAGCAACGCGCAGAGCACCGTCGCATTTCTGACGAGGGCTTGGGGCCGGCAGCGCTAGAGACGAACAAGCTTCGCACCTCATCGGCCGTGTTTCCACCTCGTCATCGGCCACTGGCTGTTTCTGCCTCCGCGACGCTTGCGCTGCACCTCGCGACCACCTCTCCAAGCCGCCGCGCGGGCTGGGCCGGCGGAAGCTGCGGCGGGTGTCACGGCACTTTCTCGCGCACATCGGCGCGGGCGCAATTGACCTCCTTCCTCCTCCGCAACCTCTCCTCAGAGCCTGGGGCGAGGAGATGGAGGCCCTTCACTCTGCGACACCGAACTCGTGTGACCGTGCCTCGACCCGCCCTATCCCAACACACTAGAGATCCGCGAGGTGCTACGCCCAAACCGACCTCACCCCTCCGGGCGCCCCCAGAACCTCCCGGGCTGCCCACCCCCAAGACCACGCTCGCTGGTCACTGCCGTCGCCATGTCGTGGTTCCTGAGGGGGGTCCAGTCCGCCGTCTTCCACTACGTCTCCTGCGCCCCATGTACCGGCTACATGTATAAGAAGCAGCGCCGGAAACATGCAAAACAGGCCCGCAAGGTCAGGACGAAGCTGCAGATGGAGCAGCCCGAGCTATACCACCACCCCGAACCCACGGGCACGAACCCCTACTGGCAGGAAGAGATAACAATGGGTCCGGGACCGCCGCCGCGGCGAGCGCGAAGGACAAATACGGGGAGCACTCGCGCGATCACACATGTGGGGACGAGTGCGGCGGTGAGCCAGGTGGGAAGCAGCATCGACGGCACCCGCACCGAGGAAGAAGTGCGCTTGAGCGACGAAACACTCGACGACGACAATTGGAACCGCAAGCGATATCAGAGGGAAGACGAAGACCTGTGGGGCTTCTCCGACGCCGTGGTGCCCCTCCAGCCCGCCATGTCCGGCTCCTCCGTCGGCGTCGCCGGTCTCACTCGACCAGGAACATCACGGTCAGGCAGCTACTACTCCGCTCGCGCACCACCAGTCAACGATCTACATCCCCCGGTGGTCAGTCTGCCGTCGTCCGACCCCGCCAACAACAAATGGATGCTCCAGCCTCCCCCCAAAGCCAGCGTCATGAACGGGAAAGAGCGGGCCACGAACAGAAGTCGAAGCGGAAGCGGGGCCAGCAGTCGCGTGGAACTGAACTTGCAGCGCGAACAGAGCCTCCAGCGACAGGTCTCAAACAAGCAATTGCGCCACAAGCTTGAGCGTGGAGAGACGCCAGATCTACCACCGCTCTCGAGGAGCAATTCTTACAATATCATGGTCGCCAGCCAACGCCATGACCGACCGCGCACGCCGCAAACGCGACCGCCCTCCGCCGCCAGCTCCCGCACAAGGAAGAGACGTCACGATACCGTTATCTCGCGGACAGACACAGTCGAACGCTCTTCAGGTGACTCTACCGACACTATCCTCAAGCGCCGTTCGCATTCTCCCCGATCTCGATCCACCACCCCTGGCGGCATCAGCGTCGTCCGCGTGCGAACCAGCCGCCAACGACTCTCCACTGTCATTTCCAGCGGCTCCGGAAACCCTTCATCCCCCCTAACCCTCAAGCCCAAACCTACGGCCGAAAACAAACTGCCCCAACTTCCCCCGGCGGTCACCACTCGACGCATGAAATACTCGTCAACGCACTCTTCCGACTCCATTCCCTATTTCTCTAAACATCGCCAACCACTAGCCTCCTCCGACCTGACTTCCCTCAGCGTGTTACAAGACCTCGTTTCTCCTAGCGCACTACTCAATTCCCGTTACGTCTCTGCCCCGCTCGTCGAAGCTCGCATTAGGCTTCCGCCTTCCGACAAGGACGAGGACAAGACTCTTGACGGGGATATGTGGCCCGGAAGCGGTTTCGCTATTAGCCGCTCTTGGGGCACGGATCAGTTCGACGGCGGCGAGGCACGGGTGCCGTTTGACAGTCGGGGCCTGCCGGAGCGGGATCCGAGGATGCGGTGGAGCGTGGACTTTTGAGGCGTGCATCGTCATCCTCTTCTACTCTCGGCGCGTCCCTCTCCTACGTTGCATACGCATACGCATCTGCATAGCTTCCTCCTTCTTGTCTACACCTTCCATTGCGCCCCCTCGGCGCCACACCCTCGGTATATACACACCACATCCCTATCGCCAGCATGGGCACAGCCTCCGCCCCAACCTCCTTGGTCACAGCAACGCATCGCGTTTCCTTGCCACGCATCCTCCATCTCGTCCTTCAGTCCACTTTCCTGTTCCTGTTGTCATTGTCATGCGTTGCAGCGAGCGTCCCCTTCGTATAGAGACCAGACCATGGCGCACACTCTGATGAGGTCACGCTTTCCCCGTTTCTGTCTGGTTGTTCCCCCCCTTTTTTTGGATGATTATGCTTGACGAGTTTCCTCCTTTATTCCATCCACTTGCACTGCATCATGGGGCGTTCCTAGGACTAGGGCCGTATTCGTTCGCCTCAGATAGTGCATCGGAGGTTTTTCTTTTGTTCCTTTTCTTGCGTTTTCTCGTTTTCTCCTGCGCTTGCTTGCTTGCTGCATTTGCATGTTTTTTCTTCTTTGTATAGTACTTACATTGGGATGTTGGGTGGGAGGGGTTAGGAGGGTGACGAGAATAGGGAAGAGAGCCCCGGTGGTGGAGGTGCAGGAGCAGAGCAGAGCAGAACAGAGCATAGCATGGCATGGCATTGCATAGCATAGTATAGCATAGCATAGCATAGCTGAATCAATGGTGGTATCCTACTGATTGATATTCTTTGATACATCGATGCTAAATATGAACCTCGCCTATGCCAATTGCTGAATCTGCACCCTATCTCCACCCAAGCAGTTCTTACACTCGCACGACATCAAAATCCCACAGCCAATCCACCCTACACCCCTAATTCCTCACATTCAAATCCCAAATCCTCAACGTCTCTCCCCTACTCCCCCTCTTCCCACCCTTCTTCGTCTTCCCCGCATCATGCTCCCCCAACTTCAACATAGCCCGTCCAGTAAACGCCAACGCATCCACCAACTCAGTCATCCTCCCCGTCTGCAAGAACGCCGTCTGCAACCACTCGCGCTCCTGGTCCGCGACCACAGTAGCAAGATCCATTGCCTTGGTCGCGCTATCCCTGTGAATGAAGAAGCTGCCAGATAGCAGAACGGAGAGGTACGCGAGCACCACTTCAGGGTAGTAGGCACGGAAGAGGGGCCATGTGTTGGCGTCGGAGAGGAGGCGCGGGAGGGGGTCGATGATGGTGGTGAAGGTCGCTGAGATGGTGGCGAAGAGGTCTTTTGCGCGTTTTGTGGAAACTTGGTGCGAGGCTTCGCGTTGTCTGGGGGGAGAGACATCACTCGTTAGCTCTTCATCCTGGAAGACGCCGTGCTGAGTTTGGGATAAAGAAAGAGGGACTAACTTGATAAGCGATTCCTCCTCGACACGCCACTCACGGAAAGCAGCGATAAGGCGAACGAGCTGCGAGAGGTCGTAGTAGGCCTGGCTTGCCTCGCGCAATTTCTGCACGTAGAATGCGTGTTCCTCTGCGTTGGGGATCTGGGACGGGCGGACCGAATCGCTGCCTGAGCTAGAGTGGCGCAGGGCTTCGGCGACTTGGTCTTCGTCTTGGTCTTCTGCGTCCTGGTGCGTGAAGTCAAAGGCGTAGCCGCATAAGGCGGTTGTTTTGGTGAGGGAGATGGTTTCGACGCTCATCTCGGTGACGAGCTTGTGTGCGGCACCCATACGACCGTTCACTATACCCTTGATGTTAGTCTGGCTGAGTAGAGTGGAGGAAAGACTTACGCAGCAAAGTGATCAAGGCCTTCTCCAAGTACTTGAAGGTCTGTTCGTAATCTGCATCCAGGTGGCCAAACCACTGTAGAGACTGAATCAGAGCTTCCTCTTTGGGCAAGATGTCGAACCCAGCAACGTCCTGCTGAATCCGAAGACCAGGCCAGAGATACGCATCCTTTCCGGTCCACTTCTCCACAATAGCGAATCTTGAGATTGGATTTGGCACCTCAAAGGGATCCCTATTAACATATCCCAAGGCCATGAGCTGAAGCTCAAAGTTCACGCAAACCACGTCTATCGGCTCGACCCGGTATGTCCGTATTAGCGTGACACATCGTTTCTGCTCCTCGTTGTTCTTGATATCGGGCAAAATGCGCGCCAGGCAATGAGGTGCTCGGAGCGCGCCGAGTTGCGCAGCATACAGTGGTATCAACTGCATGCGCTTGCTGACTCGGAGAAGCTCAATGTAGGCAACGATGACATTTTGCATCGCGTACGCTTCTGGGTCCCTTCGCCATGGGATCGTTTGAAATCCCTCGCGAAAGATGATGCAGATATGCGCTAGCAGGCGGAGAGCGTGCGGATCTCTTGCGAGTGTCTGGTGGTATCCCTCGGCACTCACAGCTCGATGCTCCGCAAACTTCTTGGATGTCGGCCAATCCAAGTTCTCCGTATCAGGGTCGATGATGAGATTGACAGGACGCTCGTCGTCCTGTAGCATATCGGCTATAGCCACACCAACTTTGTACAGGAGATCCTCTATGGTTCCGCTGATGAGTGCTCCTTGAATGAGTTTAATCGGGGTCTTCGCTTCATCTGAAGTTGCTGCGTTACGCATCAACACCTCGATGATTTGCTGATTCGAGGTGTCCCAATGATCAACGTTTGAAGCTTCGTCCTGGAAAACGAAATCAAGGACGGACTTGTCTGAGACCCATGGGTGAGGCTGGGGGTTTTGCCGAAGATAGCGGTCGAATCGGGAGAGAAGAAGAGCGTTATAGTAGGCGTAGAGGTGATCGTCCCACGAGCGACAAGTCTCCTGGACCCTCTTGACGTCTCCGCTGAGTAGGGCGTACACCGCACCTTCATAAGGCAGTTTCGCGCCTCTGGAAGCGTAGAAGCTCATCCGTCGGAACAAGTAGCCAAGGTCGTTCCCAGCAACGTTAGGTCCCCCGTCAGGGTGGGTAGTGTAGGCAGCGCCTAGGCTTACTCCACGCCACGCCTCGTTGCGCTCCTTGCACCACTCGCTGATCTTTTCCCACGGCTCGCCTCGACGGAGCATTTCGTAGCACACCATCCACAGCGCATTCTCGTAGTAGTCATCGGACTTGTCCAGAGCGCGCTTCTGACGCAGCGGGGCATCCGGATCCAGGCGTGTGACCAAGGGAGCGACACTGCCCTGGCTCTGTATTGTGTGATCCTTGTCCAACGGTCTGTCCGCGCCCTGCATACGTTTTGCTTGCTTGATCTTGGCCTTTGTGTCCAGCCAGCCGCTCGTCCAGGTATTGGTGTCTTTGCCGGAAACTGTCCCCCACTGATCGATGATAGAGTCGATGTCGCTTTCAGTGTTTTTGGCCGTCTGTTGCAGCCACTTGAGAATGATCTTCTTTTCCCGCGCCGCATCATCCTCTAGGACAAACCTGTCCCATACCTCATCCTTCGGGCTGTAGCGACTGGTACCTCCGACGTCCGCCAACCGTGCTTCTTTCTCCGCCGCCACATCGGTGCCTGGCTCGGGGTGGTGGTGATCGATAATTACACGCATGAGCTCCCACGTAGCTAACTCGGCCTGCCAATGGCGTAGCTCTCGCACGCTTGATGCTTCCGGTGCAGCGCTAGGTTCGATAGAGGGAACGATGGACCGCGAAGACTCCGCAAAAAGGCGCTGGCCGTCGTCGTTGGCAAGACCTTTGATGCGCCGCCGCACGTTTTTGTCCAGCTCGCCCTGGTTGTCCATGCTGCTCTTCTTCTTCAGTTCTCGGACTGTCGATTCTGCCAAGTCCCTGAACTTGTCCACCAGCTTCACCGTGGTATGGTATTTCGCATTGGCACTTTCGTTTCCGTGGGTATGCCAGTGGTCGACTCGTTCCGCGAACTTCTCCACCTCTTTGCCCACCCTGTCGGCCATCGCGCGGAGCGGCTGCAGGGGATCGTTTGCAGTGGAACCATTCGCGCTTCGTGAGGCTGCCATTGAGGTCGCAAAACTGCCGTTGGTCTGCCATTTTACTGTGTGAGCAATACTATTCGACTGCGCTGAACGAACTGCAGGAGCTGGACAGTCGACGTACCTGAGATGCCGCGGGCTGCGACCGCCGCGAAAGCGAAAACGAAGCCATGGTCGCGAGTGAAGATCAGATATACAAAGAGCTCGGCGAAGCACAGGGCCGTGTCGTGTAGTATGATGGGCGGCGTGGTCGACGTTCCTGACGCGGCATCCACAGGCCGACAAAACATCGCGAGCTCACAAACGTAGCTCTGGTCCTAGCGCCACACTAGCGCGTCCTCGCTTGGCGGCATATAAATTCTCATCACGGCTGCGCTCCGCTCTTCTTTTCTTCTTCATGTCATAGGCAGTCATTAGAGTCTCGGTTCAACCCGATCAGTGTTTGAACAGGCCCATGAGGTCTCCTTGCGTGCTCACGACCGTCTTAGAACGATGTACTACCTGGTGATTGCCCGGACTTCCTTGTGGAGAATGAAGGTCGCAAAAATAGAGGTAGTACAACATTTCAAATTTGAAGTCTGTACTTTTGATCGCGTGCAGTGTTTGAGAAGCAATCAGATGTTAGCCCATGATGTGCAGAACGGCTGTTGCCATTTATTGCATATGCATGCGCCTCGACAGGGAATTCTCTGCGTTACATATGGCTACAGTATCTACAGTGTCTTAACACAACTCTGGATGCACTTTACAACGCTGTACGCGTACAGAACGAAGCCCATAACGGACGCCGATGCTCTATCACTGCGAGCCCGGTTATGATCCCTGACTCCTCTGCTTCATCTTCAGCCTGCGAATGTGAGCTATTAGTCTCGACCAATCGTTGTGCAACCTACTTCAGAAGAGAGTACTTCGGGCAGCACACGCTGCTTGCGCCGTCACCCTTTTCCTGATAGAATGCATTGCAGCAATCGTACAGCGCGTCGACCTCCTTGCGGCACTTTTCCTCATTGTAGTTGTTCTTCTGTATGCAGTCTGTAGGGACTGGATGAGTACTTGCTCTGCGATGGGCAGGTCTACCTACTTTGAATCGCACATGCCTGAGAATGACACGGCGGGTTGATCTTGGGGTCCTCCTTCGTGCCCTTGTGAGCATAGTAAGCTTTCTGTGTTGAGATGCAGCGACTGGAGAAACCCACCATTTCGCGTCACGTGGACAGGCGAGCTGATCGCCAATTGCAATTCCAGGTGCACAAAGCGGAGAAGATTCAGCTGCAGGCTGGAAAGTGATTAGGCAGCAGGAGGCTGGAGATACACGGAAATAAGGTAGTAATTACGTGTAAAAGGTGGTGAAGGTGAGAGGCCGCTGCTCTCTCGGGCTTGTTCCTCGAGGTAACCCCACTAGCCACACTGTACCGCACTTCTTCTCTCTCCCCACGCAGGCCCTCGCTTTCTCCTTCACCATCCCGTTCGCCACCACGTTATATAAAGCGCCTCCCACTCCCACGCGTCTCACAAGATTCCCCGCCTCCAATCTCTTCCGCCTACGCGCCAGACTCGCCTTCAGCGCCGCCCGCACCTGCCTCTACATAAGAGCACACTTGTCGCACTGCATCGTGGGTTGCGCATTTCCTCAACCACTCGTCTACCTTCTAACACGTGCCTGCAGCTCCCCACCCCCAAACCCATCTTCCACGTCTTAGCGCAAGAACCGCGTACTTTCGTACCTTCGATCAACATGTCCGATAACGGCTCGCCGCCGCAGCAGAAGCCAGAAGAGGGTGGCCAGTCGGAGCACCTCAATATCAAGGTCACCGACAACAACAATGAGGTTTTCTTCAAGATCAAGCGGAGCACTCAACTCGGGAAACTTATGAATGCATTCTGCGACCGGCAGGGCAAGAACATCTCGAGTGTGCGCTTCCTCTTTGACGGACAGCGGGTCCAACCTCAAGATAGCCCCGACACGGTACGTCAATACTCTGCGGCGCCTCGCCCCTCCATCACCCGACTTCAGAGCCCGCTTCGAGCCATGCGCTGACAGGTCTATAGCTGGATATGCAGGACGGCGACACACTCGAAGTGCACCAAGAGCAAATCGGTGGCTGCTAGCCGCGCCGTGATACAACGGCCGAAGGCGCGTAGCGAACTTCGAGTCGCACAAAGGCCCACGCACGCCCATGAGCGGCTTTGCGATCCTGATTTTCCCCCCTTAGTGCGACTCGACTCCACGAATCCGGCATATACATGCAGCGGGAAGTATAGGGCACGAAACAAATTTCTTTTCACCTCAGAGCGGATACGGGCTTCGGAAAATGGCGTCACTTGCTGTCGTTGGGCACGTCTGCAGCCGCGCGCTTGCCTTACGCTTTTATGTAGTTTATGACACCATCTCCCGGAAGGAATGAATATCAATCTCATGACATCTTCAGCTCTGCTTTCCAATCTGTGATGTCTCCAGTCATGTAGAGACCATCCCCCTATTAAGTGTCACCATATGGGTCGCTAAGACAGCAGTGTCTTTTGCGAGGATTGCTACAGCCCAAATGCCTTATCGTTGCGATATACTTGCACCATTCGGGCATGGATACGATAACTTGAGTAATTCGTTCATATACAGTCGTGATATGGTAAGCTCTCTCAATCGTTGCATCGAATCGACCGTTAAAAAGACATATATACAATATCCAAAGAGGACAGGAGGACAAGCAAGTATAACACAGAAGCTCAACAGGAGCACAGTCGGAACCTAGACTCAACACACAAGCAAGAGGACCGCATCGAGGTAAACCATGCCAAAGCACAACGTCCGCAATGGTGTCGAACACACGAGAAACCACGCCATGTCCAGATCTAATCCTCCCAGACACTCCTCTTCCTCTCCTCCGCCGCCTCCTTCTCCCTCTTCTCCCTATTCCGCTCCTCATCCCTCCTCTTGCGCTCCTTCTCGCGCATCGCCTTATCATACTCCCGCTCTTCCTCCGTTCGCTTCGGCGCCCTCACCCCCAACGCGCCGGCAATCAACCTCCCCGCCACCGCCGTCGTCTTCTCCGGCCTCTTCTCCAGCCCAGCCGCACTTCCACCGCGCCCTCTGACGCCCGTCCCAGCCCCTAGCCCCGCCGCATACGGCACATTATCCGGGAACTCAAACGGCACCGGCGATGCGGGTGTCGGCGGCGGCGGATGCGGCAGATCCGACGAGATGACCGTCGTCAACGATATGGGCGTGAGCTGATCGCGCTCTTTGCCGTTTATCGCGGAGCGAGAGGTGGTTTGGGAGACGGGGTTAGAGGGTGTGTCTTCGGTCTCGGTGTCGCTGCCTGAGAGGGCATCGGCGTCCCAGGAGTCGGCTACGGGGGTGGATTTGGGCTTCTGCGAGCTCTTCTTGGAGGAGAGTGTGAGGTGCGAGAGGGTGTCTGCTACTTCTGTTGCAAGTGTTAGATGATTTGGACGTGTTAAGTTTGGTGAGTTGAGATGGTCGTACCCGCTTCTGACGGTGTCCCGCGAGCCATTGTACCCGTACTGTGAGAGGGTTGAAGATGAGCGATCCTCGATGCGCGTGTGATGCCTGGGGCTCTTGCGGGGTAGGAGGGGCCCAGGTATACCTTCCTCAAGCGAAAGCCACCAAGGAACGATCTTGGAAAGTGGGAAAGGGCGGGGGAAACGAAAACGACCGAGTGAAACTCTATTAAGCTACGCAGTACAAGCCTCCAAGCTACCACCCTTCTTATTTGTACGCCTCAGGACTCTGCGCAAGGGGGGCGACGCCATCGGACCTCGTACATCGGAACCTTCCCTGCACTCCAGGGCGCCCCCAACGACGCGGCCAAAATGTGGGGAAAGGCGCCAGCCAGGACCAGCGCGCCTCGTCATGGCGCCTCACGTCTCCTTTGACGCGCAGCCCGCCCCGGTTTAGAAGTGGGTGGGCGCGCTTCTAGAATGTGTTTTAATATAGGTACTGGCTGATCGATGGCATGGTTGCCACTTGGGGGTTCCGGCTATTAGTAGATGCACGTGCAGATCGGATGCCTGTAGGGCGATGCTGCGGCATCGCCGCAACAATAGCGTCTGGTCCGAGGTTCTGCGTAGTTGGAACTTATTGTAAGTGTACCATCCGGGCTGCAACCCGAAAACGTACCAATGGGAGGCGTCTCGATAGTCCCGTCTTCGCCAAGCGTTGCGCTTTCTAGCCGATCCGCAGGATGATCTTAGCTAACTTTGTGTCCTGCTTCCACGTTTACCAATCACCTTACATGTACACACGTCCTTTGTTAAATGCACAGATGGATGCCTAGCACTGGATATAAGCTCTATGCTTCACGAACAATGCTAGCGGGCCCAAACGTGAGTCACTGCAGAAGACTGCGCCTACCACAAATGTTGAGTACTCGAATTGGAACTGTCAAGACTGGAGTCTGTGGGTCTTGGATTGATTTCGGAAGAGGGATTAGTTGAGCAGCAGCATCTGAACGACGCCATTCAGTATTGGCTATGAGAGGGAAGTTAGCTCTAACAAGCGGGGATGTAGATAATGCTTGGGCGAAAGGCTTCCGTTGCATCTGGATTCAGAATTGCTGGAGAACACACTCGTTCCGTAGTTCGGTCGGGTATGGATCCCCGTGTAGAATGCTCTCTATCGCAACGGAACAAGGTCGAGATACGCGGCTTCAGAGGTTCCCGCTAGCTTCTCTAAAACGGGCCTGAAGAATCCTCCCCAGTACCCGTCCTCTGCCTCATCCATCCCATACTTCAGTAGGTTTCCATACAACCTAATCAACCGAAAAACTCCGCGTATCGAATCTGTGCTTAGCCTCTCAAACCGATCCAGATCCGGGCCTAAAACGTGCACACCACTTCTCCCAGGTCCTAAATCCTCACGCGGATACGCGTAGTAGACGGAATGTTCATGTCCAACAATAGTAAGCACAGGCTCCACCATCCTTGATGGCTCGAACGAAGTCTGCGCGATTCGTGCCAGTTCCTGCTTTTTGCGCAAGGAAGCGGCGGCCCATATACTTATCTGCAGTTCTGCCTCTGTGCGATTTCCGGATGCGGGCTTAATCTCAAAGCCAGAAAAGAGGGCAGTTCGCTTCGTGAATGCATCGAGTGTGTGTCCGATTTCCTGACAATTTGCCATGTCGAGTCTTCTGTAAAGGGCCAAGATATGAGGATCGCGATGTGAGTAGGAGAGGACGTAGTCTGTTTTGCGGTCGATGGTTTTGCGGCAGGTAGAGTCTGTGAGGGTGGGAGCGGGGATCGTAGAGAGGTAGAGAGGATTGATCGACTGTGATTGACTAGATGAATTGGATTAGCCGTGTCTCAAGGGACGTGGGCTCACGTACACGCTCTGAAACCACCATCTGTCATTGCCGTACAATTCCAAGGCCAAAAGGACCAGAGGCCGCACCACATCATCGCACCACGCGTTCTCATCCCGGCTGCCATCTTTGCAATCTCGTGCATTGAGGAAAATCGTCTTGGCTTCTTTCCAAATGGGTAACAATTCCTCAGCGGAGCGCTTGTCGCTGTGGTCGTAGTCGGTCAATTTGGTGGTTTGGTACCCTACTTTGGGATCTTCCTTTATGACATGCTACGACACATGTGAATTGGGTTGGGAACATTGAGTCCAGTGCGCGTACCTGCAAGCCCTGAGGAATGAAGCCGAAGTCAACGCCCTCGGCAAGCCAGTCACGAAGTCGTTCCACATGGTCAGGGGGAGCCTCTTGTAGGCCGTTAAGGCTCTCCGTCAACACAGGTGGCCACGCACTCCTCAGTGCAATTGGCGTTTCGCGTGTCGGGCTGGAAGAAACCTGACTGGTGGGAGGACTAAAGGTATTACTCCTGCCCAGAGGTAGTAGAGTCTCGTTTCCGAGTTGCGACGCGCTCTGCTCAGGCTGAACATCATCGGTATCACCAGTCCTTCGCCGCTCCGGGCTTTCACTACGTTGCGAGCTGGAGGTGGGCACATTCGCGGGAAGGGACATGGCACGCTTCCGCTTCAGAATAGCTGAGCGCAGTTTCCTGTCATCATCGGCTAGAGGAGTCAAAGTGACGCAGGATATACACGTAGAAGCAATCCATAAGCCGACGCGATCGTTTTGAGGTATGGGAGCCCGACTGTCCAAATCCATTGTTGTGGTGGTTTTTTGTTGTGCGGCTTGGGACGACGCAAATCAATGCCGAAACGCATCAAAGTTGCCGATTGGTCCGCTCCGTGAGCGGCTCGAGACCAACACAACTCGCGACCGAGGGGAGGGGTACTCGGTTACTTGGGTTTGGGGGGCATGTCGGCGTCTTCGAATTGGTGTCGGTTGTGTGGGTTATTCCCGATCCTGGTACCTACATAACCTTAAATCATTCTGCTTTCTGATCTGTGTAGAGGCACAACGTAGTCCATTCCCTCTCCAATTAGTGTCCTAGACGTCGGCGCAAACTGTATGCAGGTAGCCGCATCGTTCCCTCTTTGAACGCTTCGTATGTTACGCGAGGCTCTTCGAATTATGCTGCAACAACAATCACGTTGCCTGAGCAGAGGCTTTCGCAGGCATCCACGATATCAATGCCTTAGCATACGACCAAGCGCACAATTCTCTTCCTCATCAAGAAGAAACGGCTATGACGACACAATCTCCAATCTCAAGATCGGCTCCCACACCCGCGTCATCTTCCAAGGTTTCACCGGCAAACAAGCAACAGCCAACGCGCAAGAATCAATAGCATGGGGAACCAACATCGTCGGAGGTGTCAAGCCGGGTGGCTCCGGTGAGCATCTCGGTCTCCCTGTGCTGCCCTCTGTGAGGAAGGCGATGGAGGAGTTGAAGCCGGATGCGACGGGAATTTATGTCGCGGCGCATCAGGCGACGGCGGCTATTGAGGAGGCGATCGAGGCGGAGGTTCCGTTGATTGTGGCGGTTGCGGAACATATTCCGTTGCATGATATTATGAGGGTGAGTAGGAGCGTAGCATGAGGGAAGTCATGTGAGCAAAAGGCTCATGAAGAACAGATCCATTCGATCCTACAATCGCAATCTAAATCTCGACTCGTGGGCGCAAACGCTCCAGGTATCATCTCCGCCATTGGACGGTGTAGAATCGGCTTCCAACCGCTGCCCACGTTCTCACCAGGTCACATTGGCATAGTAGCGAAGTCTGGAACATTGTCCTACGAAACAGTCGGATCGTTGACAAGAGCTGGGGTGGGACAGAGCTTGTGCATAGGCATGGGCGGAGACGTAATTGCTGGAACGAACTTCGTGGATGCGCTGAAGGTATTTGAAAATGACGATGACACGGAGGCGATCATCATTGTGGGTGAACTCGGTGGTACGAGTGAGGAGGAAGCCGCGGATTGGATCAAAGAGTACAGGAAACGAACGAAGGACCCGAAGTGAGTGAACTCTCGGATGAAAGCAAACGGAAAAGTCCGTGACATACTGACTATGTATAGACCCATTGCAGCGGTTATTGGTGGCTTCCAAGCAGCACCAGGACGTATCATGGGTCACGCAGGCGCGTGGACGGGTCTTGGTGAAGGCACTTCAGAGTCTAAGTACAAAGCACTCGAAGGCGCTGGCGTCACAATGGTGGATCATCCGGCGAAGTTTGGATCCGTGATGAGGGACATCCTGGCAAAGTCGGGACGAAGCGTTAACAGGATCGTAAGAAGCAATGCCTTTCCTCGTCAAATCACCAAGTGTGAGCTGACCTCTTCTAGGAGCAATCAGCAGCTAAAGTCCAACAACGCCGTTCATACCACACATCACGCTTCCCACGCCGTCCGCTCCCACCATCGACGTCCCCAATTCTCGAACAAAAACGGACCCTACACCTCAATGCAGACCAAACCTCCTCCCTTCTCAAAACCCACAACATCACCATCTCCACACCTCCCTCTCCACCCCCGCCCTCAACCCACTACCTAGGCATAACCGTATCCCGCTCCTCTCGCTCTCCCTGCATAATCGCAGCCCCTACCGCAGATCTCACGCACCTCCCCCACCGCGTCCGCCATTTCCCCTTCGACTACCGCCGCGGCCCAACCCCCGAAACCGTAGCCGCCGCAACAGCATACCTTCAACTCGACGCTTTACCCCCAAAAGCTAGAGCGCAGACGACAGAGCTAATCCGCAACCTCTGGACTCTCTACCACGAGAAGGAAGCCATCACAGCCACCGTACACCTCGCGTTACCCGACGACAAAGATGAACTCACAGTCTTCGATCCGCACCTCTTCTTCGACGACGCAGCCTTCAAGTCCAACAAGCGCCAAGCCGATCTCCACGCTCTCCGCGACACTTCGACCATCTCTCCCATTGAAGTCGAAGCAGAGAAGAACGGCATCGTGTTCATTCCGCTCGCCTCGCCCGAATTTCCAGCCAATACCTCGCAGAAGGACACCCAGCTCCCCCCGTCTTCATCAACAGCTGAGCCTCGCAATCTAATCGGCACCCTCGTCAACGGCGCGGGCCTCGCCATGAATACCATCGACGTGCTTTCGCTCCGCCTCTCCGCGCCGCCCTACTCTACCAGTGCCGCAAACTTCCTCGACACAGGCGGAAAAGCCACGTCCGAAACCATTAAGACGTCTTTCAAACTCATTCTATCTGATCCTCGCGTTTCCGTTGTCTTCGTCAATATCTTCGGCGGGCTGACGCTATGCGACATGATCGCTGAAGGCATTATTATGGCGTTCAAAGAGGTCGGCGTTGATAAGCCGGTGGTTGTCCGACTGAGGGGCACGAATGAAGAGGTGGGACAGGAGATTCTGAGGAAGGCGAAGTTGCCGATTAAGGCGTTTGATGACTTTGAAGAGGCGGTAAGGGAGGTGGGGCGGTTGGCTAACGGAGGGAACGCGTAAGATGCAAGAATTATATCATATAGATGAACCGCTTCTTCTCCCTCCCCCTTTCCCCCTCATCCAGCGGTATCCCCGCATACTCCCCACCGCTCCCCTCCCCCTCCCTCCTCGCATTCTCCCTAACCAAAACCCACCTCAATACCCCAGCCAAAAGCCCCACAAAACCCATGAACCCCGCACAAACCGCCATACCCTTAACATACTCGGGCCCATCCCTCTCCGGGAAAACACTAGTCCCGACCAACGGTCCCATCTGCCCAATGACATTCATAATGGCCACGCCCGCCCCTTTCCCACTATCACTCTCCTGGTTATTGATCGTCCAGGTAATGATGATGGTGATGGCGGAGAAGAAACCCGCAGCAGCGGGGTACAGCGCGAGATAGCGGATGAGGGTGTTTGGGGAGCGGTAGTAACCGCAAAGGGCGATGGTACCGTAGCCTAGCACGCCGAGCAGGGATTGAAGGATGACGAAGGTGGAGCGGGATTGGTAGCGGTCGGAGCAATAAGCTGTCAGAAGCACGATGATGAAGGAGAAGAAGTAGACAGGGGCGGTGAGGGCTTGTGAGGTTATCGAGTGGTAGCCCATGTCGTGGATGATGGTGGGGAGGAAGACGGGCATGCTGCTGAAGGCTACGTTGCAGCTGAAGAACATGAACTGTTCAGAATTAGCAGGACGAATCTCGCGATGTGGTAGTACACTTACCGCGGTCAAGTAGCATTTCGGATCCGTGAGCGCTTGAAGCACTTGCCGGAAGTCGATGCTCCTTCGTTTCTGACCAGCAGACCCGTACTTTTCGTGCACTTGTTCGTCCTCTTCTCCTTCCTTTTCGGACCGCAGTCTCATCACCGCAACCTCTCTCTCCCTCTCACTCAACCACCTCGCCACACCGGGTCCATCAGGCACAAAATCCCACGCCCAAACCGCCACCAGCACACTCGGAAACCCCTCAATCAAAAAGAGCAACCTCCAAGGACTCAACGGACCATGTTCACCCACTTTCGTGATAAGCCACGCCAACGCGCCAGCAAAAGATGCCGAGAGCGGGCTCGCTGAAATGAACAGTCCGGTTCGGAAGGCTAACTCGTTACGGCGGAAGAAGAAGGATAGATAGAAGGGGACGCCGGGCCCGAACGCGGCTTCGGAAACGCCGAGGAGAGCTCGTAGGACGAGGAGGAAGCTGAACGATGTTGCGACGGCTTGCAGGGAGGCTATTATGCCCCAGGAAAGTATGCATATGGAGATGTAGATGTGGGGTGGAACGATGCGGTACATGAGGGTCATCCATTCGAAGGCAACTGCACTGCATTAGCTGTGACTTGGGTAAAAGACCATGCATACCATACTATACGTGATGTAAAACGCCCAAAGCAACCACTCATACTGCCGCGAGCTGAGCTTGAGCTCATCCGCAAGCCCCGCTATTCTCGCATTCCCTATGTCTACCAGTACGTTAGCACGTTCACCCAGAGCCCAGTATAATCTCCTCTAAATGTCCGTACACGCATGCCTTCCCCATCTATCCCTCCTCTTTTCCAGAAAGCAGAAACGCACTCACTAGACCGATCCAAGAAGCTCAAGCAATAAAGCAGAGCCATAAACGCAACCAACCTCCTATCTAGCTTCCGCAACACCGCCTTATCCTCATCCGGGGTATACAGCTCAAAGCTCTGAACAGAGTCTATGGAGAAGCGACGCGGGCTGGGCAGTAAACCCTCGTGTTCTGCGGCGGGTACATCGAGCGTTTCTTGTTTATCCGGCGCGCCATCTTCGATCGGAGATATCTCGTGGAGCTCGTACGCATCGGCGTCGCTATGGAGATCGAGGCTTGGGGAGGACAGCGAGGATCGCGGTGATGCGTCTGTGCTGCGGATGGACGCGTGGGAATTGTGGGGTGGCATGTTGCCAACGGGGGATGGTTTGGCCGTATAATCACATAAGGTAGGCGGATGGTGGGATTTCTAACGCGGTTGGCATGTGGTGGGCAAGGGAGAGCTGAAGCTCAGCTTCCCCACAGTTCGGTGTGACGCGCATGAAGTCCGTGCGCCACCTATGAACAACCAACAGGTCTAACTACATAGTCAAAATCGCCGCGACCAGGACAGCTTTTTGCGACTGCTTGTGACAAAACGAACGACCTGGCGCCTCGTCATGAACGGCGCAGCTTCCCAAACCCGCCGCTCGCACATAAAGCTATCCAAGTCCCTACAAGAAAAGCTGCTGGACGCTGTGGCAAGTCTCGCTGCAGGTATACATGTCAATATTTCCAGAGACTAGGAAGACTTGTTAACTCATCACAGGCACAGAGCTTCCGCCAAGACACCGAGAGCCGTCTCCAGAGAGTAAATATCTTACCAAAGACGCAACGCTCGTGCTGGCTCGGAAGAGGCGACTCGACGCAACAACTGAGAGCGATCCGGTGCCCGCGAAGAGAGCCCGCCTGACACGGACAGACACACGACAGCCTGGAAATGACGAGAGAGCAGAGCAGGTAGCCAAGGTATGAACACATTTGCTAACACAGGTCCACAACTAATAAGGAGCTCGTCCAGACGACTCTACAACAACCAAAGCCCAATCATGCCGAGCGTCCATACGCCTCGTTCCTCAAAGATTTTGTTGATCCCGTCGATCCCCGTCCCTGTCCCACATCCATCTACACCTCTATTTCAGAGTGGCTCGAGTTGGTTGGATCGGACCGAGAGAAACACTGCCGGTCGGACAGCCATCTAAATTGCGACAGCGAGCCCTTTTCGAGGCAGCTCACGAGATCGGCGCCGGAGATGCATAAACGGGATGTCGATGGGTTTGCGGTGCCGCCGACGCTACCTTCTACTGGTTATGGAGCTTCACACGCCGCATCATTTGCACCATCAGGCAGCACTGGCACAGATATAGGCCGATCATCTGCAAGGAGTCTCGTTGAGTGTCCCTATTACAGAGAACTGAACTTAGCCTCGAACAATATCTACATGCGCGAGAACCACGAGGAATTTCCTGACGACGTAGCCAACTTGATTTGTGACGTCAGTAAGGACCGTGACTCACCCGGGCCATCACCAGATCAATTGCGTCGCGATGTGGTTTTAGGTCGGCTTGAGACAGAGGGGCTTGACGAATCTATGGTGGAACATTATTTCCATGCTCGTATTTCGCCGGACCAGTTGGATAGTGTCGATCGCGCCGACAGACAAGCGATGGCCGAGCATACTGTTCCGAGCACCGGTTCCAGATTCAGAGTCAGCGACCCAGTACCTGATTCGCTTTACGGATACAGCCGCCCTGCAGCATTTGCTCAGCAACGAGCACAGCTTATTTCCATGGGAACACAACCAATGGCGAATAGCCAGCGCTTACTCTTTCCATTCCTCGTCATCGAGTTTATAGGCAATGGTGGGGATCTCTGGGTGGCAACGAACCAATGCCTCGGAGGTTCCACGTCCTGTGTTAACATGGCCGAATGCCTAAACGAGCAGCTGAGACAGTGCAAGAGCAATGCGATCCAGACGATAAACAGCGCAGCGTTCAGTATCGCCATGAGTGGTACCGAGGCACGGCTCTATATCTCTTGGAAGCATGACGAGCTGGACTATTGTATGCAGAAGATTAAGGGTTTCTACCTTCAGGATCCCGAGCACTATATTATGTTCCGCAAGTACGTCCGGAACATAATCGACTGGGGGAAGGAGAAGCGGCTTAATGAAATTCGGAACTCCCTGGACAGCCTTTTGGAAGAGAACAGGCAGAGAGCTTCCGAAGCGGCGAAGTCCCGCCAACCGTCATCTGATGGTTCCGGGACCAGCAGTGGTAAGAAGCACAAGTCATCATCGTCGCGCAGGAATAGCAGCAGATCCAATAGCGCATAAAGTATGGCAGTGGAGAATGCGGAGCACGGATGACACAGAAGAGGGCGGATTCTTAGAGAATTGCAGGGGGACCAAGTCTGGACCCTGGAAGAAATGGGCAATCAATTCGGTCAGCCTCTCCTCGCCTGGGAAGACACCGAAAATTATCCCTTCGCATGTTCCCTTTAGGTGATTATTTGGGTTTGCAGACTACCACTACTGTGGGTATCCTTAGTCATTGTGTCCCAGGCGTTAATTTTGTTTCCGCATTCCGCTTCGACCGTCTATGTCTACATGAGCGACGTGCGGCATGCCCTCCATGCGGATGGGCAAGACGGTCACAACGATAACGATACCCATTCCTTCCTCAAGAGCTCATGGCTCACCCGCGGATGGACGCTATAGGAGCCTATAGCCCCTTCTTCTGTTGAGATCTTCGACCAATGTGGCAAACGAATAGGGGACAAGCAATCACTCCTGCGGGAACTCGTTGAGATAACCGGCATTCCCTGACGTGCTCTTTGCAGAGCACCTCTAATGCATTTCACGGTCAAGAACCGAATGTCTTGGGTCAATCGTCGGGTCACAACGCGCGAAGAAGACGAGGCTTGTTGCCTACTGGGCATTTGCGATGTCCATATGCCTTTGCTGTACGGAGAAGGCTTCGATAATGCTCGTAGTTGCTTAAAGAGTGTTTTCTGTTTAAGAGTACTAATATACTAAGAATTAACTCTTTTTTGTTTATATATTCTATACTTGAATTATTTAGTCTATTAGCTAAGCTCTAGTCTAAGTATGTAAGAATAATGCAAGGCTGTAGAGAATTCTATATGTTAGCAAGGAACTAAAGACTAGTTATATATTCTTATACACCCCTCCTCCATGGAGCCTAGGCCCATACCCAACGTGGCGTCACGTCGCTCCCTGGCACGCGGCTTGCCGCCTAGGCTGTGTTCACCAACTTACTGTGTAACATTTGAGAATCCCTAGTCAGTTGCAACAACATCTCATGCTGAAAGTGCCGACTGTATAGTGTAAACCTCTTAATTCTCAATCAAAGTGTGTGAGGTGTAGGTATAGCACCTTTACTGTGTAAAAACTCTAATGTATCTCGTGTGAATTCACCATGCAAATAAAAGAACGAAATTCCACAAGGCAAATCCAAAATAAATAAATACTATTATACGCGTGGGGATTATAAAGTAGCATATTGCTAATAGGGGGAGTGCAGCGGCAGAACCACATAGAGTATGTGGACGAAAGGGCTTCTAGCGTGGTTGGTGAGCTGAAGCTGAGCTTCCCCACAGTTTGGTGTGACGTGCATAAAGTCCGTGCGCTGCCACCATGTCCACGCAGAACGTTTGATGGATTAGATAATAGCAACGTATCGTGAGATATTGTTCTTGAGACCCTATCTACGGCAAACACCAAAACGTCATCAGAAGAGTCCTCAGAATATGGCGGCGGCGGTAAAGCATCCAGCCGCTCAAGCCGATCTAGCCGATCAAATGCACTTGGCTACTTTGACCCTCTGTACACCACTAGGGCTGCAGCCCTGAATGTGACCGTTAGCGTCTTGGTAGGCAGCTCTCGAACCCAGCACTTCTTCCTTTGCTTTTGCCCCATGACACCGTGGGGCGCAGAGTCGCTTGAGCCTCACCGCCAAATTTGCCGGCATGCAGCCACCAATAATGTGGCGGTCTTGGTCCGCGCTGCCACGCCGGTAGTGCCCAACGTCGATGATGATGACTACCTACCATTGGCTGTTATCATAGACGAGAAGTAGGCTGGTTATGTATGAGCGGGTAGTCGTTGTCGATGACATGCGACTACGTGCATTTCAACCCGCTCGAAATACGCTAACTCCTGACAGTCGGAGCAGCGCCCTGCAGCAGGGTCATAGGTTAGCAAATATAGAGTACATGTGTCGCTGGCTTTTCTCTTTCCACCCTTGTTCAAAAAGCAGATGAAACTCACCTTTTCTGCATATAGCCAGAAGAAGAGGATTTATAGGACTTTCGAAGCTCTACTCAGTTCTCTTGCTGCTCTTATACTACTGCATTCGCGATGCAGCGATACTCGGCTGTGCCTGTGGAAGCGATTCAGGAACACCCGGCAAAGCAGACGTCTTCAGGTAAGGCAGCTACATAGCTTCATACACTATTGCTTACATGAGGGCATTGTAGGATCTAAGATAGACGACGTTTCCTTACATGTGATGGAGCACCGCATTCCCGGCTGGCCCTCGCTTCCAAAGACTCTTGCTGAAGCAGCGCCGTCCTGGCTGTCTCGCCTGCTTCCACATGTTCTTCTACTTCTCGTGCCTACAGCCTCCATTGGTAGGCTAACTATCACGCTAGTCGTTCACCACGTGCAGGCGAATACTAGAAACTGTTAACTAATACTTGCCAGGCCTTGCAATTGCGGTACTTTATTACAACAACAGAGCCGAGTCACAGGGAGGCAATACAACCAAGCAAGCCATGGCTGTAACTGCGACACTGTGGCCAATCCTCTTCGCAGCAGTACTTGGCCCTATGCTCAAAGCAGCTACACTATTTCGAGCAGAACGAGGTGCCAAGCTCGGAGTCAGTAGTATGCATGAAAACTTCTGAAAATATCGCTAACACGCCGCAAGGTCCTCGAGATCCTCTCTAGTAGCCAAACACTCGTGAGCACACTCCGCGGATGTTTCGCGCTTCGAATACTCAGCGTCTGGCCTATTCTGCTAATACTGGCTTGGTCGTTGAGCCCTATTGGTGGACAAAGCGCACTCCGTGCACTCGAACTAAGGCAAAATACGACTACGTCGGAATACCCACTAGCTAACTTCCCCCAAAACAATCTTTCAGCATTCGAGAACAATTTCATCATGAGTGGCAGCGGCAAAATGAGCCTCATGGGCCAATACCGGGCACTCGTCGATGCTGTATTCTCTTCACAAGACGTTACTCTGCTGCACGCAGACAATTCCAGCAGGGGCTTTGAGAGCGCTACCCAAAGGGCTGGAGGAAGAGTTGAGACCATAAGAGTGACAAGGAGGGACCTCTGGCGCAATGTGCGTATCCCTTTTCTTCATACGCTTCCAGGCTACAACAGCAGATCAGACGACTGGATAACGGTACCATCGGATGTCATTCCCAAGTACTCTTCACTCATTGGAGTACCGATTAGAGGTTTCCCGACAGCACAGGAAGCCAACACTACTTTCATCATTCAAACGAACTATCAAACCCTCAAGGTAAGCTTAAAGCCTTTGCACACTTGCACACACATCAGACTGATGGGGATTAGTGTGTACCCTGGATAAAACAATTTCAATGGTTACAGACCTACAACAACAGTCTTGAGATGTATAATCTCGAGGATCAGTCATCATATAGGGTAGGTTTGCCAAACATTCGTGTCGACATCATGAGTGCAACCCTGCGTTCAGGGATGCGAAGCTTGATGAGCAATTACTCTGGGAATGCGGGACCATTCGAGAGACTGACTCTTGTTTTCATGACACCGGTCAGTCGAGCCAACATGACTTTCTGCGAGATAGTCACAGAGTATGTTGACTCGAGTGTTGAGTGCTCTCGAGCGAACCGCAATACCGACCTAGAGTGCTCGGTCCAAAAAATGCGCCATACATCGGAGCTAAGCGTCGACCGGAATCTCACAGCACTGCACATCTCAGGTACATACCGTGTACTCCAGTATCTTCCATCTACAATCGCTAGTTACCATCCCATAGAACCTAGTGTTCTCGAGAAATGGCTTCAAAACCCGCCGACCACTTTCGGCGTCGACTTTTCGAGGACATATGATTGGAGCTACGAAGATATCCCCCTGAATGTCTTCTCAGATCGCCTGGCGATGGTACTCAACACAAATCTGCTGGCCATATTCAACATGACGATAATGGTCGGTAGCGATGGCACGTCCATCGACGTTCGAGACTCTATGTGGGGGAACACAACAGGCAAGTGGACGGAGTTCACCGCACCAGTATACACCATCAACAAAACTTGGTTCTCGCTGTACTTCATCTCGGCCATCGTCCTGTTACTCTGCGCCGCAGCAAACATCGTTCTACGCAGCCTGATCCACGTGCCGGATTTCTTTGGCAGTATATCGGCGCTCACAAGGGACTCGCTTTTCTTTGACGTCCCGACGCCGGCGAGTGGGATGGATGGTACAGAGCGCGCACGGTTGTTGCAGGATAAATGGGTTATGATTCAGGATGTTAGGCCTGATGGGTCGGTGGGGAGGATTGCGTTTAGTGATGATGTGGGTATGGTGCCGTTGAGGAGGGGGAGGATGTACAGCTAGGTCGACCCTAGGAGCTAAGCTTTCCCCCAATACCCGTCCCATCACCAGCTCGAAACGAAGGAAACATACATTACCACCAAGACAGTACTTCTTACGAAAGCCCGTCACAAATCTAAACTAAATGAAAGGTCCTAACGTCCACACCCCTCCATTTCAGCGCATCCAGCCCCAGAAACGCCTCTACATCCTCCACTCCCTCCAATCTTGGATCCTCCTCCCCAACCACCCCCGTCTCCTTATTCTTAAACTGCGCAATATGTCCCCCATTATCAGGATCGATATCAAAGTAACCACGCCACGGTTCAGGGAAAGACCCTAAGACCCCCTCACCATCAATCAACCCGAAAACGAAAGCTTGCCCGATGACATGGAACACGTCATTTCTAGAGCCGAGCGTAGCCGGACGTAGTATTATGGCAAACGAGGAGCCTAGAAGGATGGAAACAATGTCTCCGGGTTTCGTTCCCAGAGGTCCGAGCGCAAGTTTACCATCTTCTGTTGCGAAAAGCTCCATGTCCCTTGGATCTCGGGAAAATGTCTGAAGGAGAATGCTACCGGCGATTTGTTCGTCAAGAGTAGGATCATCGGCGGGAATGGCGAGCATGCGCTGGAAATCCGCTTCTTGAGCTTCTGCAGATTCGCCCCATGTGCGGCGATCTGCGACCCAGCCAAAGATAACAGTAGTGAAGAACGACTCTGCAAATGGGTACCCGGGGTACTCCGTCATATGCTCCAAGGCGAAAGCATGCCAACTCTTCAACAACTGAAGCGTCTCCCGCGGCGTTCTAAAGATGTGACTTCGCAGCTGGACATCGTTGACTGCATGCACACGGCCAGCATCGATGCCGTTAGCAGCGAGCACGCCAGGAGCTACCAAGCTCGCATACGCTTTCGTATTTGCGTGCGCGAAGGACGCTTGCAGTGGTTTGATAACGGTGCTGGTAAGGTCTGGCACCCAACTAGGCAGGTTCTCGAGTTTCTTTGTGGCAAAGCTGCAGAGTTGGAGGAGATCTAGACTGTTGTATATATCCATGTAGGCCATGAAGAACTCTTGGTAAACTTCTTGGGGTGTTTTACGGTAATTTGGAATTATTCTCTCTCGGAGGCGTTTGTCGAACATGCCGAGCATGCCGTATATGCTAAACGTGGGAGTATAAATTAGCTATTGTCTCTGGCGGATTGCGATGGCACTTACCGATCACAGTCGTTGGTGCACCCGGAGCGCGCCGTCGCCGCGAGTATCCGACAAGTCCCATACTTAGTACACATCGTCTGCCGGGTGTAGTATGGCAGATATCGCAACGGATGACCCAGCATTCCCTCCACCATACGTATATCCGGCAGGTATGCCTCTCTTAATAGCACCAGGCCTCTCCGCACATGGTACCAACTCACAAGCGTGTTCCCACACTGAATCTGCAGATCAGTATTCGCCAGCAGACATTCCTGCCAGATCCAAAGCCTCTGAAACCATTCACGTTGTAGGATACCGCACATGGCGTTGCGCGTTGGCCAGTCGACGAACGAAAGGACATTTTGCCACTCTGGATGCGTACACTCGGGACTCTTCAGTGTGGCATTATGGACGACTTCGAATTCCCTTCCGATCTGAACAAGGGTTTCTAGCCCGTAGGTGCTGTCGATAGATTCCGGGCCTAGCCAGACGATGACACGTGTTGCTTGGAGGTAGACGCGGTTCATGCGCGCTACATGGATAGCCGTTTCCTCGAAGTCGTTTTGGTCAATGCAGATTGCATCGCACTATTGTATGTTAGTACACCGTCATCGCTTTTTGCAGTCGCGGCTCCTACCCAAAGAACCCTAGACGTCGTACGACTCCGCAGATGGCGGAGCGCAGACCTCAGATTTGGTCGAATATGCAGATACTCAACTTCCTCTTTCACTTCTGCTTTTTGTGGCGGGCTTCCGAGCCTCGAAGAGCTCGGCCACGGCCTCAGCCTTGCCATCAAGTCTGGCGATCCAAATGGCGACGTCTTGGGCGAAGCCGCCGGCGCCTCGGGATCGTTCAACACGACAGTGATCAGGTCGACCGGCTCTTGAGGTCCCCAGGTATACGACAGCGCCTCAAATGGTACGCCTGCATTTGGCGCCCTGATGTGATAGCCATCTTCAAGTGTGAAGCCAGCCTTGGGATCTGGATGCGTCCACGAGGTACGCTCTCTATCTGTGGTCGTAAATATCACACGTCCTTCGACAGTCTCGTACGCCTGCCAACCATCAGGTAAAGTTTTCTTCAATTTCTCCCAGTAATCCGGCGCAGGTTCCGGTATCACTGGCTCAGGAAGCGATTTGTGGAATACCACGACGCGGATTTCATCGTTGAATTCACCCGGTAGCAATTTGAGTAGGCGAACGTCGTGGTTCTCAAAGTCCAGAGGCCGGTACTGATACTCTTTGTGGTCGTTATCGTGCAGATGCATCGTGAGTAGACGGTGGTTTAGCACGGAAAATGAGTGCGGAACTGAACAGTCCGTTCTTGACTCTTTTCCGTGTGGTAGCCTCAGAAGGATGACTAGCCCCGCCTTGCAATGCATATCGCCCCATCGCTTAACAGGCCTGAGCGGGCTACGCGGGAAAAAGTTTGACGGATATGGTTACCTGCGGCATACTTCCGCCAATCGTGGAGTTGTGGCGTGGACGCTACGGCCTGGAGACTGGCCTGAGGCAAGTCGAGGCTCTGATGTTGTACAACACAGCCTCGCGACACGCAGCCCTAGACTAAGGCTTGCTCTTCTTCTTCAGAGAGGGTGTACGTGTGTGACCTTCTAATAAACTCTGGCACATACAATTTCTAGAGACTTTCGCGGCTTCGACAGTTGCATTGTCATGAGAGAGCAAGAGGATGGTCGCAGTGTGATATGTAGAGGTCGGAAAAGCTAACCGATCTGGCATGCTGCTCGTTGAGCCCCCGGAGCCCGTCGCGCGACAAGCCGGCCTCTGGGTTCAACTCACCGATATTTGGACATGTAAAAGAACAGACAGAAGTTGGGATGTTCTGTCGTTTACCGGAATTCGAGGTTCAGGATGCGGGACGTCCAAGGTTGACGTCAACTTGCTAATTTGATCGATAAGAGAATCTCCAAAATTTTGGAAGCCGCAACATCCCACGTTACCAACCCCACGACATGGCGTTTCGAAAGCGCAACGTAGCGCTTACACGCGCACCAGCAGGAGGAGCAGAAGATGCACTATCGTTAGAGTCGCCATCTTCTCCTCCAGCTTCAGCTTCAGCTCCAACCCCCGCCGTCCCCGGCACGCGCCCCTCCCCCATAGACGGCCGACCCACAACCTCGACGGGCACCGCCTCACTCGACGGCGTCCTCGCAGGCCACGCAGGACTTCCCCTCGGCACCTCGCTCCTCATCGGCGAGAATGGCACAACAGAGTATGCGACTCCGCTGTTGCGCTTCTATGCCGCCGAGGGCGTGGTGCAGGGACATAAGGTGCATGTAGTGGGCATGGAAGAGGCATGGGGGAGAATGTTGCCCGGGATTGCAGAGGAGAGGGGCGGTGGGAAGAAGAGAGAGGAGGCCAAGGAGCGGATGAAGATTGCGTGGCGGTATGAAGGGTTGGGGCAGTTCGAGACGGCAAGAGGTGCGTGTATATATCTACCACAGTCAATGCGATTGGTTCAATGTCAATTGGAATGAGGTCTAAGATTGTGCTTGTAGGATCCTCGGCTGCCAACAGGAGTGCGGCGCAAGCAGACGGCGCGGGTGCAGAAGACGCGTCCGTCTTCTGCCACACATTCGATCTGGCAAAACGACTCACGCTGCCGGTCGGAACAGCGATCAACTATATTCCCGTACCCCGTACGGCGTCCTCTCCCTTCCCAGCTATACTGCAGGAATTGCAGCGACAGCTCGCCTCTTCGCCGCCGAATTCAGTCCACCGCGTCGTCATACCCTCGCTTCTCTCGCCAGCTGTCTACCCTCCACACGCCTCCCAACCATCCTCAGTCCTCCAATTCCTCCATGCCCTCCGCGCACTTCTCCGCCAGTACCCCACACGCCTATCTGCCATGATCACAATACCACTATCCCTTTATCCTCGGTCAACGGGCCTGATCCGTTGGATGGAGGTCCTTTCTGATGGCGTGTTCGAGCTCTCGCCCTTCGCTGTCTCCCTTCGCGAGAACCTGGCAACATCTGCAGGCGCGACGAAAGACGAGGAGAGACCTCAGGGTATGTTCGCAGTGCATAAGCTGCCCGTATTCCACGAGAAGGGTGGTGGAGGCGGAGTCGAGGGGTTGGGCGAGGATCTAGCGTTCACAATGAGTCGGAGGAAGTTCGTGATTGCAAAGTTTAGCTTGCCGCCGATGGAGGGGGATACGGAGGCGCAGGAAGCGGCTGTGAGGGAGGCGAGTGGAAATACTTCGATGCCGCGGAAGGAAGATCTGGAGTTTTGAGGTGCTTTGCGTTGAGAGTGGTTCAGACGTAGTAGAATACCCCAATTGAATGGAGGCCGCACGATAGCCCGAAGTCTTGATCAATCTTCGTCCTCACTGTCTTCTCCGAGCATGTCCTCCATTTCAATCTGTTCCCATCCTCCGTTAGCGGCACCTCCGCCCAGTCCTCTTGCGTAGCTGCGACTGAAAGTCATGCCGCCAACTCGCGCGCGCATGCCATCGCCCATGCACGATGATAGCGCAAGGTATGCGAGAAAGAACAAGAAGGGTACAAAAAACAGTAAGCTGAGGAGGACAAGAACGTTCATTTTGGGCGATTTTTCCACTCGAATTGGAGGGAGTAGAAACGAAGGGGGAGTGTTGGCACGTGAAGATATCGCAGCGATGACGGTGCGTTGTTTCACCGGACCCGGACCCCTGCCGATCAATGTTTCGACCCCCAAGTGGATCTTCCCTCTCCTCCCACTTCGCGCCGCAATACGATACCCCAAACATGAGTCGGTCAATAAGAACATCTCTCAGCGCGCTCCTACTGGCGTCTTGCGCGCTCAATGCGGCCGCGCATGGCGGTAGCGATCACCTCGAACAAGTCGTCGTAGCTCCGGACGCAGACTGGGCTACACGGCATATGGCGGGTAAGCTGCAATCGCCCTCAATGCTCAGAACTCGAGTCGCATACTAATCCCACATCCAGAGGAGCATCACATCTCCGCCTTCGACGCCGGCGTTTTCTTCTCCCTCCACGACTACGACTCCACAGGAATCTGGTCGCAAGACGACATCCGGCGGACGTACGGTCTCTCGGACCCCTCCTCCGCCTCCATCCCCGAAGAGAAGAAACACTCCGCAATCCAATCCGTCCTCAAGCTTTACGACACCGACAACGACGGCGTCATTTCGCTGCATGAATGGCAAGAGGGCACCGACAACGGCGTCAAGTTGCCGGATTTTGGATTCGGACCGGGACATCATGGCGATGATGAGTATGAGTATGAGATCCATCATTGGGAGAAGTACCATAGTGGGGATGATGTTAAGGAGGAGGATTTGAACCATCCTGAGGACATCGAGCATTTTGCTAAGCATGAGGAGGCGGAGAGGAGGCAGGAGGAGTGGGAAGCGGCGGAGAAGAGGGGAATCGTTGAGAGTAATATTCCGGCGAAGTTCAGGGTCAACTAGGGATATGGGGGGCATGGGATATGCACTGTAGAAGGAGTTTGGGTACTAGGCCGAATGATGGGATCGCTCTCCACGTTGTACGAACATTGGTTCTTTTAGATATACCCTAGGATCATGTACGAGTACCACGGAACACTTCGTCATCATAATTGTACACATTTCCAGTATCAATCCGAGGAAATAGCCATCTTTTGTGACCTGGTCCCTCAAATACTTGCTAGAGCCAATTCATCTGATTAGTCATTCACAAGCTTGCCAAGACCTGTACCCCGAGAAAACTCGAGCTTTCTCCCACAGCTGTCCTCCATCTTCAACATCTCACCATGAAACCCTACAAGTAGAAGGTAAGCTCAACCAACTCCCATCCTCCATGCATACCCTCACATGATTATTCTAAATTAATCTGTCAATCCCCTGAATCCTTCGGGACTTGATGATCCAATAATTTGTATTCACACTATGATTCACTCATACATTATCCCACCTACAACAACATTTCAAGTAGTACCTGCTAACGCATCTGCGCGCAGAACACCATGGAGCCGGACACCAACCCGGTCCCCTCACCTTTTCCCATTTCCAACATAACAGGCCGCTACCTGCTCTTCGACATCAATGTCATCAGCCATGCGCGCCGCGCACACAACATCTGCGGTGTGCTCGTAGGCACGATTCCAAATCTCTCGCAGCAGAACGTCTTTCTTGGCGTCCCGCTCGAGATTACGCCGGAGGAGGCGCGCGTCCTGGTAGAACGGGGTCATGCGTACATCGTGGATGATGTGCAGCAACATCGCAAGGGGTTCATGCAGATGACGCGGGAAGAGCGTTTAGACTGGATGAAGGAGATCGATCGACAGGGAATGGAGTTGTCGAAGGCTGCGATAGCGAGGGCGGGCGAGAGGAGTGAGAAGGCGTTGAAGGAGAAGGGGTTGATGGGAACGGGCAAGACTGATCCTGCGTCGACGGATGTGACTGAGGATGGCGATGAGTCGCTGTTCGAGGCCACCGCCTCGGCTCCCCCGTCTGTCGCCATCCCGGAGAAAAAACTCGAACCCACCTTCATCACGCACACAACCTCACACCCTCCCCTTCCCTTAGTTCCTGTGGAAGCAGCCCTTCCTCTTCCTGCGGTGCCGAAAAGTTACCCGCTCTTCCGATATCTGCACTCGCGTGGCTACTTCTTCATGCCTGGTCTACGCTTTGGATGCAACTACTCTGTCTACCCTGGCGACCCATTGCGCTATCACAGCCACTTCTTGGCCACTGGGCTGGATTGGGATGAAGAGTTCGAATTGCTCGACGTCATTGGCGGTGGAAGATTGGGTACGGGCGTGAAGAAGGCGTACCTTTTGGGCGGTGAGGATAGCGATAAGGAGGCGGTGGTGGAGGAAGATGGTTTAGAGGTGAAGCCTGTCAGGCCCTTTTCTATTGAGTGGGCGGGGATGTGAGGAGATTGCTTTGGGACAATTCTTATACTCAGAGCAATCAAAGTATACCTGTGCTCTAAAGAAGCAACTAGCAAAGCGATTGGAAATCAAGACAACGACCGTGTAACAAGAAATCTTTTGAATGCCATAAGATTATGACCAGAATCATGATTTCTTCAAATATGTCTTGGTCAAATTTCAGGATAACGACGCCTCGCATTCAGTCTCCATGCGGACTTCTATAGCTCCTAGGAACGAAGGGCTCGAAGCTTTCAAGGGCAGATATTCAGAAAAGCCCACAAATCGAGAGGATACACACCGACTATTGTCAGAAATGCTATCACAAGACAAGGAGGAAGGCAAAACCTCCCCACCGTTTTCGCTCTGGGTTTTACTTTCGCCTACCCACTAATATTGCAGCCTCTTTACACAATCATAAAAGTCAATTCTTCCTCAGCCCGCTCAAACGCCCTCTGAAACCCAAGCAAGTTCTCCAATTCCTCGTTATACCACGGGTACTTAAAGCTCAATTCTGCGTACTCGATAATACCAATGCGCTCATAGAGCAGTAACTCTTCGTCTATACAATTTAGCACTAGGTACAGCCGTCGGAGCGTCCCGATTGCCTCTTCTTCATCCACCATTCGAGTGATGTACACAGTAGTTTCAGGAGGGCGAGTGCTCTGGTCCACCCACCATTTGAAGTCAGCGTAGTATACTACACTATTCCAACGAGGTTGACGTTCACCAGCATTCAGGCCGAATTCAAAAGCCTCGCCGGTCGATGACCCTGGGATATGAAGGCGATAATGTCGAAGTGGGATATCTTCGGGGTCATCAACTTCAAGGGCTTTGCTGTTAGATACCGTCAATTGCGCGCTTATGGCACGGCCCTTGATTTCCAGAAGGCCGCATTGCAGTTCACCAAAGGGATCCCGGCCGCGCGGTACTGTCTCGACGTATAGAACTTCAGCCACGGCATGCACAGAATCTGCCGGACGTCGCCAACTCTTCTTGTACATCCAGACACTACCTACCACTGCCGCCCAAGACCATGACGGCGCCCGCCACTTGTTCGGCCTCTCATGGTGGATTGTCGCTTTCCACATTAGACCGAAGACTAGAGTGTCTTCCCACAGGCCAGCTAGATATCTCGGTTTCGTCGAGCCCTGCATCCTCTTCGCCAAGCCCTGCAGCGCAGGAAATATGTCACTTTGGAACGAAAGTCGCTGGCAGGTATACTCTTCGACGACTATGTTCCAGGGGGGAGTCTCGGAATAATCTGGAAGATTCAGGATGTCTCTCTTTGTTGGTGGAATGGACGTCTCATAACGATCGTCGGTGATGCCTTCGCCGCATTCACATGTTATCGAGCCTGAGCACTCCCACCAGAGCTCCTCGTTGCCAAAGTGAACGACGCGCGGCGAAAGGAGACGTTCCTGTAATGTCCAGCCGCGTTCGAGCAGTGGTAGATGTTCAACAACTCCGCAATAAGCAGAGATGTCTTTGTGGTGGCCGAGCACGCCCCGAACGTGAATAACATATTGCTCCTGCCACTGTTCGCTCCATAGCATCCAAGTCTTTGCATGTTGCGTCTTGCGGAAGCAGCCGGCGTTCGAGTCCGCACCCAAAGATGCAGCAAGCGTGAGGACAGAGTTTGCGTAGATCAAGTCCATTTGGCTGCCCTGCTTTCTCCAGTCTTCAACGTCATCTTGCAAAATGCAGAGAGAGTCGATCCATATGTATCTGAAGCCGAGGGAGTAGGTGAATGAAACTGCGTCTTGGAAAGTGCGCGGCAGGCTGTTCCAAGGGATCTCTTGTTCATGCTCCGCAATGTTGGTGCTGGTGGACTGGAATACGTGGGTGTTACCCCAGCAATGACTCAGGCAGAGGTACAAGTCCTCTATCCCTCTCGTGTCGGTTTGCAGTATAACGCTTTGTGGCCCTTGGATCTGGATAATACGAGCTGGGAGCGGTTTCGCAATTGCGGGAGCGCAGCCGTCTCCATGCTCACGCAGGCATGTTTGAATCCACTCATGAACCTGATTCACGGCCAAGCTGGAGCCCGTATCGCCCGATATTGGACGTCGGATGGCAATGCCACCCCATGGGCATGGGCTATCTGATCTCGGTTAGCTAAGCTTCCAAGAGAACGAGTTCAAGTACCAGGTGAAATACAGACTTCTAGTTGAAGATCGTCGAGAGATAGTTGCATGACAACATCGGCTTCTTTGTGTCCCAGTCCTAGGATGAATCTTTCGTGGGTGTTTCTGTACGGCTGCAGGATAGTATCAAGTACTGTACAGCCCTCGCAACCGTTGCTGGACGAAGCTGCCAATGCTTTCAATGGTGTCCGATTGTATCTTGATTCCCCGTCACCGAGATTGTAGCACAATCTACAATCTCTACTTGGAAGGCTGGGTGAGCTTGACCTCGTGCCATGGGATTCATCCGGACAAAGGGGTTCGTCGACCGTGCTGCCTTGCAGGGCTCGTTGAAAAAGCCATTTGAAACGTTCAACAGCTCTTATTGACTCAACGACGGCATCATCAAAAATCTCAGCGTTCCTCACGCGCCTTTGAAGCCCGCCTAATAGGTGCTGGAATTGCTGGATAGGCCCATTTCCTGCATGCAGCAAGTGGACCGCCGCAAGCCGTCTCCCGGACACTTGTTCCTGAAGACTACACTCGAGACGTATAAGCACGACAAGCACTTGTCTCAGCTCTCTTAAAGCCCATCGTACCCCAAGATTGCTGGTCTGCTGCCAGGAAGCTTCGATGACTGGGATGAGCCGCGTAACAGATTGAATGGTTGATGATAGGGCTTCGCATATGCTACGAGAAGATTTTGACGTCGACGCCATTTGTATCAAGATGAGGATTGGAATACTGAGTACATGGGAAAGGCTGCATGGGAAGATCTCTATCAGCCCGTGGCTGAACATTTTCTACCCCTCTCCCCCGCCTCGTGTCACGAAATCACATATCAAGCTAACCTGCTTTAGTATGGCGATTCACACACATGCCACCGATCCAAGCCTACGCCCGGACTTTCCTTGCATGGACCGGTACAACTTGCAGCGGCAACTCTACGCTCTGATAGGAGCTTCGTGCGTGGGTGACGGCTGGAGTATCGAGGCTGCGGCTTTGAGCGTTTAATTTCCGATAAGCTTAACAGGTCATAGGATGATGGATACGCTACAAAGGCAAGCAGGAGCACTTTTTAACTGTGGCCTTTAGATTTGTTAAACGCACTACACAGCTCTGGAGTGTAAATAGCATCGTGGCGGCGGGTACAATGTATCGACCAAAAATTCGCGCGAGACTCATGTCCTGCACTCTCGTAGAGCTTTTGTTATTCTAAGTATTGCGACAGATGGTGATTTGTTCGCAAAACTGCAATATGCAAAGTCGACATTGATGCTTAACGCAATCTAATAACAAATCTATCTCCTCACCACCTCTTCCACTGCCATAGCCAACAAAAAGAACAAGCAGGTCAAAGTCTATGCGGGTCAAAGTCCAAGCGGGTCAAAGTCGCGAGCACACCACATGCCTACAACCGCGCAAGCACCTCCCCACCCGTCTTCCTCCACTCTCCCTTCTCTGCCCCCACCCTCTCGACACACCATTCCTCCAAAGCACCAACCAACCTTCTCACCTCCTCCTCCGTATTCCCCGCATGCAGACACACTCTCACTCTCTGCGTGCCTTCAGGCACAGTCGGCGGCACCACAGCCCTCACCATCATGCCGCGCTTCTGCAGAAAAGCCGCGAGGACCTTCGGCTCGCGCAGTTGGATAGAGAAGATGGGGCTCTGTGGACATTGTGCGGGGATGGTCAAGAGGGGCGAGGGGAGGGTTTGTTGCAGGGTGGTTAGGAGATTGTAGAAGGTGGAGATTAGGGATTGGAGGTGTGATTGTAGAGGGGGCAGGAGTGGGGATTGTAGGAATGTGTAGGCTGTGCGGATTGCGGCGAGGGAGGGGTAGGGCAGGAAGGTTGTGTAGATTAGAGGGCGGGCGTAGTTGAGGAGGTACGATCGTAGGGTTGGGCTGCTGAGGATGATGGCTGGATCGTATGTTAGCACTTTCCCCCCTCCCAAGAATACCATATAACTTCTCTCCCATACATATAAATATTTTAGGAGAAACTGGAATGAGCGGAGACGGTAATGAAAAGATGGAAGAAAGACACATACCACCATTACAACCCACGCCCTTCCCAAACGTATGCAACCTCGCGAAAACCCTCCCCTCAAGCCCCTCTTCACACACCAGCCCCCTTCCCATCGGCCCCAACACCCCTGTCGCATGCGCCTCGTCCACAACAACGTACCCAGTTCCCCTCGGCAACACCTCTTCAACTACCTCGACGATACCCCGGAGTGGCGCGACGTCTCCATCCATGCTATACACCGCCTCAACAGCGACAAAGACATGTGCTTTTCCCTGCCTTAACCGCTCCCCAAGATCGTGCTCTGATTGGGATAGTAGTGCGGTGAGCTGGCTCCGGAGGGAACGAAGGCAGTTGTGTGCAAAAGGGATAGTGGAGGCGGCGCGCGATAACCGCATGCCATCGTGCACACTAGCGTGGATGAGGGCATCGTAGAGAATGATATCGCCTGGCTGTGGGACGCACGCGAAGAAGCCCGCATTCGCATCGAATCCCGAATTAAACAAGAGCCCGGCTTTAGCGTTGTGGAAAGTCGCAATGTCTTTTTCGAGGGTCTCGGCATAGAGCGAGTTTCCATCCAGAAGACGCGAGCCGCCGCTTCCGAGGGGCAGATCTTGCTTTTCCAGCTCTTGCAGATAGGCCTGTTTTATCACTTTGTTCGAGGACAGGGAGAGGAAGTCGTTGGATGAGAAGTCGGTTTGGTTTGGGGTTGGGAGGGTTAGGGTGCGCAGGGTGGAATTGGCACGACGGCGGGAGAGGAGCTGGGCGAGTTGGAGCTCGAGCGGGGTTGCTTCGTCCATGGTCCGTTGTCTGGGGTGGTGAGGGGAGATTGGGCAGGGCTTGAGGTGCAAGTAGTGAGAGCTGGGGGGCCGGAGCTAATGTAGGTACATACAGGGTAGTTGCGTTAGTGGGGGAACGAGCATGCAGCTAGCTTCCACGGTTGCTCAACAGTCAGAATTCGTTTATTTATGACATTGTGATTGGGGCGGTGCAGATGGCGGTGAGCATTTTGATTTGTGCACATTTGAATTGGTTCAAGCAGGTTCAAAACACCAACGATCCGGGATGTGTTCAATACCATCTAGCGGTTTGAACGTCTAATCGTTAAATAGTAACGGTAGATGACTGTGCTGTAGCCTGTGCATCGGCCACCACGGCATCAATCTCCTGCTTCTGCGTCATCTCCTGTTGCCCACCAACCGTCTCATGGCTCTCCATCGGCCTTAGCCCCCACCGCTCAAACATCTGCTTGTCCTCTTCCCAGCCATTGCAAGCCGTAGTCAGCATCTTCTCGCCGGTAAAGACAGCATTAGCGCCAGCCATGAAACACATCATCTGCTTCTCCTCGCGCATCGTGTGCCTCCCCGCCGCAAGACGAATAATGGTGGTCGGTAGCACAAGACGAGCAGTAGCAATGGTGCGGAGAATGGCATCGAACTTGACAGCCTCGCTTTCACCGAGAGGCGTGCCTTTGATGGGGACGAGTGCGTTGACAGGGAACGACTCGGGGTGTGCTGGGAGTGTAGCGACTGTGTGAATGAGGCCAACATGGTCTTGTGGCTTCTCGCCTAGGCCGAGAATACCGCCCGTGCAGACGTGGATGCCGGCGTTTTGCACGTTGTTGATGGTGGCTAACCGCTCGTCGTAGGTACGTGTGGTGATGACGCTCGGGTAGTGTTCTCTTGATGTATCCAGGTTGTGGTTGTAAGCCGTGAGCCCCGCATTTTTGAGCTCCTTTGCCTGTTCCGCGTCGATCATGCCCAGTGTGACACAGGCCTCCATGCCCAGGGCGCGGACACCCTTGACCATCTCCTTGACGTTCTTGAGGTTCGTTTTCCGGCCTCGCATGTCTCGCCACGCAGCGCCCATGCAGAAGCGAGAGCTGCCATTCTCCTTGGCCACCCGGGCGGCCTCGAGCACGGATTCGACGTTGACCATCTTGGTAGCCTTCAAGCCGGTCTTGTGGCGGGACGACTGAGCGCAGTAGCTGCAGTCTTCGCTGCAGCCGCCAGTCTTGATGTTCATGAGGGTGCACATTTGGATCGCGGCGGGGTTGTGGAAGCGGCGGTGGACGGTCGACTGTCCATGTCAGTCTGGTATCAAGGCGGGGAAGGGAGTGCGCGTACGGCGGCAAACGTGAGGTCTATCAAGGAAGTGTTGTAGACCTCGGAGATCTCCTCTTTGGTCCAATTGGTCCTCGGACCGGCGGCTTGCACCGCATCTTGGAAGGCGGTAGAGGTTGGTTTTTGTGGTGGTGCGGGTTTGGAAGCGGGGTGCATGGGGGCATCAATAACGGTGCTGAAGGGCCGGGACAGCTGCGTGCGGGCGAATGCAGGAGCCACGAGCCCAATGGGCCTCAGAAAAGCCCTCTGAGCCATGTTTTGGGGAGAGTGAGCGGCGGCGTGTGGTGGAGAGGTGCAGGAGAGAAAGGCATCGTGGACGGGACCCCTCAACAAACGACATGCAACATGGGGGTCCGACGTGCAGGAGCCAGGCGCTAGGCATCGTGGGAGTGGTCAATACCTATGCCCAGGTGCTGATTGGCCAATGGCGCCCCGCCCGCCCCTTCCGCGTTTAGTGCGGGGTTCCTGCCAGCTGGGGCGAGGGCTTGTTTGTGCTCGTGACTACGCGTTTCACATGGCGGCCGCGCTGCACATCTCGACCCACATTGAACGCGCCATGTCTCCATGTGTCGATTCGAGCTGCTGAGCGTGCTCCTCAATCTCAAACACCGGCGAACCTCCTCGCGCCGCCAGACCTCAAACAGCATCAACCTCCCGCCCAGGCCATGCTCCACGAGATACTCCTCTCGCTCTCCGGACACCCCTCGGCGCTCTTCGATGCCCAACCCGGCCCCTCGCACGTGATTCCGACCCCCGTTTCTCTGCTTTCGCCTCCCGAGGCCGAGCTGCTGTCTTCACTCGGTCACCTCTCGCGTCTGCATCGAAAGGTCAGAGATCATGTTGCTCGTATCGCTGCGTCACATCCGTCGACTGTATGCAAGGCGGCAGCGACCTCGATAACCTCGTACCATCTCGACAGCTTCCAGCGGAAGATACTCGACGTCGAGAGCCGCATACTGCAGCAAGATGCTTCTACCGTAGGCGCGTACAATATCGTGCCACTGGCCGGCATCGTCGGCGAATTCTCGGCATGGATCAGATTAATGGACTGGTTGTGGGAGATCAGCAGCTTCATGCTTCCTGTCCATGTTCCCATTAAGAGCGAAAGGACGGACCAGAAGACAGCTTCTGGCGCTGAGCTCATCGACAGACTGCGCACAGAAGCGCAGACAGGATACCCTGATATCGAAGAGGCGGCACTGCATCTAGGAGCCGTCGCGGAGACATCATGGCTGAGACAGCTTTCTACATGGCTGTTGTACGGTCGTCTGCCTTCTTTTGGAGCGTCCGACTTCTTCATTGACAATGACTCGGAGGAGGAGCTTGTATTTACTGTCAATCATCGATTGCTGCCCAAGTTCGTCACTCGACATACCGCAGCTTCTATACTCTTCATCGGAAAGTCGCTCAACCAAATACGCACACTACCAACAACAGCAAAAACCCTCAACGGGAGACCCTCCACCGTTTCAGAATTGCAACTCCTCCCCGTCCACGTGGGCCACCTCTCCGAAGTGACCGCTCCTATAGCATCAGCAAAGCTCGCAGAAGCAGTCGCCAATATCCGTCTCTCCCTATCGCGAAACCTCCTACAACACCTGCTTCCCCGTGAAAAGATCGTCGAGACTCTCACCGTCCTCCACCAATTCTTCCTCCTCGGTCGCGGCGAATTCGCGATGATATTGATCGCAGAAGCCGACGAAAGAGTACACTCCCGCCATCGCTCAACATCACAGCCAAAAGCCGGCCACGGTATTCAAGGTGTCTTGCTAAAGGAAGGCGAAATCAGCCACACGCTAGCACGCGCATTCACCGTCTTATCAACTCTAAGCGGCGAAGACGACAACACAGACGATATCCTCGACCTGGCAATAGACATTCTCCACCTCGCAATCTACAACCCCTCAAACCACCGCCCAGGCACACCGGGCCGAGCGCGAGACTCCACGGCCATCCTTCCCAAGCTCGCTAACGTAGCATTCAATGACTTGCTCCTCTCTGTCCCCACAACACTTACCATGGACGTTCGCTCCCCACTCGACCTCTTCCTAACGAAATCGGACCTGGAAGTCTACGCCGCCATCAACGCCTACCTCCTCACACTGCGGCGATCACACCTCCACCTCTCGCAGTTATGGCGGCAAAGCTCGATTCGGAGAGAACATCCTGCGCCACCAGGGTACTTGTACAGCAACACGCCGCACGGAAAAGCCATCCTAAAGCGACGACGCGAAAGAAATACCAAACGAACGAGAGAACTTCGGAAGGTGTGGGCGACGTGTGCAGCAGCCATTTTCTTCCTTTCGGAAAGCGAGGCGTATTTCCAAGGCGAAGTGGTCCAGCAATCATTCAAGCATTTCCTCCACTGGGTCGAGCACCCCACCCCCTCCTCACCACCTACCACGACCGCTCCGACCGACCCTAAACAATCGCAAACCCATCACGACCCCGAATCCCTAACCCACGCCCACCGCACCTTCCTCTCCCACCTAGCCCACACCCTCCTCCTTACCGACCCCGCCTTCACCACCACCCTCCGCACAACATACACACACATCGACTCACTAAGCGCCCTCATCACGCGCCTGCAGTCCATCCAGTCCAATCTCGATCTCGAAGAAGACGACGGCATAGAAGACTATGCACATAATTATCGGGTAGAGGAGCGAGATGTGCAGGTGGAATTGGATCGTGCGCGGCGTAGACTGGATGCGGATTTGAAGGCGTTAGTGGAGCGGCTGAGGGAGGTGGATGGGGAGAGGGTGGGTGTTGCGGCTGCGGCCTTGGGGGAGGACAGGGTCGAGGGGGCGTATGAGAGCGTGAGGGTTGGCGGCGTGGATCGCTTGCTGATGAAGTTGGATTGGGGTGGGGAGGGGGAGGAGAGTGAGGGTGAGGACTTGGTATGATTGACTTGAGACTGGAGACCCTGGCTGGCACTGTTAGTTCATCTTTTCATTCTCGAACACTCCTCTGTGTACTTTTATATAGCATGTGCTTGTTCTTCAAATCCCACAAAGTTACCATGAGAACGCCGGAGAGAAAGAGTTGGCGATAATTGCTGAAGGAAGAAATTGCGATTATTCACTTGCATATGTAGAAGACAGGCCGCTCAAATTGTCCACAACAAATGTAATAAACGCCAGAGAGTTCTTGCAGCGGCCTTTTGTATCACGGTCGGATATTAAGGGGACGATGTTTCCTCTGCACGCAACTCAACGTCAATCGCGGTCTCTTGGGAAGAACCAGCCGGGGCCTGTTGCAGTGGTCGGCAAGAATGGGTAGCCGCGGAGTCCATCCTACCCATCCATCCGTCCTATCTATCTAGGTAAGTTGAGGATATTGAGCTCTTAGTAATAGCCTATATGAACGATTTGTCCGAGTGCACTGCCACTTAAGACGGATGTACTGGGTAGCCTGTTTGTAACGTTTGCGCGTTCAGTATAGTTCTCTGCCATATAAGCTCAATAAGTAAATGATTTGTATAGTATTGAAGAATTTATCAAAAGCACATAATGCTTTAGTGAGTCTTTAGTATCATGTCTCTTTTAGCTCTACGGTATGTAAAGTCTAGGAATAAATTATGTAAAAGTTAGAAAGTGCATGATAACTTCTAGTTGATACTATAAGTACCTGTGGCTAACTATATAGACTGACTACGGTTAATATCAACTATGAAAATAAGCTTATGCACTAGAAACTATGCTACTGCTATACAAATTGGTATGTACCCCGCATAAAGTAGGGTATCTCCGCAGATATATCTGGGATACTCCGAATAGTAAAGATGGGTAACCATACCGACCATACCGACCACTGGCCTGTTGTTCCAGATGCCAGACCCCTATCAAGTCAACGACTTTTGGGTGAAATCTTTCAGTACTCAAGACTTCATGGTAATGTCGGATTGATTCACGAGATATTGAAACGTGGTTCCATAGGAGATGGAATGCCTCAAATTTTCTGGAGAAAGTGGCAAGTGCTAGCAACACAGCACTGTCCCGTTTGAGCTCGTTTTTTGAGGCGCGATTGAGTAGTAGGCGGACATTTTGCTCTCGTGAGTTGCGAGCTGCTTCGTGGAGTGGTGTCATTCCTCGAGCATCCTTCAAGTACACCGTTGATGTGGCTCGGCGGAGCAATAGCTCCAGAATAGGGGAACTCACTCCAGCAGCTTCGTGGATAGGTGTTCGGTGAGAGGAGTCGAGCGCGTAGACACCAGCATGTTCCGTTCCAAGGAGAGCCTCTACATTTCGCAACGCTTCGGCTCTGACTGCCAAGTGGAGAGGTATCTGGCCCGCACGGTCCCGCGTCCAGCAGAGCGTAGGATCGCGTTTTACAAAGTATTCGACAACGCGATAGCAGCCATCGTACTGACTCGCCTTGTGTAATGCCGTATCGCCAGTTGCTGATCGCTCCGTTGTCGAAGAAGCATATGTACCGTACCACCAATGCAGAAACATGGACCAGTAGCTTTGATCTTTACATCTGTCCAGAAGGGCTTCTACAATGTCAAGGTGACCTTTTTCAGCTGCTTTAAGCAATGCAGTATTACCACTAGAATCTCTTATGTCTACTTTTGTGCGGACATCTTGTAGCAGCATTTTCAATCCATCAATGTTGTTGTTGCAAGCTGCAGCAATCAACGCGGTGCAGCTACCGGTAGGGCTCATTTTCGCCGTTGGAATTGAAATATCCGGAACACCTTCGTGGATTCGTGGCGGTAGAATGATTGTTGCAGTAGTGAAGCTGAGTGCCTTGGTGCGTGCATTAACATCCAATCTCGGCTGTCGTTCAAGTAGTATTTCCGCAATCGATTGGTCCCCCAAAGCAATAGCCATGTAGAAAGGTGTGAAACCCCTGCAGTCTTTGCAATCCGGACTAGCACCAGCTTCAAGTAGCCTCTTGACAATGTCCGAGTCACCAAACGCTACAGCGAAGTGCAACGGCGTCTGATCGAATGCAGTGCAGGCGTTGAGATCCGATAGCGGACCTTCGAGGAACCTTTTCACCAACAAGTGAAGGCCATAGGTACAAACGAGGTGTAAGCCTGTTATACGAGTGCTTCGGAATGATAAGGTGTCATAGAAAATTTTATGAAGGATTTCAAAGGGGAGTAACGTGCGTCTTTCGCCTTTTTTTGTCTTAAGACGCTTCGTCGCTTTTCTCAAAGTCCAATCATCGAATTGTGTTATCTGAAAAGCAGATTCGACTTGAGCATTGTCACTCAAAAACTGCATAACGCTGGAGTGAAAAGTGTCAGATTGGTCGAAAATCATATCGGCCTTTTTGTTAGGCTTATACTGGCGAAAATGGATTTGCCAGTACCTTGCGGCATAGTTCAGGGAGGGCCAGTCCTGGAGTCTTTTCTCAAATGCGTTGTTATCCGGACATATCCCATCCAAGCAAGAGGGTAACGACATGTACTTCAAACTTGCGTTGCCTAGCTCTCCGTTGTGGTCCGGAATTTGTTGCTTTCCTCTCTCACTCTCCAAGTACACCTGAAGTGTCCTATGAACGAAGAGGACACAACCGAGAGCGTTGACTTCGATTAACCCATAGCAAAACTGAGCTATTCCATCCCAGGAAGAAGACGCTGTGGAGGAAGCTTCCAGATCCAGCAGTCCGTTCAGCTCGGCAATTGTAAGTGGTCGAAAGGCATCTCGAATGTAACCCAATGTTGAAACCGCTCGTTCCTTCCTCTTTTCGGGCCTCAGTATGAGAACGCGGTCAAGGTATTTCCTGTAAACCTCTTCTAGCACTTCTTTCACATAGAAGCAACTTCCATTGGCGCAACTTGTCCCGGATTCCAGTATGCTTAACTCTTCCTCCAGGCGTCCTAAGCTGGTTGTGTGCTTCACGTAGTTGAACTGTAGACGGGCCAGGAGAAATCTAGCGACGTTAGCAAATAAACATTGTCACCATATATATTACACTTACATGCCATGCGAAGAATCCACAATGATCTTCTTGATCTTTTTGCGAGTCTCAGCCTCTTTGAACCAGTCCGGAGTGTTGAGATCGGTGATTTCTACATCCAAAAACTTCCCTATATCATTTGGATGTCCTCTCACCTCCATGGGTTCCGCGCCCGGGAAATGTTTCTCCCAAGTACTCCTATACGAAGACTGCGTAGATAACACGACTCCAGTGTTGGTCCTCGACTGCGCCAATTTGACGTTTTGCAGGACGACTGATAGAACTTCAGGGTCGCACTCGTCTATAGCGTCAACAAAAATGCATGCACGAGGGGTTTCTTTGAGAACGTCCACAATTGTCTCGGTGATTGATTCCAGTGGTGGCATTGTGTTATTATGTTTGCTGAACATTTTGACCGCGTGATCGATGCCTCGGGGAGTAGTTTTGCGGACGAGTTGGGCCAAGAATAGCATTAGAACTTTTTCCGGTACTTGCTTCTCGTTACAACGGAAAAAGATTGAAGCTATTACGACATTTTCTTCCAGCTGATCGGACGAGTGTTGGTATTTCACTTGCTTTGGTGCATCGTTTGTAACGTCGTCTTTGCCGTGCTCAGGTATATCGCGATCTTGGGAAGGACTGCGATGTTTGTCTAGCAAACGTAGAAGTTCAAGCATTGTCGTGGACTTGCCCACGCCGGGTTGTCCCGTGAAGACGAGCGTGTGGCCAAAATTGTGGAGACATTTCCTGAACCGGGCGTCATCGAATATTGACTTGGACAGTTCTTCCCCAAGAGACATCTCCGGATGTGGCGGCTCATAGTATTTGGCCGAATGATCCACGAGTAGTGTCTTCGTTTTGGCGATTTCAGGATCTAGCAGAAATGAGATATTGCGTCGCGTGAACAGATCTAAACAGGCTTTTGTACCTTGGGTGGCATAATTGGTTATGCCAATGTGGTGGTTATTTCCCTCGACATTGATATTTTCCAGGTGCTGCGAGATGCTGTGGGAAGCCATCTGCGCCTGGTCACACACAGTATCCGATAATTATGGCCAATACAGAAAACATCCAATAGACACGGAAGGCTCAACCAAGGCTAATACACTATGCAGAAACCCAAGCGCGAACTATTAAAGCATTCAAAGCAGTAGCTGAAACCGAAGAAGAACTGCTAGCATGATCCCTTAGAGCGCAATCATCCGATAGGCTGTATAGTATGTCAACATAATCGCCCCATATGCCTGTTCCGGCGAGACATCAAGCGAAGATACACGAAGGCTGCGTCGGTAATGGTGATGAATTTGGCGACATTAGACGAGAGACGAGTGGCAGACAGGCTCGGTAAAGCAGAAACGGAGGTGGCGTTGTGCTCGTCAAATCATGTGTTTCTACAACAACCACAAGACTTGTCGTGATCAGCTTTACCAGCCTGCTCCAATAAAGCCGGAAAGAGAAGGCGTGATAATTCTGCCGGTAATAAGTACCGGGCTGTGTAAAACGAAAATCGAAGATGGTGTTGTGTTCACCCAATGCTGTATTGCCACAACCACAAGATATGTCGTGGTCAGCTGTGTCAGGCTGCTCCAGTAACGTCGGAAAGAAAAGGCAGGATATTTCTACCGGTGAACGGAATGCAGAATGCGATCCTGGGCAAGAAACAAGCAGCAAAGTGGGCAGTGCAGAGCATGCGCATATATGGCTTTATGCTCCTCCAATCAAAGGGGTTCGCAAGGCACAATCATGTGGCAGCCAGACGTGCGATATCGCTCATTCACACCGGAAATAGTAGGTCCAACTAGGCTGGGTCCAAGGCGCACCAGGCTGCGTGCGAAGTCTAAATCAGGCTGACCCACTGCGCAGGTGAACCCAATGATGCTTTGGGAAACGTTTGACAAAAGTAAGCGAGCGGGGAGAAATTCACGCCCCGGCATGCAGCTGACATTGGGCATCTTCTCGGCTCCCATGTAAGGTGAAAGTTAGATAAACCCCCAACCTAAGCCAGCGAAATGGAAATCGCAGCTGCATCTATCGGTGTTGCAGACATCAGCGTCCGAAGCATCAGTGCTTGCTACCAAGCAGTTGTTGAGTGGAAGAACGCACCTAAAAGAATCGAATCCATCACCCGAGAACTCGAATTGCTGAAGTCATCTATCACCAATTTAGCCGCCCTCCAAAAAACCGGCGAATCAAACGCGCGCTCTATCGGAGAACGCATTGGAATACCACAGGCAGTAGGCATCTGTAACGATCGATGCGCGCAGCTTGAACCTTACCTCTCAAAGTGGGCAACCTCACCGTCGAAACACAGGATTAGAGCAAGACTTGACTACCTGTTACATCGAAACGATATCGAAAGCGTCCTTGCCGAGGTCCAAACTGCGAAAATAACAATAATACTCACCGTTCTTATCACCAACCTGTAAGTGTCCCAAACAGTCAAGTGTTTTGCGTTCGAATTTAACGTTGAAAATCAGTACTGCAACGCTACAAAGTCAACATATGTCGCAAGAACAGGTTAGGGCTGAGGTCGCCAAGGCTGAGAAATCGACAGAAACGATCTTGGAAGAAAACTCGCTCGCGAAGTGGAAGAAGGTGCCCGACATGTCTGAGTACAAAAATAAGGCAAGCGAGGAGATCAAAGCTACCGAGGCTACCGTTGGAAACATACAGCAAGAGATCGATGACGTGCAGGATGATGGCAAAAAGAATATGGTTGGAATGGGTGGTCCAAACATTCCAAAGAACCTCCAGAGTTTCCAGAAAGTTAGCAAAATTAAGCAAGGCGAGAAATCCCAGGGTAGCAAGATCGGTGTCTATTATGGCGAGATATAATGCAACTACAGAGGCTCGCTATCAGTAGCGTCTCTAGATTGTCTGTCTAACTCAACGTAATACAATGTTGTTGCAATATTCAGTTCAGAACCTTGATTGTCCTCCATCTATACATCTTAACAACCCTCCCCCATGGAGCCTCAGCCCATACCCAATGTGACGTCACGTGGCTCAATGAATAATAGATTCAATTACCTTCTACTAACATACAGGCAACGTGAGTGAAACGCCGACAATTCCTCTAGACTTCTAATCAATAACCAGATTCCGCACGCTAAGCCTTCTATCTCCTCCGTCGACTACCGAACCGCTTCTCCGCTGTGCGCTAGGTCTCGAATGTAACGAGCCTTATGCTGACGTTCGAAAGGCGTCTACTATAGTGTTACGAGCGAAGACCGGCCACAGGCAAACAACGAACAACGAAGCGATTGGCGGGTTCAAGCACGAAGGGGCCTTGAGGAACAAACCAACGCGCGGGGCAGGACCAAGGTCAGCAATCACGTCATCGTGATCACACCAAGATCAATAGATCCCGGGAGCACGCCGTAATCCCGGGAGCAAGCGATCAGGGAGCGAGGACGTTCGGCGGGATCGGGACCACGAAGGTCAGACTATACAGACCGAAGGATCAATGTATTTCGACTCTTCGTAGTCAACTCACTCATCCAGTCTATGCCTCTGGAATTGCTTTACTAGACTGATAGTCACGATTACTTATTCTAGGCCGTTGACTCCTGTGCTCGAACCTCCTGAATACTACCTCGAAGGCCACTGTCATACTTTTACCGCTCGTTTCTGAAGGGCCGGTCAGACTCCTTATGGCTGGTCCATTCCCGTTTCTCTTACGGGGCGCAGCCTAGCGCGCGCAAGCTGGCAGCGGGTTGGCTGTGTCGTAGAGAACCACGTGGTACGCTCGACCCGCTCGACTCGAGCAGATCGAGCGCCGGAGGTATATAGTTAACGGCAGATACTTTCTTATATACTTCGTAGTCAAAACTCAACACAGACTGTACCCTTGAGAATCATTGCCAGAACACACAGTCCTGTTAGTTGTTCACTGAACAAGGTTCCGAGAATTGGTTTACATCACACCCTATACGAAGGCAGTTGACTCCTTTGCTTGATCCAATTGAATACTACCTCGCTCCTTACACCAAGCTGTCCTCCCCTCACCCGGTTCAGGCTCAGTAAGAAGTGACCCGTAACACGACTCTACGTGACTAAAACCCCTATTGATGTCTAAATCTCTAGTTAGTCGCAAGAGCATCTTATACTAAAAGCGCCGACTATGAAGTGTAAATCTCTTAACTTTTAATCATTGTGTATGAAGCACAGGTATAGCACGTCTACTATATAAAGATTCTAATATAATTTATACGATTTTATCTTATAAATAAAAGAACGAAAATCCACAAGGCAAATCCAAAATAAATAAACAAATACATCTCAACATAGCTTTCCTTAAATACTCTTAGCATCTAACTAACGTCTGGTGCTTATCAAAGTCTAGCAGTTTAAATCCCCGATCAACGAGCAATGCATAATAAAGAGCAGATACAACACAACACAAACCAAACATGTTGAGACTAGTCTATTCATGCATTCAAAGCTCATCTACGTAAGCTGTTCATATTCACATCCCTTTCCACCCCTGCCACGTTCCATTCAAACCATACCCCAACCATCTATTTCTGCACCTTCACCATAACGTACGGAATCTCAACATCCTCCTCGGTCTGATCTTCCGCCGTAACCTCAAAAATGACATTGCGCTGGTGCTCCGGAACCGGCTTTTTGCTGATGAATTCGACGAGTGCACTCATCCTATCGCAGCATTAGCATTCATCCCTTTACACATGGAGGTGAAAGAGAAACTTACTTAAGGCCCATCCTATCCCTCAGCTTCGCCGGCGGATAGAACGACGCGTACAGCAAGCTCACACCAGAGCTGACCATCTGGATGTTGAGGCCCTGCTTCTCAAAGTGGTCGATGAACTCCTGAAGCGTGACGTCGTCCAGCTCGAAGCGATCCCACAGCTTGTCGATCTCCACCTCTTTGCCTCCGTGGCCGGTGTACTTGCCCTTGGGGCTGGCGATCGGTTCGCTGAAGCCGAAGAAGGGCAACGCGAGGTTGATGAAGCCGTTCTTGTACTGTTCGATGTCTGTCTTGCCGTCGATGACCTTGTACAGCTCGAGATTGACGAGGCCGGTGACTAGAGCCGTGGTGGTAGCAATGGCGGGGATAATCTTGCCAGCAATGAACTTGATCTTGTGTTTATCCGCCTGCTCGATCTTGTAATTTTCAGCGCGCAGATTGCTCGACGCCGCAATGAAGTCGATGTGGTGGTTGGTGTCATCGTCCTTTTCAAAATCTACAGGCTGGAGCTTGAAGCCGGCAAGTGACTTGGGCGGTGGTAGCGAGTCAATGATCTGGTTTAGGATATCGTTGTCATCCTGGTAGGCAGGCTGCTGCGCGTTCGGATCCGGGTCGCTATCGTTCGCTTGGATCTTCACCGAGGGATCCACCTTGAAGTCAGGCACAATCATATCGTTTAGCACCTCCAAATAGTGGTCCTTGCTAACGCCCTTGTGGTTGATGCCGTAGTTGAAAGCGTGGAGGATAGCGGCGGCTTCCACGAATGTGTAGTGAGTGGGATTGGATGGGTCGAACTTGAGGGCGTCAGGTGCGCGCTTTGGACCGGACCAGAACAGCTGGCCAGAGCCTGTTGTAGCGTCCTTGGGAAAGTTGTAGAGCAGCTGCTGGATAGCATGGTTGTAACTCTTCTCGAATTGCTGTCGACCCCAGATAATACAGTCATCGAATGTGAGCGGCTTCTCAGACACCAAGAAATCTCGTAATGTCTCAAGCGTCTGCTTCTCGTTGCCAGACTGCTTCAGAGAAGCACCGAGATAGTCGGGTTGGCTGAGGTAGAGGTTGACAATCTCGGGGCTCTTGACGAAAAAGGTATCAAATTGCTCGCGCGCCCACGCAATGGTGTGTTCGATCCGGTTGGGGAAACTTCGGAGCGTGCACATAGGGAAAGACTTCTCCGGAGGGTCTTGTGATGATGAGTAGGACTCGGTCAGATGTGGGAGAATGACCTGTGTGTTGCCCTTGGTGCCAAGGGTACCGCTATCGAGCAGTGACTTCCGGAAGAAGACGCATCGTCGGTCAACGTATGTTCGGGCCTCGACATTGTCCAACGCGTTAGTAACCGCATCCAGATTCTCCCAGAAATCCTCATTGAAGATGTGTTCCGTCTCCGGGCCGACCTTCTCCTGCAAGGGGACGATCTTGCCTTCAAGATCGGGATTCATAGCCTGCACAGCCTTCGAGGCGGCGTCGCTCTTGAGTTTGCCAACATCTGAGGGACGGAACAGGAACTGACGGTTCAAGTTGCTCTTCTCGATCTGATCGTTGTCCGTGACCCAGATCTTGCCCTGTGGCCCAGCGCCTAAGCCCATCATCGCCCAGTTCTTCAGCATTTCGCAACCAATGGCACCAGCACCAACCAGGAACTCCTTGACGTTGCCCAGCTTCTCTTGGTATTCCTTTCCGAGGACTGCGATCTGGCCGTCATATCGAGAGCCAATCGGAGCGCACTGCTCTTCCGAACGGGTGGTGGAAGTGGGCAATGACTCCAAGGAATCGAAGTGGAGGAATTGCACAACAGGGTGGAACTTTCCGGAAACCGACTTGAGCACCTCTTGCGCGGCCATGCCTCCAAAGAATGCTGCCACGGGGCTGAGATCACCCCGCGCCTGGTAACTGAGCTCCTTGATCAACTTTTCGTCAAGCTCGACCTTGTCCTCTCCTTGACCGGCGAGACCCTGGGTGAGTTTAAACACCTCGGCTGCATCGGTGTCGTTGTGAGGCCGCGGGAGCTCTCCGTTGTGGCTCTCGGCGAACGCGTGAAGGGCCTGGAAACCGACGTGAAGCTGCTGCGGTCGGTCGAATTTGGCGAAATCGGAGATGAGCAGCTCGGGCTTCTTCAGCTGCGTGCTATACGTTTCGAAGTCGAGGATCTTGGGCATCTTGACCTGAATGTACTGGCCGCCACTCTTGTACTGGCCTAGACCAGACACATCGCCGATGGAGAACGTGTAGGGCCCTTTGACTTCGATCTTGCGCGGTGCGCAACCGTTCAAAGCCTCCATGCCCTTGACCTCGGAGAATGTTACCCAGTCGCCATCTTCAAGACCGTGTCGCGTCTCATCTAGCGCCGAAACTAATCCCTCCGAATCAATGCCCGCCACGATGCCGTTGTTCACATTCTCGCCGGTGGGGTCTCCGACTGTGAAGTTCTTGCCGAAGTCTGTGAAAATAGTACCAAAGAGACCGAAAGTGTCCGAGATGACAACGTAGATGCCATTGTTGTGGCAGTAGTCGGCGATCTTGATCTGGTCCTTCAGCGTGGTGTCCGTGAGGACGATGACCTGGAACTGCTTCAACTGCGACAAGTCTGACGTCAGATCGGCTCCAGCGTATTCCTGGACTGGTGTGTATGGGTTGAGCTCAGAGACGCGGGGAACGGTGACGGACGCGCGTGGCTTTCCGACGTCTTCGGGGTGTAGGAAGAACTGCGACGAGAGATCGGCGAGGGCGGCGGGCTTGGGATCGTATAGTGTTAGCGACTTGACACCGGCGAGTGCGATGTTCTTTGCGATTTCGACACCAAGACCCCGTAGACCGGCGATGAGCACGTTGGATGAGCCCATGCGCTTCATCGCCTCGTGGCCCAGCACATAGAGCTGCCTGCTGTAGAGGGACTCGTCGATCTCGCCATGGGCGTTCTTAAGCTGCTCAGCGATAGCGGCAGGGCTGTCGACCTGCATGGTGTCCTTGTCCTTGGAATGTTAGACTTGTACGAGAAGTATGAGTATAGGGCGCGGGAGGAGAGCAGGTAATGTAGCTAGAGTGGCGGACGCCGAGTATGTTTACAAATACACAGCCTCGATCCCGGCATCCTCCAGACAGGGAAGCCGTGAGGCGGGGTGCATGCTGGACAGCGATTACTTACCGCCATGACTTTCTTCAGGGGACCTCCAAGGTCTTCACCGGAGTACCTTCTCTTCCCCAGCTTGCCGGCCGTCGTGGAGCCTGGGGAGTGTAGTGTGGCGGCGAAGGGTGGAGAGCGAGTGCGGGGTATGACAGCGAAACGGCGTTGGTAAAGATGCGGGCGGTTGAGTGTGTCTGTGAAGATGGGGGCGTGAGTGAGGGTAGGCAACAGTAGGGTGGATTCGAGCTTACAGGTAGCGCAGGCGGGATTATGTATGCAGCGATGAGGCACGTCGAAGGTGCTGGAGAGCTCAAACGCGCTAGCACATCCCACCTTCGCTTGGCACTCGTAATCGCCCGCTAGCGCGAGTTCGAGGCAGCAGTGAACATAGACCCCGCCAAATGTCCTCTTGCAAAAGTTAAAGTGTAGAATACTTCTATGCAGCATGGCACCAGAGCAGCATGGTAACAGAGCAGCATGGTACAGAGCACCATGGTACCAGAGCAGCATCAGGTCACATCAAACAGGCTCCAAAGGTCTGCAGCAGCAACTCACCATTACAACGAGAATACCCAGCACCGATCACCCCCGAACGCAGGCATACCCATACATATCTGGGGGTTTGACCTTCGACATCAAAGCAAGATGAGAAACTGCGCAGCGGCCCTTTCTCCCAATGCCGTAATAACAATGGATGTGCTGTAATCCCTGTGAGGTGCAGAGGCAATCCGCTTACACAGCGTTCGTAAGTGGAGAAAACATTGTAGTACTCACGTCAAATATCTTGGCAGACAGATCGAGTCAACGTGTTGTACCATCTGGTTGTCTGTCAGTCGGCTCCTCGCATCAGAATTTCAACCTGTTATCCATCTTTTCGCCCGAGAACAAGCACGCAAAGTCATTGTGGAAGGTGGCCAAAGGCCGATATCGTCATATTCACTGACCCGTAGGCCTCCGTCATCTACATAGGTATACACCATCACTCGTCTGTCCCTGTGCATCTCGTAATCGCCTTTGCGAATCGTCATTACCGCATCCAACATTTTCGAATGCGCCCAAAACGCCGTAAAAGGGGGTCTTAAATATCCACACACCCCCGATGCATAAAGAAAGGCCTCATCTGAAGCTCGCCCGAACGTACTATACAAGAACAAGAAAGTCGCTACTCTCAGCGCCGCGGTCGCGACGAGTGTCGTGTGTTCCGCGTCCGCCTGTCGTCTGAGCTTGCGCTACCTGTGTGTTGTTAGCGATGTTCAGTTGGTTCGTGCGAGCCCACTTACTTGAACTTGTGTAGTCACTGTACATGTAGGATGTACCGGATACGGTGGTGCTCTTGTCGTCGTGTCGCCGGTCATTCTTCCGCTTCATTCCCAAGACAGCCGCTAAACCAGCGAGACCGGCGCCGACGCCGAGCAGGTTACCCATTCCGCCGCCGGTCTTCTTCGGCGGGCGCGAAGGACGGGAGGAACCCTGGCCGTACCAGCGTCGGCCACCAGCAGCTGCTGCGCCTCCACTGTGGTGGTGCTCCTCGATGTACGTAGTCTCCTCGCGCGTCTTCCGCTTCTTGCCCAGGCCAAAGATGGCCATAAGGGCGCCGAATGCCGATTTCGCGCAGCAGTAGAAGCATATGAGGAGCAAGAGCATTATGCCGAGAATGACGCCAATGACGATTCCTGCAATAGCTCCGCCGCTGAGACCGCCGCCTCCTGCGTTCGATTCGACAAGGTCCCCGTTGGCGCCCGTCGGAATGGGTGTCGAGAAGGGAAGTGTGGCGGTTGCAGAGCCAGTGGCTGTAACGATAATCAGACCCGAGCTCGTAGGGCGCAAAGGCGCGGATGGGTTTACGATACCGGTAGTGCTAACTCCAGGCGTCGGTCCTGCAATCGGCTTGCACGTGCCTTCTCCAGTGCAATAGTATCCGGCTCCACATTGCTCGGATCCGGTGCATGCTGCGGCCGTGGGAGCCGCGTTGAAGCTACTCCAGACGCGGGTTTGCGTAACAACACCCGTCTGGGTAATGATAGAGGTGCCGAAGGTCCAGCTGCCACCCGTTGTGGCTGCGCCTGCACCTGCTCCAGCTACGCACACGGCCAGGCCGTTTGCGTCGGTATCGCACACCTGGCCGTCGGTACAGCACACGATGCCCTGCCAACCGCAGAGATTTGCCTGGGCGCACTGGCGCTTCTCGAGTAGGTTCCCACTGGCGGAGTCGGATAGCTCGCCGCCGAGCACGGCTAGTGGTTTCGAAGCGACGGTTGGTAAAAGCGCAACGGCAACGAGGCCGACCACGGCTGCGGGAGCCCTCAGAAACCGCATGTTGACCAGAAGAAGGGCCGGAGAGGCGTCAATCGCCGGTTGCGAGCGCTTGTCGATGAGCGGGCGACGAGGGCGGAGGAAAGCGGGCGAATGCGCGGGGTAGAAGCTGATTCGCTTACGGCTGCGATAGCGATAACGACGGTCCTAAAGCGACTGTGGTATGCAGCGCAATGTCGATACAAGTCAGCGGTAGAACGGTGGAATGGAGTCTGCAGTATGTGAGAGTGTAGAGATGGTGGGCCCAGGTTTGCTATGTGGGAAGGAAATAGACACTCAATGCTGGTGATGGCTGGGAGGTGGTTGGTCGCACCCGCCTCTTCTTTTCCGCACTACTGCCGGGCTACCCTCACCAAACACGCGGTCCGGCGCAATAAAAGAAATGTCGCAGATAGGCAGGTTTGTTCCGTCGTCTCGAATGCAATGCTGCGGTCGCTGCGAATAGTTGAGATCTTTTCTTTCGATGCGATGATGCACGATCGTCGCTGCCGTACACGGTCCAGACGGTACACAAACAAGCGAGGCTGATTGGCGTAGCAACCCGCCATGACCACTACGGGGGCCTCCGCACACCCGCCTTGCTTGAGCTGTTTCCACCATCATGACATCGCTCTTGATTTTAAAATTGCGTCTCGTATGCGTTCACAGCGCCGGCCAGCATCTGGATAAAACGCGCAATCCTCTCGCCGGATTGCCCTTGTCCTTCCGGGTCTCTGTTACAGACAGGATCCTGGTTCTTCTCAGCCTATCATGAGCTGTGCAAAAGATGAGCGATCACATCGTGCGCTGGCTGCAGTGGACACCGCCATATCACTTACACTGAGCTGCGCCGCTGCCGCGCCGCCCACACATGTCTGATATGAATGTTTGGCAATTGTGAAATACACCAGAGGTTGGAAGCATGTAATGTCGCGGGAGGATGTTGGCTTCCCACAGCTCGGCACAAGGCGCAAAAACATGCGCTCTACACAGTAGACACACGCGTGGCTCTGATCAACTGGCGCGGAGCGGCAACGGAGCAATCCAAAGACGCATCAAGCATATCTTGTGTCACTTACTCTCTGGACCCAAAGACAAGTCTTACCCTTGTGAGATGGTGGGATACCTGTGGGTTTTGGTGATCATTTCATAGGCGGGGTCGGTTCCACATAAACCTGACTGTGGGACATGATCGAGGATCCCAACTTCCTTTCACATCTCGCTGCATGCTAAGCAAACAACCCTTGCGAGCTACTAGGTGGAAAACGCATAGAGTTGTGACACGCTTCACAATATCTTGGATGCACGACATGCGTAGAGTAGTGAGGTCCATCCCAGAAAGAAGGTGAATACAGCCGATTGTGACAACCGTCCTATATTCCCACACTCCTCCTGACAGAAAAACCCTTTCTCGGTTATTCGGTTCCTTCCGAGGCTGAACATATATTACCACCACCTTCCTCATCTCTCACCCCTCATAGCTTCGATCCACCCTCCTGTCCAAGCCCATACTCAGCTGCCAATCTCTCCGCCGCCTTCTGTCCCACCAAGTAAGCTGTAGCCTGCGTGTGATTACTACCCACAAATTAGCACAGTACACACCTCGACACCACATCAAGAACCACTTACTTCGGCGTCAACGGACAAACACTCAGATCGGCCACCCTCAGCCCCTCAACCCCATAGACCCTAAACCCCGAGTCCACACACGCCCCCTCATCCCCCTTCTTCCCCATCTTGACCGTCCCATTAGCATGCCACACCGTCGTTGCCCCATCCTTCATAAACGCATCGATGTCCTCGTCGGACAAGCTCGCCGGTCCAAGGAGCTGTTTCTTCACATGCTTCTTTGTCGCGGCGTTCTCGAAGACGATGTTCCACGTCTTGCGGATGCTTTCCCGGTGTACGCGGCGGTCGTATGGATGCGAGAGATATGCTAGATCGATAATGGGGGTATCCTGCGGGTTCTTCGACTTCAGGGTAATGGAACCCGAGGATTGCGGGTTCATCAAGAAGGCGATTGACATCAGGTATGAGTTTCCCTTGTCGACCACTATTCCGGGAGGCAGCAAGCAGTTCCCTATCATCTCATACGTGGGCACTGTGTCCCTGCTCAGAAACTCCTTCGTTTCGGCGTCAAGCGCTTGGAACTCTGGATAAGACGCCAGGTCTGGGAGCTTCAGGAAGCCGCCCCAGAGGGAGCCGTGGTGCACGGAAAATGGGCCGGATTGGTCTTTCTTGTAGAGTGCTTGGGCTTCGGCGACGAGCTCTTCGTTGCTTCCGAATGCGTGGCGACCGTTGTGGCTGCCGTCTACTTCGGCGCCGAGGAAGGTCATGACGTGGTCTTTCAAGTTCTTGCCGACTCCTGGAAGGTCCTTGACGACGGGGATGTTGAGTGCTTCGAGTTCTGCGGCCGGACCGATGCCGTTCAGGAGGAGAAGTTTAGGCGTGTCGATTGAGCCGCCGCAGAGGATGACTTCTTTGCCGGATGTTGCTTTGTGAACGTCAGTTCTTGTTCAGCCGCCATCGATCAAACTTTCAACTTACCTTTCCGTCCATCGGCCGTCTCAATCCCAACCACCTTCGCCCCCTCGAAAGCCAACTTATGCACCACGGCATCCGTCCAGATCAACAGATTCTGCGGTGCATCCACCAAATGCGCCGTCGCACTCGTCGTCCTTCCCACCTTTGCCGAGGTCGACTGTGGGAAAAGCCCAACACCCATAGGATCCCCACTATTGAAATCCAAATTCACCTTCTCTCCATATTCCACTGCCGCCTCAATAGCGGGCTTAACCCCCTTCTCCAATACCGACGGCAGACAAATCTTCACCAAGCCCTCGCTCCCATGCTCTTTCAGATCCGGGTTCGCTAGCTCCGGGTACTCCTTTGCTCCGCTCAACTCGTAGTTTTCGATTTCCTTGAACGACCTCTTGGTGTTCTCCCACTTCCAGTCGTCATCATCGACGAGGTCAGCCCACTTGTTGTAGTCCTCTCCCGAGCCATACAGATACACCTGGAAGTTGAGCACGCTGCTTCCGCCCAGACCTTTGCCGCGCACATAAGCTATCACGCGGTCGTTGAGTGTTTTCTGGGGCGAACTTTCATACGCGTAGTTGAGATCTGGGCGGAGGGCAAACGCAGCGTAACGAAGAAACGGCGGGCGGAGCTCGTCGCCTTCCGGGTTCGAGCCAGCTTCGACGAGGAGGACTGAAGGTCTTGCTGCGGTGTCGGCTAGGCGGCGGGCGAGAAGGCAACCCGCAGTTCCTCCTGGATGTTGGTCAGCACTTGCTTCTAGATGAAAAGGACGTCGCACTTGCCTCCGACGATAATGAAGTCATAGGTATCTGCCATCTTGGAAATTGGTGAGTAGCTCAGGGAACTTGTTGTCTCAGTAAAGATAGTTGTTCGCGGGTAGGCTTGCTTTATACTCCCATTACACCCCTTCGTCCCACTAACGCTAACCAATCCGCGATCCGAATCCATGTCGGCTCTACGAACACATGCCCCAAAACGTCAAACGAGACGACCCACACGCCATTGTACCCTGCTTCAGGGCGCATCTATCTGCATCTCATGCAGTTCAAGGCTTGGTAGCCGAAATGTGTACACGGCTTAGTAGCCGAAAAGTGTGCAGTCCAGTCATCATCTTGCTTGTAAGCATCAGCATAGAGCTGAATTCGCGTCAGCAAACGCTCCACAGTCCACTCGTCGATCAATGGTCCTGATGCCTAGCTACTAAAGCACTTTTGGGAGAGCCGTCGGTTCTAGTGGTGGTAGCTCGACGCTTGGTGAGTCGCGGGGTAAGGGGCGAAACGCGGGGGTCGTTGCCCGGGAGTGTTGCACGGGATGGCTAGTATGTAGTTTAAGCGTGTTGAATAATACGAGGACATCAATAGCGTGACAATGTGTGCAGATACGATGCCATAGTTTTCAAATGCACGGTATTAGTTACAGCATCTTCTCCGCGTGAAAGATTCTAGACTGCTGCTCTCGTTCGATCAATGCTTGACGCTCACGCGCCAAGTGCTCACACCGATTCCATCCTCTGCCATACACCAATGTCATTCTGCATTTGCTAGTATTTGCAATTGCTAGTATTTGCAATTGCATTTGCTGCTGACGCGAACATCTAAGTGACGTAGAATTGCAAACACTTAGTTCAGTTTGCTCGCTTAGAACGAGCCGCTAACCTAATAGAGCAGTTGTCTAAGCCTATAGAAGTTAGAAGTAACTGCTTGGGCTGAAGAGATCCTGAGCCAAGTCCATTATTTGACATCGACGAAAAGCATCAGCATCCCCACATCCATCTGATAGAAGCCTCAAATCCACCGACTGTAGCAGGAACATCAGCCAGAGCCCTGTATGTTCTTCAGTAGCGCCTCTTGTAGCCTCATATCCACAGTCGCGGCAGCACCTTTTTGCCTTTCCTTCTGCAACCTCCAAGGGAACCGTCTATCCACTCTAGGAGCGAATATACGAGTGACGCGCAAGGCGTCGGAGGTGCTTGGAAAGCCGAAGGTGAGGTCCTATGCGATGCAGGATTCTAGACTGCTCTGCTGACCTGGCAGGTCTGTCTGAGTTCACTGTGATCGCTATCTTGTGTGATCGCCGGCTCCAATTCCATGCTTCCAGACCATCGCGAGACTTTCAATCAAGCGTATTCGATTGCTGTTCACCCAGGGGCTCGAGTAGGCAGCCCAGTGTCCTCTCGACTCAATATCCGCGAGATCTCCGTGTGCGTAACCGTAGTACCCATCAGACTAGCCGGCAAACTATCTCTCATCCAGTCCGGTCTCTTGAACTTCCTTGACGCCTCAAAAGTCCGCCTTCCTTGTTTCTCTTCAACCTCCTCGCTCGAGGTGGCTCCATCTGCACCACGGTCATCGGCCGATCTCGCCCCTTCTTGCTCTACATCCCGACTTCCACGGCCGCTCCCGGCCCTTCGTATCGTATTCGCGGCCGCAGTGACAAGACTACGATGATGCAGCGGGGAGAATTTAGGAAAGCTTCGTGCGATGAGGGCGCGAAGGTCGGGCAGGGATGCTGCGACGATAGCTAGTGATATCTGGATGGCGACGAGAAGATTGATGGTGCCGCCGAAGTAGCTAGATGTTCTCTCTCGGTGGCGGATAAACGGGATTTGGAGTAGAGCTACGACGCATACCACGAAGCCCAAGCCGAAAATCACTACTAGACCGAGACGTTGCCGGATCCTGAGCTTTGATAGCCGCCATACGTACGGAATTGGGAGCGCGAAGATGAGGCTGTCGACGACGGTGTCGCCAATGGCTGCGGAGTAGGAGTATCGCGAGGAGCTGAAGCACTGTGATCCTGAGAAGTCGAGCCAATTGTCCGTCCAAAGCTCGGAGATTCCTCGGCAAGAGACGGCGAGTACGGTCACAATTTCGATGAACTGGACGAGTGCAATGATGATGAGCGCGATGGTCAGGTAGCGGAGGGTTGTTATTTGAGGCGGGAAGATCCTGAGGTAGTAGGTGAGAATGCTCAGTCGGGTGAAGATGACGGCCGCGATGTAGGCTACGCGCCTTTCGAAGATGTGCTACTGAGCGTTAGAAAGGCAAATAGTTTGGGCAGCCATGATTCATGAAAACGCACCTGGTAGTATGGCAGTTGCGCTGGTGTCGCAGGTCTGATACACTCCGCGTAAGCGAACGTCTCCCATGGGTTATGGGTTCAATCGGACTTACCCATCCCTATCAAAGCCATATACATCTCCCGAACTAATACACGATATCACCGTTCTCGCCAAAGCGCAGGCCTACATCATCAGCTCTGCTTTCGTTTCAAGCATTCGTCATTCAGATTAACGTACCGTACCGATAATGATCAGGGTATCATCGACTGCCAACTGTTTCTTGATCCCAATCCTGGAAAAGACTCTCAACGAAACCGCAGTAACCGCCAAGAAGATGAGCGGTATCTCGACCGCCAACGAGACCTTGTACTCATAAGTCGCATCCGAGTTGCCAACCTTTGCCAGCTGCTCTTTGAAGGTATCGATGAAGTTGTTATCGCGCTCCGGATTCTCGAATATAAGAGGCATGATCACATTTGAATGGGCGGCAGAGGCAGCGATGTTGTGAAAATAATTCTATCGACAATCGATTATCGATGGAGATGACCACATTATCGTAGCCACGCAGATGCGCCGTACTTCATCTTCAGATGGGGAATCGTGTTTTCAGACTGCGACGTCGGCAGGGTTTTGCACCATGTGCTTGTTGAGCTGAGTGGTACCAAGACATGGCTTACTTGCTGCTACAGTGCTCAGTAAGCGCGGCACAGGACGCCCACCCGCCATTCTGGCCGAGCGCGCGAATTTTGTCGCTTGGCATGTAGATCTCGTGTCTTGGAGGATTGCATTGTCTTCTTTGTGTGGGTGATAGTATGTTGTGGGGGTGGTTGATGCGAGGGGTAGGGAAATGGCTGGTTTAGTGGCGCTTTGTCATCTGCGAGAAGTCTGGGACTGACCAATCGCGTGGCCCTTAGAAAAACGCTAATACGTCGCGTGCAGTATTGGCGAATTGCGGAATGAATGAATTTGTTAATCAGTAACACTCTATATGAAATGATTGCAGAGCGCAGAGCGGTGTGCGTCAAAAGACGCCCTCGATCTTGTCTACCTGGTCAAAGTCGTATGCATTGCCATATGGTCGGTTCAAGTAATTCTTCGTGATATCCTCACCCTTGACGAAAATAGCAGCAATCTCCAACCCGGTCTTCTCCGGCGTCAATTTTTCCTTGAGCTCTTCGGCGAATTCAACCGTCATTTGGTTACGGTACCACGGAGCAAAATGTACTGTATTATGTCAGCTGGATGAATCCGCAAACGTTGCAAGTTCGACATACTGAGAGCAAGCATGACTCTCGGCCGATCGCTCAAGTTGGGCTTCCCCCCATGCCAGAGCCGTAGGTCCCGAACGATCACACTGCCCTTCTTCACCAGTGGTTGACACGGTCCCCTGACCTCTTTCTGCTTCTTGAGCAAATCTTGCTTGATTCTTCCACTTGCTCGGTCGCCATGCTCGCCTTCCTGGTCGGCAATCGTCGTGTTGGCGTGAGTGCCGAGCCAGACCTCGGTGGAGCCGTTCTGCTCCTCCATCGTGACGAGAGGTACGTTGACAACAAGTGCAAATGGGATGCGCGGGTGGTCAAAGTCGGCATCGTTATGCGTGGGCTGAGATGCCGGCGGCGCATCTGCAGTGGGCGGAAACGCGGTGTTGCCGGATATGAAACGGAGAGATGGCTTGGGACCCAGTGTGGTTGAACTCACCTGGGTCACAATGGGATCTAAAGATGTTTAGCGAAGAGTATTGCTGCCGGGTCAAAGTACTTACTGACGAATACGTCTTCAAAGAAGTACTCTTTCGTCAGGAGCGGATCCTGCTGAATGTTCCCTTTGTGGTAATTGAACGGACTGTCCTTCCGGCCCTGTAGTTCGTATGCGTCCTCGACCATCTTCGTGTTCAACTTGTCGAGAATCTCGTGGGGGATAATGTTTTCCAGGACGACAAGTCCATCGCGGTGGAGAGCTCGCGTCGCAATTTCAAGGTTCTTCTGACTGAGAGATCCATTCTTGACTTCGGATGAAGAGGTTTGTATGGAAATTGGGGTCAAGGGAAGAGACATGATGCGGATCCGTGAAAATGTAGATTCTTAAGTGACGTAATTGCTTGGAAGTGAAAGTACGAGTGTTGCCAGACGATAGAAACCCAAGAGGCAATGCGTGAGTTGATTTGAACAAGATATTTTTGAGAAGAAGCTGATCTTGAACTTATATACCACGCATCGCTTCGAGATGTGTAGATGCTCAGAAAGGTAGGCCGGGTATGTGTACGAGGAGGGTTAGCAGCAAGCTAGGCTGAAAAGGGAGGCGCAACCGCCGCATTACCTCGGTCGACACACTTGCGTCTCTTCATCGCCTTGGAGCTGTCTGCTTCTTTGCGCCTGCAATGTTCAGAGGTGGTGTGTGAAGTCCCCCAGCGGAACGGCTTCCCTTCTCGGACAATGCGCTGAGAGGATGAAGCGCGGAGTAGTTGTTAGTTCTTGAGGTAAGCTAGCTTCCCTTTAATCGTCCGGACGCCTTTGTCGTCCTAGATAACTGCCCTTGAGTTTGCTCGTCGTCTGCCTCGACTACTAATGATGTTTGCGAGCGATTCGGCAACCTATCGGCTCGGGGTTCAATTCAGTCAGCGCTAAGCGCAGGGTGTTGTCGGCCCAAGGCGCAGCAGAGAAGAATTTACTGCTTTCTGCTCGGCCAAGGGGCCATTTTTAGGGTGTGGGGGCTTGGACTCGTTCGCAGGAGCGCGAGAGATGTAATCAGGTAGTGGACGGTGAGCTAATGTAGCCCTTGCGACGTCCTGCTGCATGCCGGCTACGGCAGTCATGGTGCCCAATGGATCGCACAGCGGGTCCATCGCACCTCCATTGGACGTGGTCGTAGTTTTGTTTTGCTGGTCGTTAGGCAACACCGAATACGCGCTCGGTGGACGTCAGAAGGGGCCGGATGGACTCCAGAACGGGCTGGATGGATTCCAGAAGAGGTCGAGGCCTGCATGTGTCCAGGAATGGCAGTCATAGCAATAGTACGCTTGGCATGGGAAGACTCGGTGTCTGGTAAGGACCTTTTCCTTGCCTGTGTCGGAGATCTCGCCAGAGAGTCGCGTGTGCTGCAAAGGCAAAGAAGCTTGACTTGACAGGGCGAACGATCGGATCGACGGCAGGCACCCAGGGCGACAGCAATGCACCAGTGCATATCTCGCGAGTAGATCGGGGTATGCGCAGCGTTGGAGTAGTCTGCGGGAATGCAGAATGCCTGGCGGTACCTTGCAGAAAGGCCCACCGAAAGTGGGTGCGAGCTGCAACAGCCGCCTCTGGGGCCGCAAGAGCCGTGCTATCCGGGCCGGACGCGGGTCCGAGGCGTGCAACGCGCCATCATGCGCACCCGACGACTTCACTCGGGTTAGTCCTGTCGCTGCAGGTGTCCCGAGGGGTCATGGTGGCCCTTGAAACGCAGGGAGAGGGCGGTGCGACGGACACTGGCACAGAGCAGAGGTTACCTAGACGGGTCAACACGGCCATGACTTGGAGGTGACGCCATGACGGCCAAGCTCGGCCTGCATTCCTGGTTACCACGGCTATAACGAACCTCTCCCCCCGCGCACAGCACACGTCGAGCGCAATTTCTCTGTCCATACGTCGGTAGACCATACCGACCACCTCTACCTGACCACAGCGACACCCCCGGCCTGCTGTGATATCTCTGCCTTATACGCCAGCCGTCCTGACCACTTCCGCCCCCGCCGACTGCCCGCCCGACGCCCCGATCCCCAATATCCGCCCTCTGTATACACAAAACCTCGGCCGCCTGCATCCTGGAGGCCTAGGTCCCGCGAATAAAGCTGTGCTGTGTTCCACGTACAGCCTCCAGCTTTAGCCCGCTACCGAGGTCGCATCTTAACAACCTCCTGCAGCATAACTGCTGCCTCCGCGTCCGCCCTCTTCGCCCACACGCCATGCCCTCCCAACGCAGAATGAGGGTCTTCGGACTGATCCTCGTCCTCGTCGTCATCTTGACGCTCTACATGACGACGTCGGCACAGCAGACGCGCAGCTCGGCATTCTACCTCAAGACGCAGGAAGCGCTCAACACCAAGCAGTACGAGGACGCGACCAAGCTGCGCAACACCGATGACGTCGGTTCGCGATTGAGGGCCGCCGAAAACGCAGCGAAGGACTCAGCCGAGAAGAAGCATCAAAAGTACGTCGAGTCGGTCGAAGGAACCAAGGCGCAAAAACCTGTCGTGGGGAAGAAGTTCGACAAGGGCGGTGACAAGACAGGTCCGGTGGAAGGGGTGGCCACCGTGGGAGGCAGACCGCGCGACAAGCTTGCGAACAAGGAGGCCGAGTCGCCTGAGGAGCACGAAGTCGAAGTGGAGCTCAACGCGATCCTGAAGAGAAGCCCAAGTGAGCCATGCGACCCTCCTTCCTACACCGACTGCGGCTAACGCGAACCAGTTATCATCTTCTCCAAGACCTTTTGCCCTCACTCCAAGGACGCGAAGCGCGTCCTGCTAGAAAAGTACAACCTCGTACCCGCGCCCTACGTCGTCGAGTTGGACGAGCATCCGCTAGGCTCGAAGCTACAAGCTATGCTGGGAGAACGCACAGGCAGGAAGACGGTACCTAATGTTCTCATACTTGGCAAGAGCATCGGCGGCGGCGACGATATAGTCGCGCTAGATACTTCGGACAAGCTGCTAGACACAGTGAAGAGCATGGCTGGCAGCCGTGTGGTCCAGGCGGAGCGGCGGCAGATACAGACGGAGATGCGTCGCCGGAGACGGCGAGCGGCATGAGCTTCACTTCACAAGTCAGTTTTGGTCCCGCACTCGATTCGTTGTATATATTTATCCTCCATTTCTTGGCCGGCGCGCTGGAATAAGGTATTAAGACTGGCATGGGCACCCTTCTGGGCATTGGAAGGTTGGACTTCTGGTAGGCGCTCTTCTGTTGCGGCCTATCTCTCTAGGTCGTGGGTATACCCTGTGTGTAATGCAATTGATCATGTTTAATCGCGCTGACACTTGGGAGCAATGTATAAGAGAGATGCGCTTGGGTCTCTGTTCTGGATTTCTATCAGACGAAACTCGTGAAAGGCGGCTGCACTTCTTTCATTCACTGCCTTGTCCGCGGGCCAACTCCCGCCAAAGCATAGCTACGTATGCATCAACGCCTCGAACTTTTGGCGTCCGAGTCGCAACAATGTTCACTTTCGCTCGCATGCACATAAATTCACGACACACGCAAAAACAAATACAAACAGCAATCACTACGCCTTCCCCCTCACCGCCGACCCAAACCGCGCCTTCCCGAAACTCCACATCACACAAGCCAACTCACAGACCCTTGGTGCTACTCTCCTCTTACCTTCCGCACCAACTGCACACCCCACCCGCACGTCATAATGTGCACACATTACACGCTACACTACAAATGCGGCCACTCCCAAACATCGTTTCGCTGCCCGCGCTCTAAAGTCACCCATACGGACGAGAACGGCGGCACGGCGACTTATACGCACCACTGCGGCGACAACTTCTATCTGAAGGGCGACCTCAATGACGAGTGCATTGATTGCAAGATGGAGAAGGGGTTGGCGCCGGGGCAGCAAACGGGGTTTCATGTATGGGCTGAGGAGGTCAAAGATTCGGATGTGAATGGGGTCGATGATGTGCTCCGGGATGCCAGGGAGGTTTCTGCGGTGGAGTCGAACGCTGGGACTCACGAGGAGGAGGTGAGGAATCGCAGTGCGAGTGTGGCTAGTGTGGATCCTAGGCTCCTCGTTCGCGGCAGTCAAGGACCTGGCGCAGATAGAGGTGGATCGGCGGACGTATTCGGCATCCGAAACAGGGAGGACGACTTTGAAGCTAAGTTGAGGGCTGTCTTTGCGCCGGAGCAGAGGGCCACGAGCAGCAGTACGGTTGACAGCGGGTATACGAATTACAGCCCTTATGGGAGCACTACGTTTGAACGACAGGTCTCACCCTCCGGGACGACTGGCGATGGGACCAATGCTGGCTTCGGGGGATATGCGAGGGTCGACGAAGAAGTGCCCGTCAGCATTGTCGATGGTGTAATGGATGTCGGGCGGCGATTTCGAAAAAGCGCCCCAGCCAAGTCTGTTTCGAATGCAGAGGACGCGGAGGATTGGATGTGGGGTGGTACGAGGGGGTTTGGCGACGAGGCAACTTAGCACGACAAAAGGCGCGAAGCCGATGGAGACGACTGGGAGTGGGATGGTGGACCAAGTTGCCAAGAACTATAGGGAGATGCTTGTTTGGATGGGAGCATTTCAAGTGGTAAAAGTCTTCGGCGACAACGGCACATGGGGTACCTTATGAAGGTGTCGATTCGGGAGGAGACCATAATCAGGCAGCGATTCTAGGAGCTCTATTTGAATAGCCATTTCCTTCCTGACAAAAGATAAGGAGGGAGTTAGTGAATTCCAATCTTCCCACAAATGTCCGCTCCAATAGCCAAAGGTAAGTTTGCCATAACCATCGCACCGAACTGCAAGCTTGTCCTTCACCCAGATGTCAGATTCCACCTCTCCTGACCAAAAGACCCGAGATTTCCCATCCACCATTCCATGCACACGTCGTTCCACGCCCCTCACTTCTTCCACCCATCCCTCTCCACAGTTCCGCCGCTCTTCTTCGCCCCAACCCCCGACGAACGACGCCATACTCCAGCCCTACCACCAACATCACCAGCCATAACCGTTTTCAGCGGCTCCGGATCCATTTCTTTCGAAAACTCCCCCATGCGCCTACCCAAACTCCCACCACCACGAAGAACAGGCGGCGCAGACTGCGGCGTACCCGGCGTAGATCCACCGACACCGCCACAAGCACTTCCTCCTCCTCCCCAAGCAGCTCCACCTTTCTTCCCCTTTTTCCGCGCTGCCCCCGCATCAATCCAAAGGCCCGGCTCCCACCTCGCCTTATCAGTCTTCTCAACCGCCTCACGCCTCACGCGCTCCTCTCGCTCCCTGCGCTCGCGCACCTCATTCTCCTTGCGCATGTTAACTCGCTCCTGTTCCTCCGCCGCACGCTTCTCGTACTCCGCGACGTTTTCCCGCGCGGCTTCCATGCGGATGCAGTCGAAGCAGGGGAAGAAGGACTTGCGGCATTGCGGGTCCGAGGGCGAGGTTGGCGGGTCGGCGAGCGGGGTGCAGATTTTGGAGCTGAGGATCGCGGGGCGGCAGGTGTGCAGGTGCGTTTTTGAGAGGTGGGTGCAGGTGTAGAGTTTTTTGTAGTAGTGGCACATTTTGGTAGGCTTAGGTGTGTGTTAGTGGAGGGAGTTTGAGAGGCGTGGGGACTTACTGTGTTGGATGCTGGAGGAGAGGATCGTGAGGGTGGTTGTGAGAGATTCTGGTTGTGGTGATGTTGGTGGTGATGTTGTGGGAGTGGGGATGTGAAGAAAGAATGGGATAGGGTTGTAGGAGTGGGGATGGAAAGAAAGATCGGGAGAGGTGGTGAAGGCGTCGTCCATTTGTCTCACTGGAGAGAGTAGAGGTAAAGGTAAGAGAGTTTTTCTGGTATCTGCGCTCACCGCCGTGTTGACTGCGAAGGCACTGTGAGACTTGCGTTGCGTTATCTTGGTCAGTGTAGAGGAAGGTGAAAGGAGCAAACCGAGTCACACTAATGGCCTTGTAAGACTGGAAAGATACAAGAAGGTGGGACCGTTTGGTGTCTTTCGTCTGATGTATTGTGGCTTGGGGTGCTATGTGTGTGATTGGTGTATTGGTAGTTGGTCATGATGATTCTGGTGCACAGGATCATATTTAGTGCTCTTGATAGCGTTCGGAGTCTGAGGTTTGCGTACTACAGACGTGGCAATGTTTGGCATTTTGTGTGTCTCGTACCCTTTGTCAGAAATCGCTTGAGCGCGTAGTAAAGCGGCGATAGAAGCGTTCAGTAACGAATCCAAGAGTGCTCCGCAAAAATGGAGAGAGTAATAGTGGCGCTTTCCCAGGAGAGCGAGAACGTCAGAAAAGGGGTTCTTCCTGCTTGAGTTGTAAAGAGTGTGCTACCCAAACAACTAACTACTTCCTCGTGTAAATGGAGTACGTCAGAAAAGGTCGCGCTTTCAACGTCTGTTGAATACTCAAATACACATTCAGACTCGATTGTCTGATTCAAAGCCCAGCTGGGTCATGCTTGTAGACGTGTCATTTTCGTGTGAGTCAACAGGAGGTATAAAAGAGCCTCCGCAGTGGGCAGCTCTGTGATGCTCTCACTGCACAATTTGAGAGGCTTAAGTTTCTTGAGTATCCTAAAATATCTTTGATTGAAACTTACAAAGCCAATCTTTCTTCGACACATCGTGCAATCTGTGGCCGATTCTTGTCTTTGCTGTAGCCACCTCACCACCGCGAGTCTTTAGTACTAGGCCTACCTGAACAAGCCGATTCCACAAGTAGTAGACTATCGGTTCAACACAACATTTTGTAGGGCTATTCACTAAGGAACTACCTCATAGGTCGCGTTCCTCAACCATGGAACCGCAGCCACGAAAGACACCTAACAACCTCACCGCTTTATACGGGTTTCTCGATAAGCATGGAACACCACCGGGAATCCTATGGACTAACGAAGTCATTGCTACTGCGCAGAAGCTTTGCGAGCAAGCCAGAGATTCCAATGAGCTTCAAGACTTACTTGAAGAAAGAAGCCGCGGTCAGGACTCGTTAGACTTGAATGAACGAATAACTTCCCTAGAACAAAGCGTCAGAATTTGGAAACTAGGAAAGACTTACCAAGCCTCGGACCTCTATGGTAATCAACAACTCCTGACGATTCCAAGTTTTACACTCAATTGCCGGCTCGTTGTAGCGTTCAAAGGCATAGTCGAACTCTCAAAATTATTCAACAAAAGCGATGAAATCAATCCGGACCTCTCAAAAACCACCCTTTTTACACTAGAATATCTTGAGATGACACAACACAATATCACGCGAAGCTGTTACCACCTCGAACCACCATACCGCTTTTGGAAAAACAGCTGGGAAACCGGTAAATGGCACGATAAAGATCGTGTTTGGGGTTGCTTTGTAGACCAATCCAAAGCAGTCCTCGGCTGGTGGCCCGTAAGCACAAGGAGAATCGAGACAATCACTGAGAAAAAGGAATGGGCTTCTGTATGGTTGACACTATCGGAGCGGCTCAAAGGCCTAGTTCGCAAGCATGCCGATCGCTTGAAAGACGTAGATAAGGTAGTTTGTTTTGCACTTGGAGCGCTAACGGGTGTATCTCCACGCTGTTTTGTACAGCATCTGGCCGCGCGTACTGTCGCCGACACACTCGAAGAGTTGAGTATCGCAAGCGGAACTCCCAAGACTATTAAAGTTGTGGCTCAAGACCCAGCGTACTGTCGCCATTGCGTTGCCGTGCTCAAGACGGAGCTCAACATCGACGCAGTGACCGACCTCTCCGGCTTCCAGATCCTAGACAAAAACAGCTTCGTTCTAACATTCGCCCCTACCGGCCCCATTCCCGCCATGATTGCAGACCTCACGCTTGCATCCGGCGGCCCGGCCGCGATGCTGTGCCATCGAATGGACGAGAATTACCTACGGCCCGAGCACGAAAAAGGACCTTGGATTGACGCTGTGGAGACGAAGAACTTGGTGGCGTGGAAGAAGACGTGTTTGGAAGAGGACTTTGGCGATGCCCAAGATTTTCTCGGAACTACGTATGAGACGTTTGAGAAGGATTTTCCCGAGATTATATCAAATCTGGCGCATGGTACGGACGCAGAAATTGCGTATAAAGTGCGCGCGCTCCAGGCACATCGTAAGGCGTCCCAGTGTATTTTTAAGGATGCATGGTTGTATGTGAAGAAGGCTTGTTGAGAGTGAGTGGTATGGGGTTCTTCATGCTGTAGAAGGGTCTTGCTCAGGTGAGGTGTTCTTCATTGACCTTGTTTGTAATTTCTTGTGTTCTAATAGCGGAGGGTAATGAATTCCAAAAAAGTGTTCCACATGGGTAGATATATATGCCCACAGGTCTCTGTCCACGGGCATCAAGTGTAATTGTTGACATCGGGCGCTTTATTACCATAGGCAATAGAGTAGCCTTAAATAATAAGGTTCGTGCGGGTGGTCCACGTTAGAGGCAGATCCCATCGAATCGAGCGAAGATTTATTAAACCCTGTCAAGCTCTTTAAATTACCGAAAGATTTTATAAATGGTACTCAGTGTTATCAAGAATGTAGGAAATCGTTGTCAGCCCTGTAGCGATTGTGGAGCGCATGTTTAGGTGCGATTGCCACCCCGGTCGCTACTTTGGATCGAAGCAATATACTGCAGGGTCGATTAGGAGATGAGGCTCCTCAGCACAAGGTTCCTACAATTAGCACCCGCTTCCTCTTCGCTCGCTTCACCTTCCATACTTCTAGCCGTGTTCAGAATTCGAGTCAGATTGCCCACTTGCAATTCAAGGAGTCGTAAACCATGTTACTTCCATCACGAGATACCACTGGCACTATGGCCTGCTAAGTTAAGATACGCACCCTGTCGCGAGACAAACTTGGCTCTACAACGCAACCAGGAGAATGCGAGAAGTGCTTTACCTGAACTCATTCTATCGGTTCAGATCTTCCGACGTACGCCAATCCTCCAGATAAAAAACGTCCAACTGATTTCCTGCCTAGTATTACCACAGTAATCCCAATAATGAGAAGTACGAGAGGAAGTTGGGTCATATGAGGGGGGCTACGTATATTCGATGGCTTCGAACGGCGGACAACTTCAACCTGTCAGTTACAGTCTATGTTAAAGGGAAATTATCCATACCCTCTATATCGTTGCGGACATCAGCAGCACTGTCGTATACAGTTCGCCAGCACTTTGTAATTATCGTTCCAACTGGTCCGAGAGACTGTGTCTCCGGGAATTCGCCGTTCTGGATCATTGTCTGAATCTCGTCGTCATGCCCTTGATCCAAGAGGTCCTGATACGGATTTGACCCGGTCATGAGATGGTAAAGGACAGAGCCCAGCGCAAAGAGGTCAGCGGGGATAGATTGCCTAGGCCCTGGATATCGATGACTAGCGTTTACGATGACAAGTAGCGGGGATCCATCAAGGGATGAGCCACCAAAGTCTGCTAGCTTAGCGTCAAGGTTGTCAGCTAAGAAGACGTTGTTGAGGGTTAGGTCGCCGTGGATGACCTTCGAAGTATGAGCATAACAAAGGGCGTCTGTAATTTGATGCCCCCAATGCAGCCTTTGCTCATTATCCACCTCAGGGTGCTTGCTAAGATAGCCAGAGAGGTTCCATTTTGGAGCATACTCAAGACGGATACCGGACTCGTATTGCCCGTGATATTCAAGTAACCCATGATGTCCACCGCGCTGCTTGAATCGCTCATAGATGGCCTTCTCCACCTCGATCCGTTCCTCATTGTCCTCGTCGTGAGCGGTCTTGATGACCGTCTGCGACGCATTGTCTAGGCACACCATGCCAGTTGTCCCCCAACCAACGATATCCTTGGAACCAAATCCTGTCGCATATCGGATGCAGTCTGCCATACGCGGAGAAGCTGTGGAATCGTTGGCTATAGAGTGGACACTGGAGACAGGGTAGATAGCGGGAGTCAGGGGTGACAGCGAAACACGCTGCGACAACTTGTGACTAAGCTTCAGCATAATGAATACCTCATGCGGTGGAGGGCTATTCATTGCAGGAATGACAGCAGAACTTACAGCACAACAAGATGATTGGACGATCTCGTGGGGTCAGTTGCGGCAGCTAACGAGCCGACGGCACAAAAGCAGTGCGGAAAATAGTAACACCGACACCGAATCTATTTATACATGTGCCTCAACGACGCTCTCTTTCAACGGCTGCCGGAAGCTGTGGCTCGCCATTGGTCAGAGGATCAGAAGAAGAGTGGCCAGAGTTCGACATCTGTGCATGTTAGCTTTGCCCGATATGTTTGTGCGATCGGCTGGATACCTTTGGTGGCCATCAAGTACGTCAGCACTCGCTAAATTTGCCGAAAGGTAGAGGGCAGGAGATTCGACCCAACGAAGGCGCATTTGGAGGACCCTGTATAGTTATTGATCGGTCACGCTCGAGGGAAGCAGTGCGATACTAGGGATTAGGTACTACCATCTGATTAAGATTTAGGCTCACGGGACTACCAAGGACCGCAAACGCCGGAGTCTCCTATATCGACCGTTATGCGGCGAGGTTGTTGGTCGTTGGATGGTCATCGTATGCTTACATGCTTTCAAATGTTAGCCAGACTGACATTTGTCACATGTGAGCTGGTATCAGGAAGTGCACTGACCAGTGGATATCCCTATTGTATTCCACCTTTCACTAAGTCGCACCTCGCAGCTCTCTATTCATACTATTGTACTTAATCTCAACTTTGTATAAGCAGCTAGCATATAATAGGACTTATAGATCAAGATATGCTATGTAAACAATCACTCTCACGCTCGATTTCATTGCCTTTCGAACTCATCGCCCGACATCGTCTTTATTCTGCGACCACACAAGCAGCTTTATTTATTCCAAAAATCATAACCGTCTCTTACATCATCATCAATCATACACCACAATGGCACTAACGAAACTCACTTACTCGCGCCTAATCTTCAAGCTCGAAGAGAGCATCGCAAAGCTCTCCGAGGAATTCCCCGACCACAGACGAAGAACTTGGTGGCGTGGAAGAAGACGTGTTTGGAAGAGGACTTTGGCGATGCCCAAGACTTTCTCGGAACTACGTATGAGACGTTTGAGAAGGATTTTCTAGAGATTATTTTAAATCTAGCGTATAGTACGGACGCATAAGTTACGTATAAAGTGCACGCGCTCCAGGCACATCGTAAGGCGTCCCAGTGTATTTTTAAGGATGCAAGGTTGTATGTGAGAGAGGATTGTTGAAAGTGAGTGGTATGAGGTGGGGGTTCATTCTGTAGAAGGGTCTTGTGTAGGCAAAGAGACATTCTCCATCAACACTGCTTATAATCTCTTGTATTCTAATAGAGCGAGGTAGTATGCTACTAAGTATTCGTTAAGGTTCTAGTTTAAACAGGTCGTAAGTTACTCATCGAAGTTCTTACGTGTATGCATTTTTCTTTTCGATTTCTTCGGTGGAACTCGTTCTTGTGTTTGCGATAAGAATCTGCACAAGACATAACGCCCCCTGCGTGGCGAGACACCCTGCGTAACGAGACGCGACACTTGCTTCCCGACACAACGAAATCTACAATCAGCTAGAGATATAGATACTCTAGGGATAGCGACTTAATTTCGCATACTACGTTTCTATATGGTATCGACCAAGAATGTGCTGTGCTTACCGTGCAATATGCCAACTTGCTACCAACGTCGCGCGATCGCCTTAATTTGGTTGGCAATAGGTGCGTCAGAACTCTTTATCTCCGAACAGAATCCTGTCAGCTAATAGCTGTATATATAATAGACCTATTCCGGAAATCTTGCTTAGGTCGAAAACGACACTGCGCTTCTGCCTGCCACAGTAAATGTATGAGAAGGATCTGAGCGTGTAGCTCAAAGCAGTCTAGCTGTTGTTACGGCCGCTCATACCCTTGCACACATGACTCCCGTAGAGCAAGCTGAGCGTGGGACTCATCTATAACATAACTCGATTGATCTTAGCAGGGTATTTAACGTGTATCACAAGCGAGTGCGCATTACAAGCGAGTGCGAACCCACTGTTAGGATCTCATATCTCTACAGTACTGAACGCTGCTTGTGGCATGTCACTTCGGTACGCGGTGGGAGGTGGGAAAGATCAGGTGAGCGCTCAGTGATCAGTCCTGCTCAGCGGCATTGAACACACTGATTAAACCGATCACTCTCATTATATATAGAAGCTAGAAGGGCCCTTCAGGAGTCCTTCGTAGTCAAACTTAATATAGATTATACCTTTGAGAATTCTTACTTGGTTACACAGTCTTGTTAGTTATTCATTAAACGCAGTTCAGTGAATTGGTTTACATCACCCCTCATACGAAGGCAGTTGACTCCTTCGATCGATCCAATTGAATACTACCTCGACTCCTTGCACCAAGCTGTCTTCCCCTCACCCGGGCCAAGTTCAGTAAGTAAGAGACCCGTAACAGAATACCTTACGTATAATCGCATACTACTACATAACTAATATAGAGAAAGCTTTAAAGATGTCTAGAATCTAATATTTACACCTTCATAAATTTCTTAATCTCTATATGTACATTTCGAGCAGCTTAACCACGTCTCGGTGTTCCCTCTCTACCGCCCACATCAGCGGCGTCCATCCGCCGCTGTCCTTCGCGTCCACATCGACCTTGCCAGTGCCCAGCAGCAGCTCAACTATATCTTTGTGTCCGCTCTCTACTGCCCACATCAGCGGCGTCCATCCGCCGCTGTCCTTCGCGTCCACATCGACATTGCCAGTGCCCAGCAGCAGCTTAACGACGTCTTTGTGTCCTCTCTCTGCCGCCCTCATCAGCGGCGTCCATCCGCCACTGTCCATCGCGTCCACATCGACCTTGCCAGTGCCCAGCAGCAGCTTAACGACGTCTTTGTGTCCTCTCTCTGCCGCCCTCATCAGCGGCGTCCACCCGCCACTGTCCATCGCGTCCACATCGACCTTGCCCGTGCCCAGCAGCAGCTTAACGACGTCTTTGTGTCCTCTCTCTGCCGCCCTCATCAGCGGCATCCATCCGCCACTGTCCATCGCGTCCACATCGACCTTGCCAGTGCCCAGCAGCAGCTTAACGACGTCTTTGTGTCCTCTATCTGCCGCCCTCATCAGCGGCGTCCATCCGCCACTGTCTATCGCGTCCACATCGACCTTGCCAGTGCCTAGCAGCAGCTCAACTATATCTTTGTGTCCGTTCTCTACCGCCCACATCAGCGGCGTCCATCCGCCGCTGTCCTTCGCATCCACATCGACCTTGCCAGTGCCCAGCAGCAGCTTAACGACGTCTTTTTGTCCTCTCTCTGCCGCCCACATCAGCGGCGTCCATCCGCCAATATCCTTCGCGTCCACATCGACCTTGCCAGTGCCTAGCAGCAGCTTAACTACATCTTTTCGTCCATTACGTGCCGCCGTCATCAGTGGTGTCCATCCGCCACCATCCTTCGCGTCCACATCGACCTTGCCAGTGCCTAGCAGCAGCTCAACTACATCTTTTTGTCCGTTGCGTGCGGCGCTCATCAGCAGCGTCCATCCGTCACTATCCTTCGTGTCTACATCGACCTTGCCAGTGCCCAGCAGCAGCGTAATGACGTCTTTGTGTCCTCTCTCTGCCGCCCACATCAGCGGCGTCCATCCGCCACTATCCTTCGCGTCCACATCGATCTTGACAGCGCCTAGCAGCAGCTTAACTACATCTTTTTGTCCATTGCGTGCCGCCATCATCAGCGGCGTCCATCCACCACTATACTTCGCGTCTACATCGACCTTGCCAGTGCCCAGCAGCAGCTTAACGACGTCTTTGTGTCCTCTCTCTGCCGCCCTCATCAGCGGCGTCCATCCGCCACTATCCACCGCGTCCACATCGACCTTGCCAGTGCCCAGCAGCAGCTCGACTACGTCTTCATATCCGTTCTGTGCCGCGCTCATCAGCGGCGTCCATCCGCTACTGTCTTTCGCTTCTACATCGACTTTGCCAGTGCCTAGCAGCAGCTCGACCACATCTTTGTGTCCGTTGCGTGCCGCCCACATCATCGGCGTTTGTTCATCGTCGACCTTTTCATTAGTATCAATATTCCCAGTCTTGAGAAGGAGCTCAAGAACAACTCTATTCCCATTCTCAGTAGCCCAGTGGCAATGTGTCCAGAAGTCCTTGCCCTTGGCTCGAAGTTCGGACATTCGGACCTGAATCAATCTAGTCGACAGTCTGAGAATGGCGGCATCCTGCCCTGACACGTACAAAATGTGGTCCTGCCAATGTGATTTTGCATAGACGTAAAACTTGAATGCGTTCCCTGGTTTAGATGTCGAAGTGCCGCGCGCTTCCGCAATGACCTTACTCATATCGAACGCGGGCTGTCTCCGAGAGTTGAGCAGTTTCATAGCAAGGTGACGAGTTGTGCTTGAAGGTCCCATGGTAGCTAACACAACTTTCGACGGTGTTGACTGCGCTACGATTGGCTGGATTTTTGTCTTAGATAGTTCAGTCCCAAAGACACCGTACCCAAGAAAAGTAACGACAATGTTGGCCATCGTGTTCTGTGCGTCTTCGAACGTGAAATGCAGGTTGCTTGCACCGTTCGACACGTTGAGGATGAATTGCCTAAAGCTATGATGTACAAATCGAACAGTTGACTCTTCTTCATCAATAACGAGGAGGCAGCCGCAGCAAGCCAGTGCTGATTGAACCTCGTTCAAAGTCTTGGCAGGATCCCACGTTGCGTCTCCAGGAGTCACGCTGAGCGCTTCACGCAACTCATCTGTTGTGAGAGGTCTGTGAGCCGCTAGCACGAGTCGTAACAATTTCTCTTGGAGTGGTTGGTCTTCGCTTCCCGACTTGTGTAGGATCCGCTGGAAGGTTTTTGAAAGATCTTTAGGCAAGTTTGCTAGTGCTTCTCGAATGGCTTGATCCGTCTTCATACTACATAGAGACTGGATTTGGAGAGCCACCCACAGAAACATGCCTTGCGAACCTTTCAGGAGAGCATCTTGGATCTCAAGTATCAAAGTCGCGTCTCCAATCACTAATCGTTTTTGGCGAAGACAACGCTTTAGATCCGCTTCGATGAAGCTGTCAATGTCCGGGTTGTTGTCGGGCATCGTAAGAACGCGGCTGACTACAAGTCCTTCAGTGAGCGAGCGCAGGTCATTGGTCGGTTCTTTCCTGAAAGAAGCACAGATCAGGACCTTCGATGTCGTTTGAATCTTCTGTAATCCTTCAAGTAGGGTTTCCCTCTCCGCATTGTCGCATTCATCCAGCCCGTCTAGGACGACGTATGCTTTATAACTGGGAGGGAAACCTCGAATGAGCAGCTCGAGAACGTCTTCGAGATTTCTGGTTGAATGTATAACGTCGTAGCTTTCAGATACTTCAACAAGATCGGGTAGAGTGCATAGCATCTGTCGTGCTAAGGAACCGATAATAGTTCGTGCTTCTAAACTCTCTGGAACGTCGCGACTGCAGAAGAAGTATGTTACCACACAGCGTTCTTTCTCAGCAGAGAGGTTGAGATCATCGACAATGTTGGCCAGCAAAACCGACTTGCCTGATCCCAGCTTGCCCGAGCATACGAGTGAGCAAGAGTCGGAGGAGTCTCTCCATGTTTGATACTCCGCAAGTTGCATAAAGAAGGATGCATTGCCGGCCTTCCTGGTTTGCTTCCATAGTGTCTGGTAGTTGTAGGTAGAGCAGAAGTCAAGCATGCGTAAATTTGTGGCGATTTTGTGTTGATGCGTTGCGGTTTTGAATATTTTTCTGGACAGGGCTCTGAACCCCGAGTTTTCTTGATTTTCATGCATTAAGATTTCCTCTTTGACTGAGTTTGCCCATTGGTCAAGATCGCTGCGAAAAGCCTGCAGCTTCGCATCGCTCATTGCTGAGGCAAATTGCTGGAGGGTTGATTTTTGTCCAAATTTGAATATATGACGGCATAGATTGACAACCACTAGGAAGTACTCCGAGAGGTATGATTGTAGCTTCGTGGATCGAGGATAGAGTAGGGCCATGACTTGATGCCGTGGGGCGGAGCGACCGATGTCCATGAATAGCGATGACAGCTTGTCTGCATACGTTGACGTACTAACAATCGACTATACTATGTTAGAAGATGGGAGGCGCATGAACACAAGTCCTAGGCACTCACTAGTATCGACATGCGCACGAGTGACCATACGCCGCACATTACCAGGTTCTGTGACCCTCCAACCACAACATCTCCAAGTGCTGCGAACTGTTGGACTCCCTGGAGGAAGTAGGTGAAACGAGGTCCAAAACATTGACCATCGCACTTCCTTGATATTTGCCGATCAACCTCGGCCGTTAGTCGCATGACATCTCCAGGGCCAGGTGGTGTTGTCGTTGATTGCAATCTCTGTGTACGAAACTTGGCTTTTTGCTTGCTAGAGAGATCAGCCTCGAACTCGGAGACAGCTTGAGCAAGCCGGATTTCAGGCTTTAGTAGTGAAGCTTTTGCAAGAGCACTAGACATAGCTGATGCTGTACAAATCTGGGACCGAGAGACCTGCAGCAAGACGAGACTCGGTGTCGTCCTTTCGACTTGTTGTGTGCGCTACGAGTGATGCCGTTGGAGAAGCACCAGGTGCCCCTGTAGGGCCTACAGTACCACTGAAGAGTTCTGCTTTTGCTTATCCCAAGGTCATCGAGGAATGCAGATAATATCGAGTAGGTGAACGATGAACCACTAGATGTAGGCTGCTGTGACAGTGATCAGGCTGAAGACAGATATGCTGCTGCGTACCTAAGCTGAACGTAGCTGCGCCAGCTCAGCCACAGCCCCGCCTGCGACAGCTCAGCCGCAGCCCCGCCTGCGCAAGCTTGTTATTGCAGATCACGCTAGCCATGCAATTGTACAGATGATGGATCTTGAGCCTCAAAATGTTGATAATGAAAGTTTTACATCCTTCTTCATATTTTCACAGGATTCTCATTTGTCGACTGAGCAACGCTGGAAATGTGAGAACGCGTCGCTAGCACCCACCGCTCGTTACTCGCTGTACAGCCAGCGCTCACACAGTCCGCCCCAAAAACGCGTTGTTAAGCAGCTATGCGCATGACCGGGCAACAAGTCCTGCGACCACACGCACCTTATCACGAACACGAACTGGATTAGTCACAATCTAGAAGAGATTAACTATATGCCTATTCAGATGTATGGGTACCAAGGTGACAGGCATGGACTTCTCTCGCTGCCACACATGTACATCGTCATGTAGCAGCTGCCATGAGATTCGTATCTTTACATATGCAGCTCAGAGGACGTTTCGCATTCGCCCTTGTGCTCGCGCAACAATGATATATTCAGGTCGCCTGTAATGCTCCCAGGCCCGCTGAGTGGTCACAAAGAAATGACATGAATGTCTAACGCAAAGTAAAGACCAAAGCTACTTCAATTCAAGCACGTTGCGAAAATCCGTTTGTGCAGCCAAGGCCCTCATGTGCACAGCCGGAACTATCACTGGCTCCAGCAAGCCTTCACTCACGCACACCAATTCATCCTATGCTATGGTTTGATATGCTTCCGCCTTGTCTTCCACATCTGACACCAGGGCCTTGCGCTTGAGAGTACGGTTCAAATACTCTAATCTGCGATCCGAACTCTCCACCATCTTCAGAGATCAAACTGAAGCACCTCCCTACGGCTAGAATGATTGTAGTGCTCATGCAAGGAGCCGGTCGTTGTATGACCGTCCGGCAGCTGTATTCTTAAGATATGCGGACATTGTCCACCCTTGTACGCACTTGCAATGACGGCGTCCTACCAGTAACACTCAATCTGCTTGCCGAAGCCTAGACTCGAATCTTAGTATTCTGTATCATGCCAGTAAATCTCTGTCTCCTGCCATGCCCGCTGTGCGAGACTTGCCCACCCTGTTCTTTATATGCCACCCAACTTATAGTATTCTCCTTCAATAACCTGGAGCGATATCCGGCTACTGCTCAGTATATGTATCGGTGGCGATGTGCGCGAGAGGTGCGAAGGCGGGGTGGGTCGGACGAGGGATCAACGGCGGTTATGCAAAACTATAGGACGGTGCGACGGGTTATCCCTATGGCATACAAGCTTTCGCGTTAGCTATCCGGGTGTTCTTTCTCTCGCAGCTGGTAAAGCTGGGGTATCAAATCTATGAAATAACACTGTATGAGAACTTGGTAACTATCCTCTCAGGCAAGCAGTATTTCGTACGCCTAGTTGACGGTGCCAGAACCACACTTGACGAGTAGGCAGTAGGAACGTGATCGCTACCAGAGGCTTGACGGCCACATAAAGCGGCTAGGCTGGCCACAATCTTGTTCCTGCCCCCCACCGACATTTAATTCGCTCGTTTAGGTCCGTCGTCTCCGAAGAGATTGCAAACGCCTTCGCCGCCCCCTTTGCCGTCCGCTGCACTGCCGCTTGACCCTCATCCCCGCAAGCAACCTCCGCCGCCCATTTTACGACCAAACCTCCGCTGTCGCCCAATCAAATCGTTAGTAGAGTTTGAATACAACAAAGGTGCTGTACCCAAACCCTTCATAAGATTTATTGATTGGTAAGAGGCGTACACGTATAGATTGTATATAAGAGCTTAAGTTAATTCTGATCCTTCTCAACCTATACCTACAAGACCCTAACTAAAGCATCTTAAAGTCCGTAGCTTTCTCTAACTAACTTGGAAAAAGTTTTACTTTGCCCTTGATTTGCAAGCTGTAAAACACTTTGTATAGGTCTAAAAGTACAGTGATAAGGGTAAGGGATTATCATTAGCTGTAAGGCTGCGAGGCGCGGATGAAAATAATTACCATTCTGAGCTAGCGCAGAATTGTGGCGTGACTGTTAAACCTGTGGCTGTGCAGAGAACAGCAACTGGCAACAGGCAAGCGGGCTGAGTAAAGCTCCGCAGCCTCGTGATCAAACTCGGTTATCTCCCTGGTGGTCCGTCAACAAGCTCACCTCTTGTAAAGTCGCTCCCTCAGGGTCGGCCGCCCTCCCTGCTAGTGTCACCGAGGTCACCAAGGTGTTCGTCCAATTCTCAAAATTCAAGCATATGCAGTCTAATCCTTGCAAATTCGCCTTCTGCTGAAGCCTGACTACTGCACCCCGCACTGAGCTGAGCTTGGCCTAAACCCGCCCATCAACTCACCATCGACTCGTCGACTCTCATATCCGCCTCATCTACTCAGATCGTCTCGTTGTCCAACAACGTTGACGCTGCGAAGTCCGAACTGGGAACACTGAGACCGAGGGAAAATGATCCCTCAAACAGACTCGAGGCTGGCGATTACCACCGTCTTCCTGTCGTTCATGGTCATCGTCTTTGCCTTTGAACTTGTCACCATCGCCTGGCGGCTTGCCTTACCCTTCATTTTCAGGGTCGAAGGGAAACGTACCAAGCGCGGCATTCTGTTTCGACATCTCATCGCCCCAGTTTCCGTCGGCCTACTAGGCATCGTTCTAATACCTCTCATCTTCGCCGACAAGTACGATGAGATGCCCGGGATGGACCCAGCGACGCGGTGTGCCAACGAGGTCGACGCCGACGTGGGTGGCGACGGCATCCGCGCCGCTGTCTGGGCGCAGGAGTCAGTACTACTCTTGATCGCATTACTCGGCACCTTCCATTATTCGACGACGGGCGCCAAGGAGATTGGTGCCGGCCTGGCCATCACCCACTTCTCTCTAGCCATTGCCCTTCTAGTCCAGATGGGTCGTGGAATACTGACCTCGGCTGACGCTATCCTGGGCTCCATGATTCTCGACTCGCAGAGCAGCGCGCTTTCCATTCAACTTGTGGCCAAGGAGACGCTGGCGGCCCGGTGGCAGGTCGGCATCATCGTGGCGTGTCAAGTCTTTGGCCTCTCAGTCCTAGCCACATTCGTCAGCGGTTTCAGCCGCGGCGCCTATGCTGCCGAAGATTGCGAATGTGTTACTGTGTTCTGGTGGGGGTGGCTCAGTGACTGTTTGGCATTTCCGTCCCGCGAGATGTCCATCTGGTGGACGTATTATGCCTGCAGGTGCCTCACCGCCGTCCAATGCTGTTTTCACTCGGCTAGCAATACTTCCAGCTTTCACTACACAGCAAAGAATGGCATGCTAGTAAATGCGATAACGTACCCTGAAATGGCGGTTACTAGCCCTTCACACTCAGGGGCAAAAGCGTCCGAAGGAAAGCAGGCGGGGACTACGTACAAGGATTATCCATCCACCGTCACGCTCATGTACGTTGTCTACGGCATCTTCGCGCTTACCTCGATGGCTTCGGCCGAAATGGCAATAAAAGATGCTGGCCTCCGGCCCAGCTCCGAGGTTTTTTCGGTCGGTCAGATCATCGCCCTCGTGGTTACTGGCGTGACAATTGTGAGAGCGTTTTGGCTCTTGGTCATGATGTTCTTGAGTACGGGGACTGGCTTTGTTTGGCCTTTCTCTTTCAACGCGGCGAAAGGCGTCGTCGGATGGAGCCCTAGGATAGCCCGCACGCCCAAATTGGATCAGCCCAAACCCAATGAGGGCGGGATCGTGTGCGGACCACTGCTGAATTACCGGGGCATGGAGGGAGCCCGCTGGCTTGGAACTGTTCTGGTCGTCACGAAGGGAGGAGGCAAGCACCAGACATCCAAGCCGACGCTGCTACTCGGTAGGGCCGGACAGGTGATCGTGGCCTTGCAAACGGACGACGGCGGGGTAAATAGAACTAACAGCAGCACCACGGCGACCGGTGTGGCCCAGATATCAGCAAGGTGCCTCTACTCCGACCAGCGTAATACCTTCTGGACCTTCGACCTGGCCGTGGACTTGGAGGAAGTTGAGACCAAGTGGGAATATGCTCTGCCTGAATTGGCCTTCGCCAGTCGTTGTCAGCCGCTGACTAACTATTTTTTCTTCGTGCCGGCGAAAACTGAGTCAATGCGCATAATGTTTTACTCGTGTAATGGCTTCAGCATCGGGACCGATGAGAATGAATGGAACCGGGGGGCTTTATGGACCGATGTACTGCGCCGACATACCGAGACGCCTTTTCACGTCATGATCGGTGGCGGTGACCAGATCTACAACGACGGCATCCGGGTTGACGGGCCTCTACGGCCGTGGACCAATATTGCCAACCCCAAGAAAAGGCTCGCTTACCCCTTCGATTCAAGCCTGCGGGATGCTTGCGACGAGTACTATCTCAGGAGCTACATCAGGTGGTACGGCACTCAGCCGTTCGCCTCAGCTAGTTGTCAGATACCCCAGCTGAATATCTGGGACGATCACGACATCATCGGCGGCTACGGCTCTTACGCTGATGAGTTAATGCGGTGCGCTGTCTTCCGCGGTATTGGCAGTATCGCGTACAAGTATTATATGTTGTTCCAGCATCACCTACCACCGCCGCCCTCAACCCACACTAATGAGGCGGTAGATGCTATGACATTCGCGCGAGGAGATTTGGAGGCCGCTATAGATGAGGGACAGCAGGAGGAGCGGGTCGAACACGCGTACGTTGCGCCACGCAAGATTGAACCTAACTACATTGTCGGCGCAAGGCCTGGACCGTATTTCGGGGAACATTCGTATCATATATACGCGCGGCTCGGTGCAAGAATTGCCTTCCTCGGCATTGACACCAGGACTGAGGTATGAGCATTGCCCTGAATCATCGCGGGAGGTTCTTACAAATGAACAATACTGACCCGTCTTCGTAGCGGACGAGGCATCAAGTCAACTTCCCCGAAACGTACGACGTGATATTTAGGCGTCTCGCTAGCGAGCTCGAGGCGGCAGCTCACTCAGAGTTGCCTATCAAACACTTTGTCCTGCTTCTAGGTAACCCCATCGCTTACCCGCGGCTCACGTGGCTAGGAGAATTTCTCAAGAGTTCGTTATTTACGCCCCTCGAGTTTATCAGCCGATATTACGGTCCGCTCGGCGCACTCTTTAATCGTTTCGATGGTAGTGTGCGCGTGCTCGACGACCTCGACAGCTCTTACACAGCGCGGGCGCATAAGAAGGAACGAGACGCGCTTATCAAGCGAATGCAGACAATAGCGGCAGCTAACTCAGTTCGCATAACTATCCTTAGCGGCGACGCACACTTGGCAGCCGTTGGCCGCTTCTATTCTCAGCCGGCCCTACGAATTCCCATCGAACATGACCACCGTTATATGGTTAACGTGGTATCGTCGGCTATCGTCAATAAGCCACCTCCGCATCCTAAGGCTGACGTGCTCGCTCGTCTTAACAAGGTTCACCACCTCGACGCCGACACGGATGAGACGCTCCTCGATTTATTCAACAAGAATCCCGGTAACCCGAGCCGTACCGCCTGGTACAACAAAGTTATCATGCCGAGCCGGAATTATGCTATGCTGGCTGAGAATTCGCCTAGCAACCAGGTGGAGTGTGCGCCGTCTTCGAGCAGCGCGCAGAACAGCTTCACGTTGTCCGGTAAGGACAGTCACAAATGCCTGCATGCAGGCGAGCTGCATGCAGGTACCAAGCACAAGGCGGCTGGCAACAAGCACGGCACGGGCAAGGATGGCAGCTTGGATGTGTGCATTCTAGTTGAGATGAACCAGTACGACGCCGAGGGCCACACCGAGCCCTTCGGCCTGACAGTGCCGAGCCTGGCGTGCAGGTCACCTGTTGAGGACAGCACGCAAGAGAAGTAGAAGGATGACGACGAGGCTACGCTGTCTCATCTGTGACCTTTAAGGAGGCATGTAGTTGTTTAAGTGCTCGATCAGGTTAACCTCTCCGTTCTCGTCAATCTTGTACAGACGACAGGCTTAGAGACGACATGTTTAATTGATTCAATTTTCCCAATAGTTATAGATCATTGCTTCTATGTTACTGAATCCCTGCAGTGGTCGCCATATACGTCAGCATTCACTATATTGACCGAAAGGTAGGAAGCATCAGATTCGGCCAAAAGAAAGGGCATTTGAAGGATTTAATTTTGGTTATTAATCAGTCATACTCGAGGGAGCAGTGTAATACTAGGGGTTACTACCTTCTGATTAAGATTAAGGCTCACGGGGCTACCGAGGACCGCAAACGCCGGAATTTCCTATATCGACCGTTCTGCGGTGAGGCTGTTGGTCGTGGGAAGATTATCGTGTGCTTACATGCTTTCAAATGTTGATCAGACTGACATGTGTCATATGTGAGCTGTTGAGCTTAAAAGAAGTGCTCTCGTAGTAGAGAGTGCACAGACCAGTGCGGATTCCTATTGTTTACTCGCCTGTCACCTAGTCGCACCTCACAACTCTCTATTCACACTATTGTACCTATTCTCAAATCTCTAAAAGAAGCTAGCATACAATAGGACTTGAATCTTAGATCGAGATATCCCATGTAAATAATCACTCTCACGCTCAATTTCTTTGCTTTTCAAACTCATCGCCTGAAATCGTCTCCATCCTGCGACCACACAAGCAGCAATAATTATTCCCCAATTAACAACTATTTCTTTCAACATCAACCTCACACGGCAATGGGGCACACGAAACTCACTTACTCGCGCCTAGTCTTCAAGCTCGAAGAAAGCATTGCAAAGCTATCCGAGCGATTCCCCGACCAGAAGAACGCTTCGCGGGTCGAAGCCCTTCGCGCTGTTCTTGAAAACGGCATTGCCACCGCTCGCGCTGGCATGAGCGGTAACGCCAAAATTCCTTCACCCGGCAAACTCAAACACAAAATTGCCGCCGATATACAAGCCGCTCATGAGGGTATCGACGCCGCTGCTATTCTTCAGAGCATTTCTTCATTGCGAAAGCGCTCCCGGGACGAACTTCCCACCAGTCCCAAGCTCCTTCACCCCACACCGAAGCAAGTAAAACGTACTTTTCTCCCTCTTCCGCCCAAGTCCGGCTTTGCTGGCATGAGCTCTGAGCAAATCTTCTTTATGGGCGTTGAATATGGAGTGGAGAATGCATTCCTACAGACCACCGACTCCCTCGATAATGTCAAGAGAATCTTCGCACCGCAGCAGCGATTCCGCAACTTCGTTATGGACCAGCTCAACTTGACGCAAACAGACGAAGCCTCTCATATCTCCATATCGGACGACCAGAGCGACTCCACCTTCGACGGTGACGGCGACTGATCCAGCCCCGACGACTAGGTTGATACCCCGTGCGTACATTCGCTGGTCCGCGTATCGATTCCGATTGCGCCCGCTTACTTGGGTGGTCTCTGTCTTTGAGTTTCTGGTGTTCAATTCTTGGCTTGGATTAAGTGCAATAGCTTTCAACGAAATCAGTTATCTTGTTCCTGAGTTCGAGTTCTGCTTCCTGGATGTCTACAACAACTGCATTGTCCGCACTAGCTACAAGAGCCTTACACAGTACATTGCGCAATACTGATTGCTTACCCATCACGACTTCAGATGCCCTTGTCATGCCCTACACTGCATTGAATCATGCCTCAGCCCCAGTCTTGCGCGTAGTCTTGATGCACACCGGACCAAGACCCTCAATCTATGCCTTATGCCGACGCGCAGTACAGACAGGGCCAACGGCACTGTTCATAACCTCCTTCAGCGTCTCATCATCCTCATTCCACCATTTATCCAGCTTCTTCAACCCACGTCGCGCAAGCCCCGCGTCGCGATTCCGATACACCGAATCGATTTTGCGCACATCCGTCTTATCGTTCACGATCCATCGCCTCTCATCTGAAAGCCATTGGCCGTAGCTCATGTCCTCGCCATATAACTTCTTTACGTTCTTCTCGAGAGTAGTGCGAGCCAATTTCAGCAGACGGACGTGCTCCTGGCCTGCCTTCACGGCAGCAGCGGCTTTGTCCTGGGAATGGATGGTCTTAGCGCTGTAATAGAGCAGAGTAGGCGACGAGATGACGGCTTCGAGAACGGTATTAATACCAGTGTTCGTGAGCGCGCATCGCTCAAGGTTGAGGGATGTGATGGGTGCCGTGGAGATTACAAGATTGTACAAGGCGTGAGCAGATCGGTCGGTTATCCAATTGTACCTGATAACGAGTCAGTGGGGACTGAAACAGGAAGAAACAAAGAAGTGATACATACCGAGAGCCAAGATCTGGTGTCGAGAAATGCTGAGATAGATCTAGAACAGCCATAGTAGGGTGGTCCTCAAGAGCCACACAGAGCGCAATCGCGCCGTCGTCGCCCATACCAGTAGAGCCGAGCGTAAGTCGCGTCAGTGATTTATTCTTCTTCAGCCCCGCGGCGAGAGCAGAGGCGCCGTTGTTACCCAACGGGTTGTTCGTGCCGTAAATGGCATCTAAGGTGCAATGCGGCGACGCTAGGAAATCGGCGATCGCAGTTGCACCTTTTTGGCCAATGCCGACGGCATTCAAGTAAATGTGTCGGAGCGCAAGTGGCTTCTTGGGCACATGCTGCGCAAGCTTGCCGAACAGCTCGGCTACTCCAACGTCACCGAGCTCAGTCTGATCAAGGTCCAAGGTCCTCAGATTGGAAGTTTGAGTGATCAACCTGAAAAGATCGTCTGCCGCAGCCGGCATCAACGGATTCCGCTTCAGCCAGATATTCGTGACTGAGGTCGACTTCACCCACTCATTGACCAGGATCTTGAAGCTCGCTGTGTCTATGCAATTACCCGCCAGGTACCAAGTGTCCATGCGGTTGGGGAATTCCATCAAAAAATTGGCAATGCAATTCGCGCCGTACGGACCGATAATGTTGTTCCCGAGCAGGAAATGCGTGATAAAACTGTTCGTCTTCAAGCTCTCGATAAGCTCGCCAATATTCGTTGGCCCAAGCACCATTTTGCACAGATCCATACGACGGTCGGAGTACAGAACGCCTTTCTCAAATTCGAGCGACTTGACATTGTAGTATGGCTCCTCGATCTCGATGCCCTCCTCAGCAGCCCGGATCGATGATGACTTCTCTTCGGTACCGTTGAGGGAGAGATGCTCAAAGAAAGGAGCAAGAGTGTCGGGATTGGCGATCTTGACAGGCATCGGTAACGAAGGCGCGCCATCCAGCGACATAGGATCAGAAACAGGGTCCCAGGGGCCTTGTTTGAGGATGCGCTTGTCCCAGTTCATCAGATCTTTTCGTTTGGTCGCGTCGTCGATTGCGCGCTTGCGCTGCATAATGACTAAGTTCCGTAGTTTGACGATCTCTTTCTCGTACTTGATGAGCGAGCTCAACGACGTCTGCGGCGCCGGATAGAGCATCTGTGCGATGTTATTTGCGAGCGCAGCGGCCTCCGGATCGGCACTTCGTCGACGAGGTGCCTCCATGATGGTCTCGTCGATGCTAACGGAGGCGGGCAGGAATTCGTCCTTGGCTACGTCGTCGTAAGGAGCTACGAGCCGGAGCTGAGAACGAATCTTCTCAGCCCATTGCGCAGCTGTATAGAGCGAGGGCGAAGTTGGAGTGCGTTCCAAAGTCATAATGGAGGTTGCGGAGGCCATAGCTGTGGTGATATGATGAGAATAAGAGAGAAGAGACTGCGTTATATATGCCCAGGGTTCGATGGCCACTTTTTAGAAAATGACGGTCGGCGGTGACTCAAATGTCAAAAACTTCTGACACAGTGGAAAGCCTCCTGAACCCAAGTGAGACTTGGATAGGGCGAGCCATCTGCTCGGGGAAAGGGCGTGCTGCCCAGATGGTAGAAAAAGGGCGGTCATGTTCGCTGTTGGTGCCTAAACCTTGGTGCGCCGCTAGTCCAGAGTCAGCCCTACGCCCAAGCCACACAGTGCGCAGTACATGTACACCACGTGATTAAAGAAAGATCTTTTCTTATATACGATAATTCTAAAGGTAATAGAATAAACATTACCTATGAAATCGAGTAGCTTAATAGTCTTAGCTAAGATATCTTTTTCCTTCAAGTATACTCAAGTAGTACCATTTTTAAAGCATAGTATTAGCGGAATCTCTCCCAGACTATGTCTAGCACCTGAGCGAGTGCCCTTTTCGATTCGGGACCCCAGTTCAATTGTTCGATCTGCGGCGGCACGCCGTTTTGCTTGAGCCCTTCTTTCTCCAGCTTTTTCTTGAAAGGCTGCTCGAGGAGGCTCCGCACATCGATGAATCGGAGTTTGTGGTTCTGATTGCTGGACTGGGACAGGCCATTGAGCATCTTCTTCATGTTTTCCGAGGAGCGGAGATCCCACTTTCCGGCAGCGCCGCCTAGGAGGCGATCACAGTAGAGTAGGGCGCCGGCTAGGCCTGCAGCGCAGGCGTTAGCCAGCGAGCTACCCGTCTCGGTGAAGTACGAGCCCGTTTCATGGTCACGGAAGCCGATCTCCTTGCCCGGGACGGAGTACTCGGACCACTCGGGATTTACCCACGGCAGCCTGTCGCCCTCATTGGAGGCCGCGCCAACGCGGACGCAGCCGGCCCCCTCGCTATTCCCAGGGTAGAGATGCTCGTTGTTGTTTTCCCCTTGATCACTGGCCGAGGCGAACATCAGGATGTTATCCTTACCCGCCGCCTGGACTTCGGACTCTAAGTCCTTGATTTCCTTGCTGTGGGGCACGTGGCTGCTGATCGTCCAGCTCATCAAGATGATGTCAACCTTGCAGCCCCGAGCCCACTCGATTGCCTGTTATTACGGTCATCAGAACACATTTCTTCTTCCAAATCCTCACTGCCCCGCGTCTTCTTTTGTTTTTGTTGTGGCCGAAGGCAGGAATAGAATAGAGATAAAGCGGTATATTGGGGAATTGCATACCTCCTTGGCCGAGGTGGCCGTGAAACGCGCGCGGCCACCCGCGGTGGAGCGCTCCTCAAGCCGTGCGATGTACAGCTGGGGCTTGGGGCAGATCTTCTGGACGAGGGTGGCCATGAGGGTCCCGTGGCGCCCGGACGGCACGAAGTAGGCCTTCATAAATTCAGTCGAGTTGGGATAGGGTGAAAATGACTTTCCCAGGGCGATGGCATTTTGCAGCTTGGGCACCGTTGCGTCGAGGCCGTCATCGATGATGGCGATCTTGATGGGATCTATATTTGGCTCGCGGGTGTTTTCGAGGAACTTGGCAAAGTTCTCCATGGAGTTGATCCACGGGTTTCCTCTAAGAGGAGGGTTTGCAATGTTAGTCTCGGTTCTTAGAGTGTAGTAGGCCTTTCTTGTTTAGAGCAAGGCCGCGAAGTAAAACTTACTCTTCGAGATCCGTCTCGATGCTTTTGAAGTCCCTAGCATGACTGAATTCCTTATTGTCGAACACTTCAAGGACGCTAATGTCTTTCAAGCCCTTGATTTGGTTCGTGATCGGAATAGTGGGGGTACGAAACAAGGTGGGACTCATCGAGCGGACTCTCTCAATGCGTGGCATAGCCGGTTCATTAGTCTCAGTGTTAGTGGACGCATGTTTATCCGGGAAAAGAGCCTGGACCTGCTCATCCGTCACTTGTTGCTTTCTCAGCGCCATCTGCGTCTTGAACCTTCTGATTTGCGAATCCAAAATGGCTCTTTTTTCGTAACCCTGGCTCTTGTGTTATTGCCATTGCATAAAACGAGGGGCAACAGTGGATTGGGACACACCTCCTTGATGAAGAGTCGTATTGTATCGAGCTTGATGTTCTTTGTCAGCAACGGCAGAAGCCTCCTTTCTTGCTGAGCTCTGGGGCTAGGACATGTCATACCTCCGGAAACTTCTCGTGGTTGCAAAACCCCTCTGGACTAGCCCAGCCCATCATGACGGCATGGTTTCCCGTCCAGTACAGGGATACCTCCCTCACAGTACGAGAGCATTCTTCCATGACCTGGCTGCTAAGATCCACCTTTTTCCAGTTCCAGTATTCGATCTCGAATTCTTTCAGAGCCTTCTTGATGGCTGAGTCGCTGTGACTTGCTTCTCCGTAGTCGATAACGGTCACCCTCACAATCTTGCAAACCCCGTTCTTGCGGAGCCAGAAGAACACGGCTCTGAGATCGGTATGGATATCTTCTGGGGTATCTGAGTCCGGACCGGAAGTTCCACTTATCTCGTTGTTAGCAGTGGATCCTCCGGCACTGTGTCCTCGGCCAAATGCATTAATGGGCGTGTCTCTTACCTAGTCTTGTTGGTGCTCGTAGCACGCTTGGAGGGCTCCACCACCAGCTTCGGTAGAGCCACATATCGCAAAACCGTCTCGAAGCGAATGTGACGGGCTAGCGTGTCGAGGAAGTCCTGGGATATGGTATCTCTCGGAAGCCCTGCGAGGTCGAACTCGATGTGGCGCTCTGCAGATTTTCGACGGTCAGCAAAATATGACGTAGGTATTGACCTCGCTCGACCGAAAAAGAAGGCAAAAAC